>ERZ827452.399-NODE-399-length-60971-cov-11.382740_pt1 | contig 60971 bp, 53 predicted proteins | sample MGYA00519866_ERZ827452 | MGnify/ENA primary metagenome ERZ827452 (study PRJEB31778, sample SAMEA3449307) | human gut metagenome | biome: human gut; feature: human-associated habitat; material: faeces | place: United Kingdom | collected 2010/2012 ... | reverse complement strand
CACATTCAACAGGCCAGGAATGTGATTTTTTGGAGGAAAGAAATCCGTCAAAGCACCTTGCTGCCCAGCGCCTGTCTGGTGCGAGAGAGCGAGAGGTTGGCAAGCTCCTGATTGTCAAGGGTGTAGCGCAGGACCAGCACATTCATATTTCTCAGTGAGACCAATGCTGCGCATTTATTTGAGCGGTGCAAGTCAGAATCCGTCTCACGAATTTGCCCCCAAAACTGCCCCCAAAAAGGGTTTGAAACGGTTCAGCACGGTGCAGCACCTTTTTGTACACATGGGACAAAATCTATTCCGAGCCTTGGTACACAACACCACCAAACCCAACAAAACAGCACCCTAACGCACAAATTTTAGACTTCTCATAACCCGGAGGTCGCAGGTTCAAGTCCTGTCTCCGCAACCAACAAAAGTGCGTTGAAACGATAAGTTTCAATGCACTTTTTCTTTGCCTGGGGAAAAAGTGGTCACTTTTCGGTCACTTTGACCCCAAAATGACCCCAAAACGAAAAAACAACTGCGCCCCGGCCGCCGAAATTTTCAACAGCCGGGGCGCTTTTTGTGGATAAATTTTGCGCAGCTGGCAGGTAAATATAGGTGCGGTGTGGCTACCCTACCCTGCTTTCACCAGTACCAACACACTGTTGTCCGGCACGACAATCTGTTCCTGTCTGGTGGGAATCGGCGGGTACTTGTACTGGTGCAGGGCCTTTTGAATCTGCTGCTTGACCTCTAACAAGGCAGCATCCAGCGTGGGTGCTTGAACTGCGATTTTTGGGAAATCCGGGACGTGCGCAGTACAGCCGTTCGCTGTGATTGTACAAAGCACCGGGTAAGGCTGATTCTCTACCGAAATGTTGTACCGCACACCAAGCATATCGTCCATCTTATTCATTTCGTTCCGCTTGTGTTCATTCATGCTGTGAACATAGGTGTCCATTGTAAACGCTACTATCGATATTTCTATTGCTGATAGCTTAGCAGTTGCATTGGTATTTGAGTTGCAAGCCGCGCATAACATATTCTTGGAGAAGAACGGGCGCACACCACGTAACTGCGAGATACACTTTCCGTCGTCCAGCATCGCAATTGCGTTCTACGTCATCAGCTCTTCACCACAACGTCAAGTGATGAATTTAAAGTTTTAATTATAGATCTATAACTTTGATTAAAGAGCATATAATAAAATGTACTAAGCCTTGTGTTTTTTCGCATAAATGATACAATATAAAAAAAGGCACAAGGAGCGTGAAAGAGTTGGTTAATAAGTTGGAAAGATTGAGCCAAGTAGCGGTTACTGAACTGCTTACAAAATTGTAAACTAAGCTCGATGCCGATGTCTTTACTTATTATGGCGAGATTGTAAATGGTGTCGAAAGAAATGTGAAAGATATTATAGAAACTTTACCGTTGACGGTTTTCTTCGTAATAGAACCGGTTGGCAAAGCGAAAATCTGCTGTTCCAGCTCCGCCACACGTGCCTGCATCTCAGATAACTCCATAGCGCACCTCCCATGAGATACTATTTTATGTAGAATTATACCCTATTATACCCACAAAACCAAGGGTATAATAGGGTATAATTGCTTGCGATAAAAAATACTGATAAGAGTTTTTTCTTGATTACAATTCTTGCTTGTGCAATGAGCTTTGCAGCTTATCCCGGATTCTCTCTTTTTCTCCGCTGCCGTCTGTACGGAGGCGCAGCAAAGGAACAGCACATTTCTCCAGAATAGAGTTCTTCTTTATATCCCGCTCGGCCTGTTTGCTCCCAGCCTCATGGAAGCCAGTTCCGTCCACTTCAATCGCCAGTACAGGCTGCTTATCCATCTGATTGAACAGCAGAAAATCAACATGTGTCAATGGATTTCTGGCATATTTGCGTTCTTCCTCTGTCAACGGTTCATAGTCCTTTACCAGCGTTGCAAGAGAAACATGTACAGCGCAGCCAATGGTAAAAAAGGCTTCCTCAGACAGCACCTCTTGAATCACAGAGTACATGAGATTCTCGGAATCATACTCAGATACTCTCTTATGTTTTTGAAGATATGCCCGGCGCTGCTCGGCATAGCCCTGATAGAGCATATCGAATACGGAGTAGACCTGACTCTGGATCACCTCAAAATTGTTGTACTCGATGTATCGTGTCAGATCCCCGTAGTTGGTCCGGTCATTGCGTGGGTCCTGTGAGGTGACCACCGCCAGTGAATGAACCGCGCGGGAAACTGCGACATTCAGCATGTGGGGATCATCCACAAAATCTGTAATGACATTATCCACCGAGGTTAAAATGATGGCGTCCTGTTCTCGCCCTTGAAATTTATGGACGGTGTCCACTTCATAGGTATCACCCAACTGCTTGCGGATAGCTGCCACTTGATCCCGGTAGGGCGTAATAATGCCGACGCTCTGGTAGTTCTCCTGCTGAAGTCGCGGAAGCACCTCCTGCTGAATCACGTCGATCTGACGCTGGTTGAGATGTCCACGGGCATGGTTGCCTGCGGTTGTCCGGTACATGGTCAACACATCCGGCTCATTGTGATCCTGAGTCATGACAATCAGCTGCCCATGATAGAACTTCTGATTGCAGAAGTTAATGATCTTCGGATGGCAGCGGTAGTGTTCACGCAGCAGCGTGACCGGTGCATCCCGCCATATTCCCAGTGCAGAAGAAAGCAGGCTGTGAGTTGAAAAGTGATATCGTTCATCTAAGGAATACTTTTGCCAAATGGCATCACTGGTGCGAATATCGTTCTCTGTCAGCACATTGGGAAGCTGCTTCAGATCGCCGACAATCACGATATTGCGTGCGCAGGAAAAGGCCAATACGCCGGTAGCCAGATCGACCTGCGAGGCCTCGTCCACGATAAGATAATCGTAGATATGATCGATGCCCAGCGTCCCTTTGATGGAATAGGTTGTGCTGAGCACCACCGGGTATTCGTTCGTAAACGCGGCAGATTCTCGCCGGAAATCACTCTTTTCAAAGCGCTTTCGTTCACTTTTCCACGGATACCTCGTTGCTAGCTCTGCCCGGAACAGTCGCAGTGACTTCTGCGCAAGCTCGTCCATCTTTTCATCGAAAGAATAGTGTTCCAGCTTGCGGTTCAGCGTATCTTTCTCATTCTCCAACTCCTGCTTTTTTACGAAATAGAATTGATTTTGCAAATAGGGAATGACCAGTTCCGGGGAGCGGAGAAACAGTTTGAGTGCGCCGCGATTGAACCGGAACATGATGGAGAGTTTTTGCAAAAGGCCCAAGCGAGTCTCATGCTCTGCGTGCTGTTCAAACTCCATCCAGAGGGCGAGAATTTTCTGCGAGGACAACTTATTCAGACTTTCAGACGGCACATCACGGTAAGTCGCATAGTATTCCTCAAAATAGTGCTGCTCCGGTGTTAGCTGCAAGAATTCCTGCTCAATTTCCGCGATACGATTCTTTGCATTGAGCATTTCGTTCAATTCTTCGGAAAGCGCAGTCGTTTCCTGCTCTAATTGCTGCCGTTCCTCCGGCTGCATCTCCCAATCGCTCATATCCGGATAGGCGCCTGTCTGGGCATCTAAAAATTTTTGCTTGTTGGTGAGATTTCCAAGGAATGCGGTCAGAAAGGCAACCTTTTTCTTCTCCAACTTTTCCGCAACATTATGCGTTGCGGAGTTATTATTGGAGACCACCGCCACAGTCTTTTCACTACGGACAACATTGGCGATGATATTCAGGATCGTCTGCGTCTTTCCTGTCCCCGGCGGGCCTTGAATGATGCTGATTTTAGAGGAAAGTGCCCGTTCTACCGCCAGTTTCTGGCTTTGGTTCAGGCCGAACGGATAGATGATCGCCTCCGGCATCCGAGGTGCTTTGATTTTTTTCTGCGGCGCAAGATAGCTTGACAGTACGGTATCCTCGCTGACCTGCTGGATCTTGTCGTACTGCATGCTCAGAATATTGCTGCCGTTTTCAGCCACAAGACTGATTGCCGCGGCAGTCTCTTTGAAGTATTGAAATACTGCCTGATTTTTGCCGTCTGTCAGGCAATTCTGCTGGAGCTGCACTTCACTCCTACGGAACAACAAGTCTTTCTTTCCGCTGCGGATAATGCGATAATACGCGCCAAAATCGAGAAGTTCATCGATCCCGCTGATAGTCTGCCCGTTTGCGGTGACGATCACCTGCGCTGGATCGATTATCTTCTGCAAGGGCAGAATCTCTACATTGCCGCTCTGAAAGTCATATACCTTATTGGGCGCACTGGTATAGATAACCTCACACTTTCCGTCATGAAACCGAAAACTTGCCACTGAGTCTGTCTGGTCTTTTCCCTTTATGATAATTAAGTGCTTTCGCGCGTCCATAGGCTATCCTTTCTCTCAAGAACGCAAGCTGTTGACTTATAACCCGCCCACTTTGTTGCAGCGGTAGGAGCTCTTCTGCACAGCCTATTCATTCAAAAACGTCTCCTGCTCGATTGTGACACCATAGTTTAGGATTCTCTCTATGGCATCTCGGAACAACGGATATTTTCCGTTCTCCATATCAATTCGCAGGGATGATAAATACGCTTCGGAACGCGCTAAGCCATGCTCGTGAAAGGAATCCACAAATTCGCCGGACATACGCATGGGTGTCAGCGAAGGAATCAGTTCCTGCAAATGGCGGAACATTCGGAATCCGCCGGTGTCGATATCCGCCCAGAAGCGTATCTTCATGGTTTCGGACGCCGCATGGGCAATCGACGCGATCAGTCTTTTCTTTTGGGGGCTGAGAAATCCGCCATGATAGACCACCAGCTCTTCCGGCTGCTTTTCCGACATCACATACGCATCATAGTTGGTCTTGTTCTCAATGAACGTGATGCTTCGGATGGCTGTCAGGTCTATTTCCATAATGAAATCCACCAGCGTGCTGGGTAAAGCCAGCCCATACGGCGCGGCTCCAATGCAAATACTCCCCTGACTTGTCTGGATCGTGCAGTTCCCGGCAAGCTCATAAAGCTCCGGGCGGGCGTAAATGCCCAGAAATGCCAGCTGCTCTCTTTCACCCAGTTCATTTTCATCGCAGGCCAGCGCTAACTCTGTGTCATATTTCCTTGCAATGGTCAAAAACAAATCGCGAACATTTCGCTCAAAGTACTTTGTGTCAGAAAAACACCTGCTGCTGAAGGCCCGCATGGTTATGCTGCCAGACAGTGCAGCATAACCACGAAGTGCACCGAGCAAATCGCGCAAACTTGCATCATCTTTCTTGCAGAATGCCGGAACCTTCATTTGCTCATCGGCGGACTTGCAAACGTCTTCCCTCCATGCCGCGATCCATGGAACCGCAACGCCGTCCAGGCCAATGCGAACCGCGTCAGTGACCTGCTTTGCCCTCACCCGGGGATGCACTCGTTCAGCCGCGGCATAGCACGGCATGATCCGGTCCAAGCGCAGTATAACGGTCGAAAGCACGGGACGCGCCTTAACCCATTCGAGCTGCACCAAATGCTGCTTTTCCAGCTCCAAGGCCGCTTCATTATAGGAATCCCGTATAGCCGCGTCCTCGTAGATGTACTCAGGCAGCTCTTTCTTTCCTACTCTCAGCATAACCCGCCGGGTGGATGTTCCGGGTTCGGAGAGATGCTTGCTGTTTTCATACTTGTCCAACAGCCGGTTCAGAATAACGCCCTGTTCTGTCATGGCGTAATCTCCTTGCCAAATGGCAGAATGTGCATTCTGTACTTGTCTTTGCTCACCAGCAGCGTGCGGTCTGCGATTGGCATAATATCCGAAACCTTATCAGGTGGTGTGCAGATAATAGCCTGCAAGCCCATCTTTCGCAGAAGGCGGACGCTTTCAATAATGCGGTCACTGTCCATCTTATTGAACGCCTCATCAAATACCGCCAGTCGAACGGTATTACCAAAGCTGGAGGTGTCATTCACGCGATAAAGCTGGGCAAATGACGCCAAAACCGCAATATAGAAAGGGGTCTGCGTTTCGCCGCCGGATTTTGTGTTCAGCGTCTGCGAAAGCAGCTGCTTTGCTCCATTCTGGTCGGTCGTTTCCAGATCGAACTTCAGGTAGGTCCTGAAGTCTGTATATCGCTGGATGTTTTCCTGCAATTCACTCTGCTTTCTGGCATTCAGCTGCGTATCGTCCGCCATGGTGATTTGGCTGAACAGCTTCTCTATCAGCTGGCCATATTTCTCCTGAAACGGCAGCGCAAACAAGCCCATGTCTCCTTCCATAAGCTCCGGAGCCATAATCATGTCATAGTATTCTGCATAATCCGGATTGCGCTCCACGCGGAACTGGTAGCTGTCTGTGCCAAACTGCGCCTGACGTAGTGCGCGATTCAGATTTCTCACCTGATCCTGCACTTGATCGATGCTGGATTTCAATTTTGCCAGGAAATCATTCTGGAATTGCTCCATGGCGCTCTCCCGCGCCGTTATGATCTTTTCACGGTACCGGGGCAGTTCGCTTTCCTCCAAAAGCCTTTGCTCCGCTTCGTATTCCCCATTGTCCATGGACTCGACGCGGAAGGAGCACGGCTTGAACTGGTCATTGTATCCTCTGCGCGCCTCAAACAGCTTTTTTTGCGCGGCATCACGCTCATTGGTGCTTTGCTCCAAGCGGCTGCTGAAATTCTTGTGGACAACATCCGCGCGCTTCAAGCGGTCAAATTCTTTTTGATATCGGGGAATGCCGGTTTTTTCCCGGTACTCAGGAGAAAACTCTGCCTCAATACAGTCCTCCACATAGGTCAGCTGCTGGTAATGATCCGGCAGCACCTCATAGTCCAGCTGGCGAATGCGCTCTTTTTGTTGGCCAATCTGAATCCCTTTCTGCTCTTTTTCTTTATTTAGTGCTATGACTTCATTCCCCAGCGTGGAAATCGTGCGACGCTGTTCGTCCAGCCACAGGAGATCCAGCTTTGAAAGCCGTTCGTCGATACCGGCCACCTCATCGGTAATCTCCATGCCCCGCAGATATGCAGTTTGCTTTTCCGCTACGGTATTCTGAACAAAGAAATGCGTAAACAGCGGGTCTTTTGACTGTGTCAAAAGCTGGCGGATGGGGGCCCGCTTATGCAACTCATCCTCAATCTGCTTCAGCTCACCTTCCAATCGGGAAATACGCAGACTGACTGCCCGGCGGCCGATGAATGCGTCGTCCATCCACTCTCGCCGCATGGAACGGGCCACATAGCCCTGATAAAGCATGCCGTCCGCCGTAAGGGCAATCTTGAAATTGCGCAGCTGCTCGACCCTGTTGCAGCACACCACACGCCCCAGTAAGTAATCCATATAGCTGCGCGCCAGCGGATTCTCTGTCTCCACTTTCTTCGCAAGACTGTCGTCCCGAGGACGGATCGTCTCTCGTTCACGGAGCTTACCGATATCCACCAGTCCAAAGGAAGCAGAGCCGAAATCTCTTTTGATCCGGTCAAACACAGGCAGCGCTCTTTGGTAGTACGCCGGATCGATCAGTAGGTAAAACTTCTGCGCATGAAGATAGCCCTCTACCGCTCCGCGCCAACGTTCGTCTGCAACCTCCAACACGTCCGCCAGAATATCGATTGTAACCGGGCTTCCCAACTGATGCTCCAGCTCGTCGGCCAAGCTCTCCTTAAATTGCAGCAACCCTTTTGGGTAGTCTTTGATATTTTTCCGGAGATTCGCAAGGGCAACGCGTTTCTGGTCCTGCTGCTCTTTCAATTCCGCCAGACGGTCTTCTATTTTGTGTCGGGCGTCCCGGACCGCCTCCGAAAGCACAGCAGCCGCCTGCCGGGCATTTTCAAAAGGCGCCAGGGAATGAGAAAACATCTCATGGTTTTCCGACGCAAAAACTGCATATGCCTTCAGGACGCCCTGGGCCGCATCCTGCACAGGCAAAAGATTTTCTTCCGCTTCCTGCTCCAGTATCGCACTGCACAGGTTATTCAGCCGAAGCGCTTCCTTTTTGATTTCCTGAGTCAGGGATCGCATTTCCCGATGCAGCTGTCCCCGCTCATCCAGCAGGGCCTGTTTCCGGCCGCGCAGCTTCTCCTCCTCCTGAAATACGCTGCTCTGCGCACAAGCCAATTCAAGCTCGCGCCTGCGGTCCTCTTTCTGCGTGATCTGCGTTGTGATTTCCCGGATCCTCTCGCCGGCGGCGGTTAAATTTGCGGTACACTCCGCCTTTTCCAGCTCGAGACGGTGAATCTGAGACCGCTTGACCTCTTTCTGGGCCCACAGCACCAAAAAGGACTGCACCTGCCAGCGGTCGATCGCCTGATGCATCTCGCGATATAGTCTGCCAATCTCCTGCAGGGCGGCCAGTTTCTCCTCCTGCCGCTGCGCCAGCAGCTCGTGGCGCTTATAATCCCGGATATTCTGCTGCATGGCCTCAATATCAGGCTTATCCGGTATGTCGCAGATGTTCTCCGTGATAAATTTTTGAATATCCACTATCGGCCGGAAAGACACCGCTTTTTTCATCATCCGGAGGACCTGTTCATTGTGAACATTCCAGCGGGAGAGCATGTTCCGGCGATATTCCTTCTGCGTATCATAGATTTCCGCTTTGGCATAGTTTTGTTTCAGATAGCGGCGCAGTGCGGGAAGCTCCATTGCCTCCCCATTCTCGATAAAGCAATTTTCCGGCAAAGTACCCACGTAAATGAAAAAGCGTTCCTGTCTGCTGCCATCACTGCGGCAATCGAAAACAACACCGGTGACGAAGCTGGTCCCTTCCACCTCGTCCTGAAATTCGCAGGCGATATAGCTGGAAAAATCCTTTCCGCGGCGGGAATAGGGGTTATTTTCATCCATATCCGCCCGAAGATAACCGTCAAGCGTGCGCTGGGACTTTTCATTGGCCGCCTGATTGAAATTACGGGCATTCGTTTCGCCCAACAGCACAATCTGAAGTGCGTCGATCACCGTTGATTTTCCTGCGCCATTCTTTCCTGTCAGGAAGTTCACGTCGCCCACCTCGATGAGTTCCTTGCTGAAATACAGCCAATTAATCAGCAGGATCTTCTTCAACTTCTTCATCGGCGTCCTCCTTTCGCAGCACGGATACAACGGCATTCAGCTTCTCGCCGGATACGGCAGCCAGCACCGTCGGAAGTATGGCGAATTTGCAGCTGCTTTGATTGAACTTCCCGTCAATGCGCTGAATAATGGCGTGGTTTTCCAGCAGGGTCAGCGCCCGCTTCACCTCGTCCATATTTGGCTTTGCAGGCAGGATCGCATAGTCTGTTACGACCTTTTCCAAAACATCACGCACGGTACAGATGGCATCCTGTTCCAAGCCCAGCCGCTCCTGATTCTCCTCATAGATCATGCGCAAAGCCAGCAGGATGGCTGTTTCCTTTTTGTTCAGATTACAGCGGTTTGCCTCGTCGGTGTTGACCACATAGAAATAGCCATTCAGCGTATCTTTGCGCAAATCCCAATCCAGAAGGCCAAGATAGTCCTGCACGGCCTCATAATGCAGCGACAGAAACGTATAGTCCGGATTGTTCACCCGTCCTTTCCCGGGGCGATACAGGGTCCGCACCACATAGGTCCGGCTAAGGAGCTGGTTGCATACAGACTTAAACTGTTCCAGCTCCTTGGAGGTTGCCTGCTGAATAAAGTCGAAATTCATTTCTTTTTCTCCTTCCGGCGAATCTGCATCTGAGGGATGGAGTAGCCATTTTCGTTGAAGGTACCACCTAACTCTTTGATTTGATACCCAGCAGTGGGATCTTCACTTGTCAACACAGCCAGCAGGCTCATGATATATCCTTTATCATCCCGAATTTCCAAATCCTTGGAATAACGAATATCCGCATCTCCCAACCACCCTCGCACGTAAGCCGCTATGGCCGTGCGGCCATATTCAGAGCGCAGCAGCTTCGCGGCCTGAGCGGCAGCATCCGCATCAGAATCCGCCTCCCGGATAAGGACCGGCACAGCCTTTGTCCGTTTCCCGGGACGTTTCCGGTACCACAAGCTCTTTTCAGAAAGAAAGGACTGTTCATAGAACTGAAACACAGGCTGTATCTGGTCCACTAAATCACCCGCGCGGCGATTTCGTGACAATGCCGTAAGCAAAACATTCAGGTTTCCACGGACGTTTTGATCCCGATTCGTCAGATTTTCCACTTTTTGCGTCGCTGCTCTCGTATAGCGGCGAACCTGCGCGTCGATCTCATCGAGATAGTCATGCTCCATGTTATCGTATCGTTCATCGATCCAGAAAATTTTCCGCAGCAGATCGGCACGGCACTTCGCCACGGTGTCGCCGCGCTTATCCTGCAATGCCGTGTTGGCCATGGCAAGCAGCAATGCATCGTTCTCTGCCCAGCTTCTCAAAACCGACTGGATGGGAACGCGGTATTTGGGAACGGAGTCCTTAATTTTCAAGGGGCGTATGTATGCCTCGATCACTTTCTGCCCAAAATCATTGAAGTGGGACGCCAGCACCTGATTCACGTCCTGCATGTCGATCTGCATCTGGAAATAATGCTTCACATTGTGATAGACCATTTGCAACAAATTTATCAGCGCGCTGGTGTTATCATAGGCGCTGTATACAGCGGACATCTTCTCATATACGCTTCCGCTCTCATGCGCCACTTTTAATGAAGAATAAGTGTTGAACACATAGGAATAGCCGCGAACGGGACTGTCATCCCGCAGCTGGTGAAACAGCTCCAGCAGACGGCTGCTGTAACTGGGAACAGTGATGTACTCCTCAAAGTCGTCACCCCGTTCTTTCTCAAACCAGCCCTTGCCGCAGAGCTTTCGGATCAGGAAGCGGGCCCTGCCGGAGATATCACGCAGTTCCTCCTCGTCGATATCCTCCCCTTCAAATGTTGCGTCCGCCAGCTGCTCCTCCAATTTGCTGCGCAGCATGGAATACAATGCGTCCTCGCGTATTTTCAGGTTATCGCGGTATGCACTGTACAGCACGTCCAGCGCATCTGCATATAGCGCACGGTTCGGCGAGGCAAGAGGTGAAAAAAGCTCACTCGGTATCGCTTCAAAGAATCTCATGAAACTTCCTCCTACAGGAGACAACAATGATTGGACAATTGATTTGGAATCATGACAGGCCGGATATCGCATTCGATACAGGCGCACTGTATGGCGGACTGCACTGCGGAGACTGCTTTCAATGCCGGGTGGACGAGCGGTGGCTCAATGTCCGCCTTTAATATGCCAACGACTGGGTATTGATCCATAGCGACGGCTCTATACCGATTCGCTATGGCGTTCTTGTTCGGATTTGATCATCCCACCACCAACTTATTTGTCTTCTTCAAAAACTTCGCCGGGATCGGACGATCCAGCTGCCAAGTTATATTCATCGGTCTGCTGCCTTCGTGCTTGACGTAGCGTGCCGTACCCAGATAGGTATATGCCTCCGCACCGCCGGTCACACGGTCGGCCTTAAACTCACGGACGAACAGCAGTACCTTGCTGCCGCGCTCTTTGTGGTGGATATAGCGCTGGCCGGTGGATGAAGTCTCCGCCGTGGTGCTCTGGCTCTGCCAGTGAAACAGGCTCTCGTTGATGGAATAATCGTTGTACATAGTCGTTGGAGAATAGTCTTTGTCTGCTTTATTCAGCGTTACAAAAAACACATCCAACTGCTTATCCGGCAGCCATTTGACACCTTCGCGCACTGTTGCAGGCTTCATAAAGTCCATGGCAACCAGAATCTGGTCGCGGGTGTAGGTGCAGTGCAGATCCAGCGGGCAATCAAAGCCCAAATCTACCGGCTCGTCGATGAAGTCAATTTGCTCGAAGCGATAGCGCAGCAGCTCCAAAAGCTCATTCAGCAGGACAGTGCTGTCAGACAGGGCGTAGAGATTGTCCAGCACTTCTTCGCCGTCCCAGTCATCTGCCGCCTTTCCCCAGACGGTGATGTAAAACATCTGCATCATACGCTTTTGGGCGTCTGAAAGAGCGGCAAAGTTCACATCATCCAACCGCGGCAAAATGTCCAGCAGGGAAGAAATCCAGCGACGGGAGTCAATCACGGCGAGTTTGGCAAGCGCCTTAGTCATGGTTTCTTCCAGCGGCTCTGCAAAATCCGAAATGAGATCCGCTCTGGCGCAAATGCGAGAGAATGAAGAAAACTTATAAATCGCCCTCGGATCGAGATGGTAATAGTCCAAAAAATTTGCAATCGTCAGCTCCAGCCCGCTATCCTCCGTAAAAGAGGCAACGCGCGACACCAATCCGGCAGTATTGCCATAGGAGGCACGGATGTTGTCCAAAATGTACTTGGCCGCTTTCTTCTCCAGTTGGATATAGCAGCCCTTGGGGACGGAAATGAATCCGTCCTTGATCTCTCGGCTCACGCTGCGGGTTGTGTTCGACAGGAGTGCTGCAAACTTATCCTCGAAATTGTACTTTCGGTTCGCCTGACCGATAAAGTCCAGCACGGTCAGGCAATCTTTATCCTCAACCAAACGCAGACCACGGCCGAGCTGCTGCAAGAAGATCGTCAGGGATTCCGTAGGACGCAGGAAGAGTACCGTATTGATTTCCGGAATGTCCACGCCCTCGTTGTAGATGTCCACAACGAAAATAAAGCGTACCTCACCGGCTACCAAGCGCTGCTTGGCGGTCTTTCTCTCCTCGTCTGGGGAATTGCCGGTCAGGAACATGGACGGAATATGATGCTCATTAAAATAGCGGCACATGAATTCCGCGTGATCGACCGTCACGCAGAACCCCAGCCCCTTCACCTCGTCAATGTCAGTGACATATTTCAGGAGTGACGACACCACATGGTCGGCACGGCGGTTGGCAATCGCCCCGCTGAACGTATAGATCTGTTCCAGCTCGCTCTTTTGGTAGCCACCGGCAGACCATTTCAGCGTGTCAAGATCTACAGTATCGGTGACGCCGAAATATTGAAACGGGCACAGGAGCTTACGGTCAATGGCTTCCGGTAGGCGGATCTCCGCCGAGATGCGGTTGCCGAAATATGGCAGGATACTCTTGCCGTCCATGCGCTCCGGCGTGGCGGTCAACCCCAGCAAAATGCAGGGGTGATAGTAGTTCAGCAGCTTCTGATAAGTAGGCGCCGCCGCGTGGTGGAACTCGTCCACGATGATGTAGTCATAAAAATCGGGCGCAGTCTTTTCTATAAAGCTCTGTGAGTTGAAGGTCTGAATAGACAGAAATAGGTTGTCGATGCTCTCCGGCTTATAGCTGCCCACAAATAGCTCACCGAAGTTGGCATCCTTGAGCACGGCGCGGAAGGTGTACAAGCTCTGCTTGAGAATTTCCTCCCGGTGCGCCACAAAGAGCAGGCGGCAGGGCTTGTCCGGATTTTGCTTGCCGAAGCGCTTATAATCCAGCGCAGAGATCACCGTTTTGCCGGTACCGGTGGCAGCCACCACCAGATTGCGTGTATAGCCACGGACAGTGCGCTCCGCCTCCAGCTTGTCCAGAATCTCCTGCTGATAGGAATAGGGATGGATGTCCATGGTGTAGGCGTCGGCATCGTTGGTGTCAAAGTATTTTTCCGCCTTCAGCGCACGGGCCAGACGCTCCTTCTGCCCCTCATCATAATACTCGAACTCGCGGTCATTCCAATAATATTCGAAGGTTGCTGCAATTTTGTCGATGGTTTCAGGCAGGTCACGCTTTGTCACCTTGGTATTCCATTCAAGACCGCTGGTCAATGCGGCATTGGACAGATTGGATGAGCCGACATACGCCGTCGTAAAGCCCGTGTTGCGGTAGAAGATGTACGCCTTGGCATGGAGGCGGGTAGTCTTGGTGTTGTAGCTGACCTTGACCTGCGTATTGGGCAGTTGGCGAAGCTCCTCGATGGCCTTCACATCGGTAGCGCCCATGTAGGAGGTTGTGATGATGCGAAGCTCGCCGCCATTCTGTGTAAACTCCCTCAGCTCATCCATAATCAGCCGCAGGCCGCTCCATTTGATGAAGGACACCAGCATGTCAATCCGGTCGGCCGATACGATCTCTTTCTTGAGTTCCGTGAACATCTGCGGCTCATGCACGGCCCCAGTGAAAAGCGAGCTCTGCGCAATAGATGTTTCCGGACGTTCCATGTCCGCAGCGGTCTTTCCCACGGCCAGACGCGGATCAGCGTCCCGCAAAAGCGCAAGAAGCTGCTCTGCCCGATGGTCAACCCCCAGTGCTGCAAAGTCAGCTTCTTTTGTCGTATCTTGAATCAGGGCTACAATCTGATTGGTAAGCTCGATTTGAGTTGAAATACCCCCGCCGTTGTCCAGTACGTTATCCAGCCCCTTCTGAACCACATCCGCCAGATACTGCGCCAGCACCTTGGAAGCTTCGGCTTTGTCAATAGGCGCAACAGCCTTGCGAGCCTCCGGAATCTCCGCAAGCTCGCCGGTCAGGGCGTTGTTGATGACTTGTTCGTATAAGCCGGGATATAGCATCAGTATATCTCCTTTTTCTTGCCTAATTGCTTTTTGGCGGTACGTAAGAATTATGGACTGTTGTGCAAAACAGCTATTATCATTCAAGATGTGGCCGCAAACATTGACTTTATTATACGACTTCTCCACCTGTGAAGCAACTCCCATTCACATTTTCCGTATCCGTATTCTGAGTTCTGTTCGTCAATTTTGATTGTAATATTCACCGGCGTTTTCTGCTCGCCGTCAACATCATAAGGGCTTGGGATTATCCAAAAATCGCCGTGTGTCCGGACACCGGATGTGCTTGCTATTTTCCCAAATCCCAGTTTTCTCCGTCCTCGCGCCGCACTTTTCCTTCGCCGCGAACTGTGGTATACTTTAGGAAAATCGCCGAAGGGAGGGCTGCGCATGGCAGAGAGACGGGTGTTTGCCGGTTATTACAAACGCTGCGACGGCAAGCCCATTTTCGTCGTCCGGGTGCTCAGGGACATCGACACCGGCGAGGCCATCGTGGTCTGCAAGGACGCCAGCTTTTCCCGCGAGGACAACGAGCATTACTACCTCATCCACTATGCGTCCTTCTGCGAAAAGGTCGAGGTAGACGGCGAGCTGCGGGACAAATATGTGCGCCAGACCCGGCGTGAGATCGACACCTCCATCGTCCGCGAGGTGTACGAAGACGGCTTTCCGGAGCCCAAGAGCAAGCGCTTCACTTACGTTGACGACGAGTATGAAGATCGCTTCATCCGTTGCAGTAAAACCTACTACGACTACGCCAAGGACATCTGCGAAAATTATCGCATGGACTTGCAGCGCTACCGGCTCATCCGGGAACGGAAGCAGTACATCGGCGTTCATGACCGGGAGGAATATCTGGCCATGCGCGAGGATCTGGCATTTCTCCAGCAGTCCCTCAAGACCGTGCTCCACGACTACGCGGAGATCTTCAAAAAACGCTTTTCCGAGGGACTGTCCATCCGCAAGACAGCGGATGCCTTGCAAATGAATCGCGGGGCGGTCGAGCGGCGGCAGAGCGCGCTGTATCTTGCGTTTGCCGTGCTTCTGCGGCAGCGAGATGAAGCGGACGGCACTTGCCGGTTATCGCAGGAAACCGACGAAGATTACCTGGACACAACTGAATAGCAGCAGCTTCCCGGAAGCGCCTGTCATGCAGACAGGCGCTTCTTTTTTGCTCTTTCCGTGCCAAGTGTGAGACAAATCGCCTCGATTTGTCCGTTGGATAGCAGAAGAGTTTCAGAGCCGAAAATTTTGCCTGTCCCCCCCCAGCAAGGGCAAAAATGCGCGTTGTAAAGTAGAAGATTTTTTTCAGAAGGCTACCAAGTTTTTCGCAAAAATGTCCGTTGTCATGTAGAGGGGCAAAAGTCAGTGAGGCTGCGGCATGATCGTCCGCAAATCGATTTCATGACAGAACCGTGACAGTTCGCTTTATGTTGTCCGCAGGTGATATGAAGGAGGTTTTCAACGCAAATTCCAGAAAGGTGTCACCCCCTGCGAACTGGATTTGTGACAGATCCGTGACAGTCCGCTTCATTTTGTCCGTTGGATAGTGAAAGGAGAATTTTGAGCCAATGCTCCAGCCGCAGCAAACCACGAAACTTTTTCAAAATTGAAAGGAGAACCGCTATGTACACCATGCACTTTGATCATTCCCACAAAACCGCCGTCCCCACGGAGCTGCTGCAAGACCTGTATCTCTCGGTCGATGCCAAGGGCCTTGCTGCTCTCCTCTGTTCCTTCGGCAAGGATGCCTTCGAGCTGTCCGAGTTGGCTGACCAGCTGCGGGATAACCTGTCAGACGAGCGAATCTTCTGCGCGCTCATGGAGCTTTACGACATGTGCTATCTGGACGTCCGGGAAGAGGGCGACGACTTCCATCTGAAGCTAAGGGGGATGTGACCATGCCAGACCGCACACGACCCATCCGCAAGGAAATCTGTCTGAACGAGACAGAGCTGAATCTCATTCAGCACAAGATGCGCCAGCTGGGAACTCATAATTTCGGAGCCTACGCCCGGAAGATGCTCATCGATGGGTACATCATCAAAGTCGATTACACCGAGCAGAAGAAGTTGGCCGCCGCCGTGAACCGCATTGCATCGAACATCAACCAGATTTGCCGCCGCATCAACAGCACGGGACACTTCCACGAGGCCGACGTTGCCGACCTGAAAGACCGGCTCGGCGACGTGTGAGAGCTGCTGAAAGCACGGCAGAAGGAGGAGCTGTGACCATAACGGGATTTTCCGTCGCCGGTTTTTCAGGCGGTGGACAGGCTGACGCTCCGGAGGGTTCCGGAATCGGATTTCAGGACGCCGGTTCCCGCGACGTTCATCGGGGCTGAAACTCATCCCCTAATCAATAAGAAATAAATCAAATACAAGAGAATCATCCATCAATCCAATCAATACGCAGAGGGATAGGATGGATGGGACAGGAGGTCAGATGAAAACATTCTGTAAGCTTACCACCGATAGCCCAGCGGCAACCTATGTGCCGCTTCCACGGTTTTTGCTGCAAGACGAAGCGCTGTGGGACATCAGCAACGACGCCAAGGTGCTCTACGCGCTGCTGGACCTGGCCAGCATTTCCCGGCAGAACGGCTACGTCGAGCCGGACGGCACGATCCGGCTGTACTTCACCTTGGAACAGGCGCAGACAAAGCTCCACCGCAGCCGCCAGAGCGCCACGCGGATCTTCCGGGAATTGGAGTACAGTGGCTTGATCGTTCGGCGCAAGCAGGGCTTGGGCAAGCCCGCCCTCATCACGCTGAACTATCCGGCGGACGCAAAGCTCATCGCAAAGGAGGGCGAAGATGCACAAGCTTGACCCCATCGAACGCCTGCCGGACGGCTCTCTCTTTCGCCTGACGCCAGGGCAGCTCCGCAGTGTGCGCGGCCTCACAAAGCGCCGCTGCAACTTTTCAGGCGGCGACTGCCTGCTGCTGGACGGCGCTTGTCTGCAGTACATCTCTCGAAGTCTACTTTGCCGTTGGTTCCGCCGCGCCGTGCTGCCCCAGCAGCCAAAGCTGGAACAATCCATCCTCAGCCCCAAGAAGCTGCACCGCTGCGAAGTCTGCGGCATGGGCATCCTCGCCCGCTCCGGGAGGGCAAAATGCTGTCCCGCCTGCGCCAAGGAGGTTCACCGTCAGCAGAAGGCAAAATCCGCCCGCAAACGGCGATCCGGCGTAGACAATTTGGGGGCGAAAAGCCCTTGAATGGCAAGCCTTCCCGCACCGCAGAAGCCGCGCGGCAATACGATTTCCCTCGCAGCCCCCAAATTGCGTTCTATTTGTCTACATAGCCGCCGGAACACACGCATAGATTGAAGCAGAAAATGCTCTGGAAAGGAGGGCAACCATGGAAGTATTTCTGATCTTCCCGAAATCAAGACAGGCGCAGCAGGAGCTGGCAAAGTTCCAGTCCGAACAGGCGCTGAAATCCATCCAGAAGCTGCCCTGCTCCACGGAGCAGAAGCTGGAGCTGGTGGATGCCGCCGTGAAGCACCTGAAGGGGCAGAAATGATACATAGCACAAACGGGCAGACCGGCATTGAACGCCGGTCTGCCCGTTTTACATCAAAATAACAAAAAGCGCATTGCAAAAGTACATTGCAATGCGCTTTTTAAGTGTGCCTGAAGGGATTCGAACCCCCGGCACCTGGCGTCGGAGGCCAGTGCTCTATCCAGCTGAGCTACAGACGCAGATGTATGAAAAATCGCTTTTCAGCGGTTCTCAACATATGAAATTATAGGGAAAAATCGGCCAATTTCCAATAGTGGTCAATTCGTGGTCTGACTACCGTTGACCACCGCAGTTTGAACGCTGTAAACAGCGATACATCGCACAAAAACGACAATAAAATATGCTCTGTCGCAGTTGTCGGAGAACTACGACAGGGCGGCGCAAACAGACGTTGAAACGCGAATTTTGTTGGTTCTGCACATTTACCGCCAAAACAAAAAAGCCCATTGTTGGTTGTCACAACAGGCTTTTCCGGCATTTTATAGTGCCACTGCACAGTAGTGGTCAAATGGTGGTCAGAAATCTTAAACACTCAACACGCAGTATCCCCAAAGAACGATTTTACAGACGAAAGCGGCGCACCATTTCGGCGGGCTTTGTCCTGCTCATAAGCAACACGGGTGGCCTCTTCCACAAACGCTTTTACTTCCGGCGAGGCACTCGACCATGTCACATTGAACCGCCGACAGATTTGATAGAAAATGCGATAAAAGGCATCGCGCTCCGGGTTGCGGTTGAAATAGTCCTGCGCATTCATAGAAAACACCTCATTTCAAATAAGTAATAAACACATTCATGGCAGCTTCGCCAGAAAGCTCATACCTCGGCGCACCGCCAAAGCTGGGCAAAGGGGCAGCACCAAAATCACGTACATAATGCTCGCCCAGTTCCGGCACTTTTGCTTCAAAAGTGACCGTGCCGCCGCAGTCGTGGTCAATGGACAGCTTGATACCATAGGCAATCAGCACGCGCCCAATGCCGGAATATTTCCTGGAATGACCGGCAATAGTGGGATTGCTTTCTGGCTGGCTTTCAATGTAGGTGATATGAACCATCACATCATTTTCCAGAATCTCGTAAGCGGCCAGTGCGACCAACTCACCCGCATCGGTCTTCAATGCATATTTTTCAAATTTGTTGTCCTGAATATAATCGGACAGCCAGCTGGTCTGCCAAAGGGGCTCTTTTTCGGTCTGTGCGGCGTCTGCTCGTTTCATCCGCGCAATCGTCACGCCAATGGGCGAGCACGTTGCAGTATCAACAATAAACGGAACAAAGTGCGCCATAAAACCTCCACGACATAAAAACAATTTTACACCTATATTATATCCGATACTGGATGAATTTTCAAGAATATCCTGAAGGAGCTGTCCTTCCCCGGAACTTTCCGGGTGGGAAGCCGCAGAAGATGGTATAGTGAGGATGGCTAAAACGGCGAATTAGAAGTGTATTTGAAAAGGAAGTATCAGACCAGAAGCACCTTGCTGTCATCTTCGGATTTTCTTCTGGTACACAGGCGGGATACTATGGGAATCTCTTTACACCCGCAAGGGCGGCGTGATCTGCTCCGAAATCCTGTTGCCCTCTCATGCGCCATCGGAGTATGCAGACCGTGAAACCCTCTCGAACGCGGTGGAGAAAGCCGAGCGCGGAAAGAAGGCACAGCTTGCCTACAGCTTTGACATTGCCTTGCAGAACGAGTTTTCCATGCAGGAGAACATCGCTCTGGCAAGGCAATTTTTATTGGATCAGTTTGTAAGTCGGGACATGGTAGTGGACTTTGCCGTTCACTCGCCAGACAAAGAGGACAGCGGCATTTCCAATCCGCACTTTCATGTCATGTGTCCCATTCGCCCTTTGGACGAACACGGCAGATGGGGCAACAAGCAGCGGCGGGAATATGTGCTGGATGAGCATGGTGAGCGCATCCGGGATGAGGCAGGCAACTATGTATTCAACGCTGTGCCGACCACCGATTGGGGCAGTCCTGAAACCTTGGAGCATTGGTAGCAGGCGTAGGCTGATCTGTGCAACGCGAAGTTTGCCGAGAAAGATTTGGGTTGCCGGATGCCTGGGTAGGCGAGATTGCTCAGGGGCTTGCCGGGCTGGTGCATATCTTCAACCCGCAGCTGATCCTGATCGGCGGCGGCGTCAGCGCCCAGCAAGAGCTGCTGATCGACCCGCAGGCCGAAAAAGTACGCGCCAGCGTCATACCCGCTTTTGCCGAGGGTCTGGAGCTAAAATCTGCCGCCCTGCAAAACGATGCCGGATTGGTCGGCGCGGTGTATTACTTTTCTCTGCATGGGCAAACCAAGTAAGCATCACGCCATAAAAGTATTCAAATTGACTGCTTCAAGCACCGTTTTAGCACGGTATCTGTGGAGTATATTTTTTGTTGGTTAGTGAAAGCAGCTGCGAATGAAGGCTGTCTGGACACGAAAACTATTTTCGTGAACGGCACATACATAAAAGAAAGGCCGCACCGGCAAAACCGGTGCGGTCAAACTTTTTATTCGGGTATTGTCTGCTTGTGCTGTTCGGCGCGGTTGAGCCAGCTGTAGAAGCCAATGTTCAGCACAACGCCCACCAGTGTGGAGATGGGGGCCGCAAGGCCGATTTTCGTCAGGCTGGCGTTGGGCTGGATACTCATAACATAGGCCAACGGCAGGCGGACCAGCAGTGTCTGCACCAGTCCCTGAATCATCACCCATACCGTCTTGTTGTTACCGTTGAAGTAGCCCACCATGCTGAACAAAATCGCCGTGGCAATGGTTTCTGGGGCAAAGCCCTTCAGGTAGGCAAAGCCGTTTGCCACAACCTCTGCATCGGTCGAGAACACCCCGGCCAACAGATCACCCTTGAGCATAATCAGTGCAAACACGGCACAGCCAAAGACCAAGCCGATGCCAATACCGGTAAACATCGCTTTTTTAGCACGCTTGCTGTCACCCGCGCCCACGTTCTGCGCCACAAAGGAGGCCATCGACTGCATCAGCGCACTGGGAATCAGCATCGCAAAGTTGACAATCTTGCTGGCAACACCGTAGCCGGACGAGGCCGCCAGCCCCAGGCGATTGACGAATGCGCAGAGCGCCAAAAACGACAGCTGAGTCAGGAACTCCTGCAAAGCCAGCGGCAGGCCAACCTCGAGGAATTTGCGGCACTGTACATTGAAGCAGAAATCCGATTTTTTGATGGTGAACGGCAGCTGTTTTTTGAGCAGGATGAAAACTGCCAACACCACACTGACCGCCTGTGCGGCCACAGTAGCAATGGCTGCACCGGCGGCATCCATTTTCAGCCCGGCCACCAGCAGCAGGTCGCCCGCCACATTGACCAGGCAGGCTACCAGCACAAACAACAGCGGGGAGCGGCTGTCACCCAGACCGCGGAAGATAGCGGACATCAGGTTATACGCCACAATAAAGAAAATACCTGCACCGCAGATACGCACATAGCTGGTGGTCAGGGTCAGCGCCTCCGCCGGGGCCTGCATCAGCGCAGAAATCGGCCGGGCAAAGCCTACCAGCAAAACAAAAATTGCTGCGGATAAAATGGCAAACACCACGGCCGCGCCGCCCAGCACAGCACCAATCTGTTCCGGCTTCTTTTCGCCGATATAACGGGCAATCAGCACCGTAACGCCCATCGCCAGCTGGGTGACCACAAAGGTGACAAGGTTGAGCAGCTGGCTGCCGGTGGAAACCGCCGAAAGACCGGCGGTGGAGCCGAAACGTCCGACAACCAGCAGGTCCACCGCGCCGTAGGCTGCCTGCAGAATCAGAGCGCCTAAAACAGGAAGCATAAAAAGAGACAGCTTTTTCAGGATACTGCCTTGTGTAAAATCAGTCTTATCAGCGTTCAAGGGAGTCGCTCCTTTCTGACATAACATCGTAAAGCTTTTGAATGGTACGAATGGTGCAGGCCGCATCCTCATCCGAAATATCGGCCAGCAGCGGCGCAAGTTGTGCAAAAAACTGTGCATTGTGGATCTGGGAAAGCCGCTTGCCGCTGTCTGTAATGGCAAGGTAGGTCACGCGGCCATCCTCTTCCGATGCAATTTTTCGCAGATAGCCCTTATCCTCCATCTCCTTGACGGTGCGAGTAACACCCGGCCGGGGCAGATGGAGCGTATCGCTGATGTCCGATACCTTCACACGGACACCGTGGCTTTCCAGCGTTTCGATGACGTCCAGATACTGAACGTAAGAGGGCCGCACCCCTCGCGGCAGCGGCGGCAGCAGCTCCCGCACGCGCTTGCCCTGATAACAGGCATCCAGCAGTGCCTTTATGTTTTGGCTCGTCATGGCTGCTCCTTTTGATTACTTTTGTTAATTACCACAAGCAATTATATCAATAATTTTTCCAATGTCAACCTCTTTTGCGTGTCTTTTTCCGGCTTTGCACAAGATTATATTTCGTCACAGAAAAAGCCGGATGTCTGAATTTTCTGACATCCGGTCAGTCTGTCGAAAAAGGTCACCTCAAGGTGGTCTTTTTCTCGTAAAACAGGGAAAATATGGTATAATAAGTACGGGTAAGGAAGCAAAGCGCTATGCCCACGAACTGTTCGATGAAATAAACAAAGACCGAGAAACCCACCTGAAAGAGTGCGCCTTGCGGCCTTATTGGTTATTGTACCGATACAGACATTATCAAAGTGAAACATTGTGCAAGAAAACGAGAGCAGCCTGCGTGCTGAAATTTATCAACGCCGTAAACCGCGCATCAAGCAAAGGCAGAATCGTTTTCTAACGGCTTAACCTTTCTTCTCCAAAGCTTTCTGAACGAAACCAGTGTAAAGGTAAGAGAAGCAAATTCAGAAATGACAAAGGCATACCAAATCACATCGATTCCCACGATATGCATCAGCAGATAAGCCAGCGGCAGCAATACCAGAATCTGGCGGATGAAGGAATTGATGGCACTGATATAGCCAATGCCCATGCCGGTCAATGCATCGCCCAGAATGATACACACTGCACTGATTGCAAATGCCATTGTCATAACACGCAATGCGTGTACACCAATCGCCATCATATCTGCTCCTGCAGAGAAAAGTCCCAGAATCATCTCCGGGAAGAGGTGTACAATAGCTGTGCCGGTAAGCATAATCAGCACGCCGCTGATCAGCGCCAGCTTGATAACTTGCCGCATGCGTTGCGGCTTCCGGGCACCGTAATTGTAGCCCACAATGATGGACTGTGCCTGCGTCACGCCAAATACCGGCATAAATACAAACGTCTGCATCTTGTAATAAACACCGAATACCGAAACAGCGGCTTCACTGCTGGAGATGAGAATCTTGTTCATGCCGACATTCATAATAGAGCCAAGCGATTGCATGAGGATAGACGGAACACCGACCTTGTAGATTTCCTCCAGATCCTGTTTTTCAAAGTGGAAGCCCTTCAGATGAATATGCACGTCCCGGTTCAAAAGCAGATTGAACAAAACACCAAGCACCGCAGAAACAATCTGCGAAAAAATCGTAGCAATTGCCGCGCCGCTGATGCCCATCGCCGGAAAGCCAAGCTTGCCGAAAATCAGGATAGGATCTAGGACAATATTGATCACTGCGCCGGCGGCATTCATTGCCATGCACAATCCAGCGTGACCGGTAGCCTCCAGCATGCCACCCATAGAAAAGGTAAGAAAGCTGCCAACGCTGCCCACCAGCACAATTGTCAGATACTGCGTTCCCATCGTACAGAGCTCCGCATTGTCGCTGAACATACAGATGAACGGACGCGAGAAGAACAGCCCCAGTACCAGAAACACCAAGTAGCTGAGCAGCGCCAGCACGAATCCATGAGTTGCTGCCGCGTCGGCTTCCTTATGCCAACTAGCCCCTAAGCGGCGGGACAGCAGCGAGTTGACGCCCGTAGCCGTGCCACCCGCTACCGACTGCATCAGAATCTGGGCAGGGAAGGCCAATGTGGTAGCGGTCAGCGCCACCTCCGAAAGCTGCGCCACATAGATGCCATCCACAATATTGTAAAGCGCCGTGATAATGTTGGCAACAATCAGCGGCAGTGCCATAGACCACAAAAGCTTCGGAATCGGGTACACACCCAGTTTGTTTTCCTGGGCTTTTTCCATTCAGGCACACACCTCCTGTTTCTTTTGCAGCTGTACATAAATTGCAGTAACCGCCATAGCGACAAAGGCCAAGATTGCCGCCATCAGGAAGCGGTACCTTACAACAGCCGTACCAAATACGGCTGCTGACAGATTTGTAATGAGCGGTGCTACAATATTGCCGGAATTGGCAAACATCTGGCCGATGGAAAGCCCCAATTCCTGCCGGGATCCACCAGCCTCCGAGCTAAGAATCTGTGCATGCGGCATCACCAATGTAATGGCACCGCCGCAGAAAAGCGCCGAGACAATCAGCATCGCATAGGAGCCGGACAGGAAAATGCCCACATAGCCAATGCAAAGCCCGATAAAGGCAAGCGTCATGCAGTGCAGGCCAATTTTGCGGGTAATTTTATCGACAGCAAGGCCCATCACACCGCCAACGGCAAGAAATACCGTAGACAGCGTGCCTGTCATGGCAGCATTCTTTTCCGGCACCACAAAGCCGTTTTCGGCCACCAGCATGGCCACATTGACCATAGCCGTGCTATACAGCATCGAAACTGCAAGGCCTGCAAAGCAGGGGAATACCAGCTTTTTTATGCTGAACGGCTCTGTACCAATGGTTTCATTGCTTTTGGCCAGCTTTGTATTTTTAGGGAAGCACAGCAGGCTCAACAGCATTCCCGGCAGCATAATCAGGTAAACCAGAAAGCCATATCGCCAGTTAATACCAACCAAACGCCCGCCAACAAAGGTCATCAGCATTGCGCCCACCGAGGAGAAGCAAGCACGCACACCAAAAATGCGGACACATTCCTCCGGCTCAAACATTTCATTGACAATGGCAAGCGAAACTGTACTTGCCAGGCTGGTGCCAACGCCCAGCAGCGCAGCCCACAGGTAAATTTGCGGCAGGCTGCTGTTCAGCGTGCTGGCCAGCAGGGCAAACAGAACCGCCAGGCCGCAGCCAAACGCTGTAGTATACTTTTTGGGGAATCTGGCGCAAAGCCAGCCCGTGACCAGGTTTGTCAGCACCACAAAGATGCCGGGGATACTGGAGACAAACTGAATTGCCGTTGTGCTGTACTGCGGGAAGGCCTTACTCAACTCCGCCAGTACAAGCGAAATGCCGATGCCGCCCATTTGCAGAAAGCCAACTGCGTAGATGGCTGTAATGTTCCATCGGCGCTGCTTCTTGTCCATTACTGCTCCTCCAGATTCACCTGCAGCTCCGGCCTGGCATCCACATCATACTGCCAATGGCAGGTCGTTTCGCCGGAGGGCAGATTTTCCCACGAGGGGATAGGATCCGGCGTTTCAAACTTAGCCTCCAGCCACATACCGTCCGTAATCTGACGGGTCTTTGCATAGCGCACCCAATCACTGTTGGCCGGGCAGCGGAAATATTCACTGATATGCAGGTCGTGAATTTTCCACCGGCCATCTTCTTTCGCAAATTTGACCTCGTGATTCTGCAGCAGAACCTCGGCGCGGTACTGCTCCCCCGCTTCCGTCTGCGAGGACATCATCACGCGGCGCTGGTCATCCGGGCCGGGCTTCTGGCTTGCCAGATCACCGGCATCCGTCTCGGTTGCCAGCACCATCCATACGCCGCGGGCCGTATTCCCGTCAGGCGCAATGGTCAAAAAATGGTTGGTGCCGGTAAAGGTGTGGAAGGAGCCTGGGACCTCGAAATCCACATAGAAGGTGAGAACCTTCCACAAAGCACCATACACACCCGATGCGCCATATTCGATTGAAGCGTTCTCGTCCTTCGTCCACAGTTCGGGCACGATGCGGCGGCCCTGCCCTGCAGAAAAATAGTAGTTGTGCTTTGCCATCAGGTTTTCGATTTCCGCCTTATCCTCAAGGCGAGCAATCTTCGCCTCCAGTTCGTTAAGGCGTTGCAAAAGTTTTTCTTCCATGCTCAGATCCTCCCGGTGATTGCCATTGCTGCAGGGGACGGAATAGCCAGCTTATGCCCCGTATCCACAAGGGTGGCATGCTCATAGTCGATGGTATGGATGCAGATTTCATTCGTCTTTTGCAGGCAGGTCACAACCAGACGGCCATCCTGCGAGATACCGAAATCTCGCGGCGTCTCGCCCGGAAGTGTGACAACGTCACTCATTTCCAACGTACCGTCCGTCCGGATGCGGAACACCGTAATGCTGTTGGCATTGCGTGTAGCCGCCAGCATCAGGCTATGGTCAGGCGTAGCGTGAATGGTGGTGGTTCCGTAGCGCTCCATTTTTTCACGCTGCACCGAAATCGTCTGCAGCAGTTCCAGCGTGCCATTCTCATCCAGATGATTGCGGAACACGTACACATCGCCAGGGTCCTGCATCAGCGCATAAATGGTATTGTCCACTACCTCCAGGTAGCGCGGGAAGGGCTTATCCGGGAATACATACTCCGTCACGCGGGTACCGTCCGCCTCCTTATACACCACAAGGGCTCCCTCCGTCAGGGAGATGACCGCCACATACTGGTTCCCGATGGGGGCAATGCAGTGCAGGGCCGTCAAAAAGGCATCCGGCACAACTGGCGGATTTACCAGCAGCGAGGCCTTCTGCGGTGCACCGTTTTCATCCAGCGGCCACTTAACCCATGTGCCGCGGTAGAAATTAGCGCCATAGGCAGCCGTATCATCTGCATTGACCGCTACCGAGCAGGTACGTTGGCCATAACTGCGTGCTGCGCCCAACTCCGTCAGGGTGCCGTTTGCATCATAGGAATATCCGTAAATACCGCCATCGGCCACGCCCTTGAAGGTCATGCCCTCACTGCCTGCATACAGGCAATTTTTATTTTTGCTGATGGCCATCGTGCCGGTATTGTACACCTGATGGGTCGATACAATTTCAGGCTCGAACGTTTCCGCGTCAATTGCAACAGAGTAGATTCCCTTGCTGCCGCGTACCGAGTTGGTGCCGACAAACGCGATATAATGCGGCTTACTCATACAATCCATCTCCTTCATTTTCGGTCTGTTCCCTGGGGGCTGCTGCATCCTCGCCGGTTGTACGGGCACCCTTGATGACGCGGTAATCCACGCGGAATTCCCGTACGGCAAGCCCTGCGTAGCACAGGGCTGCTGCGGCAGAGCAAAGCATCGCTGCAGCGGCCGGTATCCCCTGCTGCAGGCCTAGCAGGTATCCCACCGTCATCACCCCATTGAGCACCGCACCCAGTACAGGCATGACACGCAACATGACAAGGCGCTCCTGATAGCTTCCCTTGGTCAGATCTCCCTTACGGAAGAATGCCTCGACTGCGCCCTCTGCCACGCAAAAGGCCGGAATCAATGCCACTATGGATACCGCCGCAAAGAACCCCGCCATATTGGAAGCCACAGGCTGCAGCATAGCTGCAAGCAGTAGCACACAAGCCAGCGCCGCCAGCACAAGGTAAGCGATACGCTCCTTATTGCGCGCCTGCTCCGGCAGGACACGGGCATAAAGATCCCCTTTATAAATGTAGCGGTGGTATTCTTTTCCGTTTTTTAACCCGACCTCCACATCATAATCCTGGAAATACTTTTTTGCCCGCAGTGCCATAGCCTGCAGCCTCCTTTCGGCGGTATGGGATGTATCAGACCTCTACTTTAATCACAATCTTGCGCATCTGGCAGGGCTCGCCAATGGCGATGTGCGGCTTATGGGCATCCTCAGGTGCCAGAATCATGTACTCGCCGGGATGGAGAATCAGCATGCTGCTGTCCTTCGGCTCCTCCCAATAAGCCATATCTTTGGTGGGGTCGTATTCACCCTTGGGGGTCAAGCCGTTGCGGTCCACTACGCCGATGCCCTCAAGACCCTCGATGATATAATGGATATCAAAGTGATAGTCGTGGGTTTCAAAATCAATCTGCTCGACGGGCTCGGTGCTGTAGCTCTGCATCTGCACGATCACGCCGGGAACCAGCTCAAAGTTGCCCAGGGGCAGCTCGGCCAGATCCTTGCGCTGCAGGAAAGCAAGGGCTGCCTTGAATTTTTCGTTACGCAGGTCATGCTTATCCAGATTGGCAATCGTTTCGAAAACCATAATAATTACTCCTTTTCATTCAATAAAAAACGGGCCCAGCCCCTTTATGGGAGCCGGGCCCGCGTAGCTCATGTACAATCGGATTAAATAAAGTGCTTACTGCTTGACAGGACGCATTGCCCAGACATTCGGCCAGCTGTGTGCATCGTACTTCATGCCGGTGATGGTGTTGCTCCATGCATCGGTGTACAGGCAGCTGTTCAGGGCGGTGGTCATGTAATGGTCGGCAGCAAACTGCTGGACGGCCTTGTAGGCATCATAGCGGTCATCCTCGCTGGCAGCCCAAGCGGCATCGATCAGGTCATGTAGCTCGTCCTCATACTCGCCAACATAAGCATCGTAGGAGGTCTCGATGCGGCTGTCGAGCATGTTCAGCATACGGGTGATGTCCCAGGTATCGTTCTCGGCGACGGTGATGGAGGTATCGCCGACAAAGAGGTGCTCGAACAGAACGGTGGCAAAGTCGGCAGACTCAATGTTCAGGGTGATGCCAACAGTGGACAGATAGTACTGGAGCAGTTCAAGCTGAGAGGTATCAGAGCCAGAGATTGCCCAGGTGGTGAAGGTCAGATCCTCTGCGGTCCAGCCATTCTCGGCGATAGCTGCATCAATGGCAGCCTTGGCAGTATCCAGATCCTGGTCGTAATTTTCGACCTCGGCGTAGTAGGGGGAGTTCTCGGCAACCAGAGAGGACTTACCGCCGATTTCGTAGCCGTTGCCGTAGGCGTCAGCCAGCGCAGCTTTGTCGATGCTGTACATGATAGCCTTACGGACGTTCTCATCTGCCAGTGCGGGGTTCTTCTTCATGTTGAAGGTCAGGGGCATAACAACATTCTGGTTGTAGGGGTTGACGGTCAGGCCGATTGTAGCGCTCTTCAGCTCATCAATCTGGCTGGAGGCCAGGTTGTAGGCTACATCAACGGTACCGGCTTCCAGTGCAGAGGCACGGGCGGGCATATCCGCGATGAAACTGTAGACAATCTGCTTATAGTAGGGCATGTTGTCCTTATCCCAATAGTCCTCGTTGCGCTCCAGGGTCAGGTGATCGCCATCGACCCACTCAACCAGCTTGTACGGGCCGGAGCCGACAGGATCGCGGATCCACTTTGCAAGGGCATCATCGGCACCCATGCTGTCAACGTCAGCCTGCCAGGCAGACCAGTCAAAAATCGTGTAGTAATCGCAGCCCAGGATGTCAAGCAGGTTGCCATAAGGACGGCTCAGGGCCAGAACCACATGGGTGTCATCCTCAACAGCAAAGTTGTCCGGGTCGAACATCTGGGTATAGGTGGCGTGATACTGGCAGGAATAAGCCAAAGACTCGGCCACATCCTCAGCGGTCAGCAGCTCGCCGTTTGTGAACTTCACGTCGTCACGCAGTGTAAAGCGGATGTGGGTATCATCAATCCATTCCCACTCCGTAGCCACGCTTGGCTTGGCCTCCTTGGCTTCGTCGTCCCACTCGACCAGATAGTTGAACATCGAGCTGTTGACACGGTTGTCGGCCTTGTTCTGCTGATAAGCAGCGAACAGGCTGTCCGGCTCACCATCAATAGCTACACGCAGAACAGCATCGTCAGAGATGCCCTCAACGGCCTCCTGGTTCAGATCGACAGCCTCGGTGGACTGTGCCGTGCTGCCTGCATCAGCCGTAGAAGCTGCTATGCTGGAACTGCCGGAGCCGCCGCATGCGGCGAGGGACAGTGCCATGCTTGCTGCCAGAACTCTGGCAATTGCCTTTTTCATTTGGTTTTCCTCCTTGAATTTCTTGTGCTTTATTTTTGCTGCCCGGTTGAGCAGCCAACTACATAGTACGGAAATTAACCGTTGATCTGCTGAATCTCGCGCACGCGATGGCAGGCAACGAAATGTCCGGGGGCGACCTCCTGCAATTTGGGGGTCTTTTTGTTCTTGCATTCCTCTGTGCAGTAAGCGCAGCGGCCTGCAAAGCGGCAGTGGTCCTTGGGGTTGATGGGGCTGGAAATTTCGCCCTGCATAATCACACGCTTGGGGCGGTTATGCAACGACGGAATGGGGATGGCGGAAAGCAGAGCCTTGGTGTAGGGGTGCCAATGCTCCTTGAACAGCTCCTTTGCGGGAGCCTTTTCCACAATCTGGCCCAGATACATAACAATGATGTCGTCCGAAATATGCTTGACAACCGACATATCGTGGGTAACAAAGATGTAGGTCAGACCCAGATCGCGCTGCAAATCCTGCAGCAGGTTCAGCACCTGTGCCTGAATGGAAACATCCAGCGCGGAGACGGGCTCATCGCAGACAATCATTTTGGGGTTAAGCGCCAGCGCACGGGCAATGCCGATACGCTGACGGCGGCCGCCGTCCAGCTCGTGCGGGTAGCTGTTGGCGAAACGTTTTGCCAGGGATACCGTCTCCATCAGTTCATCCACACGCTTGTACAGCGCTTCCTTATTGGGCTGCGTCTTGTAGATTTCCATGGGCTCGGCAATCAACTCACGCACCGTCAGGCGGGGATCAAGCGAGGCGTACGGGTCTTGGAAAATCATCTGCATGTGGGGACGCATGGCGTGGAACTCTTTGTTGGACATTGCGGCGATGTCCTTGCCTTCAAAGCGAACCTGACCGGCCGTAGGATCTGTCAGGCGCAGGATGGTCTTGCCCAGCGTGGATTTGCCACAGCCGGATTCACCAACAACGCCCAGCGTCTTGCCTGCATCCAGCGTGAAGGAGACATCATCCACAGCATGCAGCAGGCCGTTGGGAACGGGGAAATACTTTTTCAGGTGCTCGACTTCCAGAATCGGCATTATACGTTCTCCCCTTTCTTAGCGTAGATACATTTCACAAAATGGCCGGGGTTGACTTCAACCAGCTTCGGGTCAACCTTGCGGCACTCATCGGTGCAGCGGTCGCAGCGGTCACAGAAGCTGCAATAGTCAGGCAGGTTTGTCGGATCAATGATCTGACCCTTGACCGGCTTCAGACGTTCGGTATCCTTATCCAGCGAGGGGATGGACTCGAACAGACCAATCGTGTACGGATGCTGCGGACGGTCAAAGATATCCTCCACCGTGCCGACCTCTACGATCTCACCTGCGTAAACAACCGCACATTTGTTGCAGATTTCCGCAACAAGGCCGAAATCGTGGGTAATCAGCATCAGAGCCGTACCGAACTTATCGCGCAGGTCCTTAATCATGTCAAGAACCTGTGCCTGAATCGTAACATCCAGCGCGGTCGTCGGTTCATCAGCAATCAGCAACTCCGGGTTGCAGGCCAGCGCAATTGCGATGACCACGCGCTGCTTCATACCACCGGAGAGCGCATGCGGGAAAGCGCTGTAGCGCTCCGGCCGAATGCCAACCATCTGCAGCATATCCATGGCGCGTTTCTGCGCTTCGGCCTTGGAGACCTTTTCATGCAGGGTGATAACCTCTGCAATCTGATCGCCGATGGACATAACCGGGTTCAGAGCCGTCATAGGGTCCTGGAAGATCATCGAAGCCTTTTTGCCGCGGATTTTCTGCAGCTGCGAGTTGGACATTTTCTCAATGTCCTCACCGTCGATTTCCACCTTGCCGCGGATGACATGCGTCGGCGGGTAGGGGAGCAGTCCCATCATGGCCAGTGCAATGGTGGTTTTGCCTGCACCCGTCTCACCAACCAGACCAAACGTATCTGCACGGTTGATTTCAAAGCTGACGCCGTTGACGGCCTCCACTACATTCTCGCGGCCCTCATAATGGATAACGAGGTCTTCCACCTTGGCAACAGGGACATTCTTCTGGTTTTCCATTGTGCAGACCTCCTTTTACTTCAGTCTCGGATCCAGTGCATCACGCAGACCATCACCCAGCAGGTTAAAGCCGAGAACGGAGAGCATAATCATAACACCGGGATACAGGCACAGATACGGTGCCGTGGAAAGATACTGCTTACCGGCAGAGAGCAGAGCGCCCCATTCCGGGGTGGGCGGCGTGATGCCAATTCCAACGAAACTCAGAGCGGAAACGCAGAGAACTTCAACGCCCAGCAGGCCAACCACCGACAGGATAACGGGGCCGACGGCGTTGGGCAGCAGATGCTTAAGCATAATGCGCATGGCACTGGCACCCATCGAGCGGGAGGATTCCACATAATCATTGTCGATAACGGTGAAGATTGCACCGCGGAAGGTACGGGCCATATTGGGAACAGCGCCCATGGAAAGACCGCAGACAATGGACATCTCACGCTGGAAGGTGCTTGCACCCTCGCCGCTGAACACAGCAACGATGGCAATGGCCAGCATGATACCTGGGATGGAGCCCCAGATATCGACAAAGCGCATCAGGATATTATCCACGCTGCCGCCGAAATAAGCAGCAATAACGCCGATGGTACCGCCAACCAGAACTGCTACCGTAACAGCCAGCACAGCAACCGGCAGCGTAATGCGGGTGCCGTAAAGGCAGCGGGTGAACATATCACGGCCCAACTGGTCCGTGCCGAAGGGGTGTGCCAGGCAGGGGCCGACCATCTTATCGCTCATGCTGATTTCATCGTAGCCATACGGCGCAATCACAGGGGCGAAAATTGCAATCAGAACAAGTGCTATCAGAATTACCAGACCCAGGATAGCGGTTTTGTTGCGCACCAGGCGCAGCCACGCCTCGTATACAGGGCCGGTTTTGCGGTTTTTGCCCTTCTGGGCTGCTTTCTTTGCTTCAAGTTTCTGGATAGCAGGGGTCATATTCTTTGCCATTATACCGTTACCCCCTGTTCTGCCAGCATCTTCTTGAACTGGCGCTTACTTGCCTTCTTGCCCAGAACCTGACTCTTCAGGCGCGGGTCGATGAGAACATATGCGATGTCAACCGCCAGGTTGACCAGTGTGAACATCAGAGCCGTTACCAGGATGCCACCCAGCATACCGGGGTAGTTCTTGCCGTTGATGGCCGTAACAACATAGTTGCCAATGCCGGGCAGAGAGAATACAACCTCGATAGCCATGTTGCCGCCCAGGGCGTTGCCCAGACCGGCACCCACGCTGGTAGCGACGGGAATCATCGCATTGCGCAGCATGTGGCGGGTAACGATGTGCCCCTCGGTCTGGCCCTTGGCGCGTGCGGTGCGGATATAATCCTGACGCATGACCTCCAGCATCGAGGAACGGGTGATACGGATGTTGCCGGCCATCGAACCGATGGTGCAGACAACAATCGGGAGAATCCAACCCTTTGCATCCGAAACGCCGAACGCGGGCAGGATGTTCATCTGAACAGCGAACTTGTCAATCAGCATCATTGCCAACCAGAAGCTCGGCATTGAGACGAAGAGAACTGAAAGGAACAGGATGGCCGCATCAATTGCGGTGTACTGCTTCAGCGCGCCCCATATTCCTAAGGGTACGCCTATCAGGAAGGCGAACAATGTAGAGGTAACTGCCAGAATCAGCGTGTAGGGCAGCTTTGCCAGAACCTCGTTGCGTACCGGCTGCATGGTCGTGTAAGAGGTACCGAAATCAAACTTGGTGAAAACACCAACAACGTAATTGCCCCAGCGCTCCAGAACGGGCTTATCCAATCCCAGGCGGGTATGAACCTCGTCAATCTGCTCCTGGGTTGCATTTTTGTCCAGCAGGGCAGCCGCCGGGTCACCGGGCATAAATACCGTGATTGCAAAAACGATGGTGATAACGCCTACCATGACGGGAATCAACCAAAGCAATCTTTTAAGTATGTATTTTCCCATAAAAGTCTGCTCCTTCTTTTTATAGGCCAGTGGTTTACTGGATGCGCTTCAGGGCGATGACCTGATGCTCAAAGTTTGCGTGGGTGGGGAACAGATAAAGGTTACCCTTGCTGTCCGCTGCCAGATCGTGAGCGCGCAAGCTGTCATTGAAGAAGCCCAACTCGCCAACGATGTTGAAATCCAGATCGAAGATGGTCAGGAAGCCGCCGCGGCCGACCACGTAAACATACTTGCCATCAGTGTCAATGCCGGAAGGCTGACCCAGATCGTGGCTGCAGTAGGCGATCACGTTGCCCTCGGAGTCAAACACATGAACTGCATCCTTTTCACGGTCGCACAGCCAGATGTGATCATTGGCGTCCACGCAGATGGCGTGAGGAACTAGGAACTTACCCGGGGTGTCGGTATAAGCATCAAACACACCCTTGCCTCCAAAGGTGGTGATGTAGTTGCCCTCACGGTCAAACTTATGGATGGCAAAGTTGCCGTAGCCATCGGAAACGTAGATATTCCCCTTGGAGTCCAGGTCAACGTCATTGCAGTTATTGAAGTACTCGGTCGTAAACTCGGTATTCTCGAAGTCTTTCATCTGCTGGTAGGTGCCGAAATCCATTCCATGGAACGGCTCGGTTCCCAGGATGCCGTAATGCCAGCGGGTCATGAAGATGTCGTTCTTGGGGTCATTCTTTTTATTATGGCAGCCATCGTTTGCCTTGCCAATGGTGCGGACGATTTTGTCATCCATGCCAAGTTCAACAACCTGCTGCTGCATGACCGTGGCCACCATGATGGTGCCCTCCGGCGTGACATTGCCGAAATGAACCGGGCCGAACTGGCCTTCGCCCAGGCGGCCCAGATAACGGCCATCCTGATCCAGCTTGACGAACATCGTCTGCGGGCCGGGGTTCATGACTACACCGCCGCCGCGCAGGGTGACGTAGAGATTATCCTGCGCATCGCAGAAGCCGCCGGAGACATTGCCAAGATACGGCAGCGTTTTGATATCCTCCGGCAGATCCTTGGCATAGTCCATATCCAGCTGATACTTGAACTTACCGTCCGCTGTGGTATAAATGATGGACTGATGCTTTGCACGCTCAGGATTGCCGTGCATCATTTTGATTTCGCTCATGCTTTTCTCCTTATTATCCTTCATGTGTTTATATATGCTTTTTCCCGGCTTGTACACTGCCGAGGCTTATACCATAATGATTTTTTGTATGAGGTGGTTTCCAAATGTAATCCAGTGAAGCTCGATTGATTCGTAGTGCAACTACAACGTTCTCGTTATGCTTGTTCTTCACCAGCTATAGAAAACTGCACTATGAAGCTTCTCTGTCTAAACCACATGTTCTCATGTAACGTGCACATTTGTGAACTTTATGCCAAAAGTTTGCGACTTTCTGCATTTGTTTTGTGCACCTCTTCTTCACGTTTTCAGTATAGCACCCAATTCGATACATTTCAATGGTTAGCTAACGCTAATTATCTATAGCATTTTGTATTTAGTTACCATTAGCAAATCAATATAGTGAGTTTTCGTTTTTCTCTTGTTTTTTCGTTCTCAATTCGTTACACTATTTACAAACAGCCGTACAACGCACCACCGCCCAAGGGATTGGATCCGTCCTTTCGGCCTGCTTGAAATCGAAACGGCATGTGGAATGGTATAACAATTTCAACTCAGAAAGGAGTTTCTTCCCTTATGGATATTAAGCATGGTAATCCTAACCGCAAAGAGGTTATGAAAAAGACGATTGAATCCGCTGACGGCAAGTTCAAGTTCCAGGTTATCCTGGACTTTATGCAGAACATGCCGGAGGAATATAAGTATGTTCCCTTCTGCGGCAACATCGCTGGCGGCTGCTGCGATAAGGACGGCAACATCTACTGCGGCCTGCGCGGCGGCAGCTTTATGAGCCCGTTCCCGCTGAGCTGCTATCTTGAGCTGGATAAGGACGGCAATTTCGTCCGTGCCGTTGGTTCCGGCAACATCCCCGGCATGCATTTTGGCGAAATCAGCCCCGACGGCAAAGAGCTGCTGTTCGCCGATGTCGGCAGCTGCCGCTTTGTCAGCCTTGACCTGGAAACCGGCGAGGCTAAAACCGCACTGGCGCCGTTCCATGAGCGCCCGCAGAACAATGTGAACAAGAACGCTCTGACCGACTGGCGTATGCACAAGGGTGTTATCGCCACCGAGCCCCTGCACGAAGAGGGTTGCGGCGGTTCTTTTGAATGGTATCAGCAGCGTGCCGCTATGACCCTTGGTGAGCCCTTCCACAACCCCACCGATATTGACTACGACAGCCAGGGCAACATGTACATCTCCGATGGCTACGGCAACTGTGCTGTGCACAAGTTCGATAAGGACGGCAACTTTGTCAAGACCTGGGGCGGCAATGGTTACGACCATTTCTTTGATAATGTTGACACTCCGGGTAAGTTCCTGGTTCCTCATTCTCTGGCAGTTGATGCCAAGGATCACATCTGGGTCTGCGACCGCGAAAAGGATGCTGTTCACGTCTTTGATACGGACGGCAACCTGCTGTTCTACGCAAAGGGCGACCTTGGCCAGCCCTCCGGCGTTGATGCCAACTCCAAGTATATCTACGTCTGCGGCCGCGCCGGCTACCTGACCATCTTCGACACCGACTTCAACATCGTTGCCGAGCTGGGTGAGTTCAACGGCGACCTGCGCGCTCACTCTGTCGCCTGCGATGAGGACGGCAACGTTTACCTCTTCCCCACGCATGCCAACACCGAGCATCAGGTCATTGCCCTGAAGGCAATCAAATAATTGTCATTCTCATTTCTCCTTTTACAGTGATTTTTCAATAAAAGCAGAACCGCCTGCACGGATAAGCCTTCCGTACAGGCGGTTCTGCTTTTATACTTTTATAAAATGCCCCGTTCCTTCCAGTCCTTCTCAATCCATTCTTCATTGCGGGCAAAGCGTTGTTCAATATAGCGTAGATACCGTGTTTGCTCGTCTGTAAAATACTCTCCTTTACGCCACAGCATAACAACCGGCCCACGTTCCGGGCAGTCCTGAATCGGTATAAAGTGACAGTTATCTTTTGCCATATCATGTGCCTTGCTGTGTACGTCCATCATCGGCATACAAAATACTGCTCCCAACCCTTTTTCGGCTGCGGAAAACAGAACATCTTTTTCGTCCAGAGTCAGTAAGTTGCAGTTTACACCTGCACGCTGAAGCATACGGCTTGCAAAGTCATGCGTTTTGGCAATGTTGCTGCAAAATAAAAGCTGGCCCTCCAGATCCTTCATGCAAATAGAATTACACCTGGCAAATGGATGCTCATTGTTTACAAACAGGTAAAAGCGCCCATTCATCACTACGCGCTCCTCCAAGCGGCTGTCATGCAGATGCCCCAGAATAAAGCCGACATCGGCTCGTTCGTCAAGAATCTTATTGACTATTTCGTCGGTCGGCCGACATTTCACACCAATTTTAGCTTCCGGGTTTCCCGCCAGATATTCATTTGTCATATCACGCAGGATGCCAAATCCGCTCGATACACGAAGCATATTTACCGACTCATTGGCCAGTGCGCGGGATTTTTCGATGCCTTCATCAAGCAGGGAAAACATACTGTTAACGTAGGACAAGAAGCACTGTCCTGCATCTGTCAGCTTGATTTTGTTTCCCTTGCGCACAAACAGGTCATAGCCCAACTCTGCCTCCAGCCTACGGATCGTAACAGACAGCGCCGGTTGGGTTATGTACAGAGCCTTGGCTGCCCGCGAGATATTTTCAGTCTGTGCAACCTCACGGAAATATCTCAAGTGATTCAATTCCAAAGCGTTATCACCTCGTTCATCGTTTTGCACATTATTTATTTTCAGACTCAAGCCATGTTGGTATGTATTGTACACCATTGCTTTTTGAAATTCAATATCCACGGAGCATATATGGCGCAGCAACATTTTACATATAGACAGGCTCACCCAAGTTAACCGACAGCCAATCGGACGGAGCAGTATGCAAAAGTGATGTTAAAACCGAAGCGCAATGTGCAGAATTTTCTCCAAGGTGGTTCAGATTATGCTGTTTTCGCATATACATACGAACCAAGGCTTGCCCAGCATCAAAATCAATAAGAAGATACCGCGCCCAAACGTGCCCTGTGTGGGGCTGATGTCCAGCATCGGACTACGGCGCGAAGCTGCCCGCAAAGTCGCTATTTGGCGCGTCTGTGGGGCTGTGGGGCGGCGTGAGCCGTACAACTTAATACTAAAGAGTAAAACTTACTACACACAAAATTACGATACTATGAGATAATAGATGTATACCAAACAAGAAAGGATGATGCAAATGACTTTTACGAAACTTCCGAAAGCAATCACTGCAGAAGAACTGCTTTCCACACCGCTACCGCCCGTAAAGTGGATTATCCCCGGCTTGCTTCCCGCTGGGTTGGCTTTGTTTGCCGGTCCCAGCAAGGCGGGCAAAAGCTGGCTGACATTGTGGCTTTGCCTGCAGGTCGCACAGGGTAAGCCTGTGTGGGGTCGGGAAATTGAGCCGCGCACCGTGCTGTATCTCTCGTTGGAGGACACGCTCAACCGCCTGCAAGACCGCCTGTTCCGGCTTGTGGGTAGCGAGGATTATGACGAGAAAAATCAAGCTGACACGCGCAAACAAAAGTATCTTACTGAAAGCACTGGCACCCTATTACTATCAAGAAAAGGCACTTGGCCATAACACGGAAAACCCGGGGCGACTGATACTGAAAATTGATTCTGTCCCAGCCGATAAAAAAGCTACTTTTTCTACAGAAGAAATCCGCCTCATGCGAATCACTATAAACAGGCTGAGGAACGAGCGTCTAGGAAAAGGGCAGTATACCGATGCGGCAGACGATATGCTGCTAAAATTATTCTGAAAATCAAACACTAACAAAAACAAAAAACCTCATTGCAAAAAATACATTGCAATGAGGTTTTCTGGTGCGACCGGGAGGATTCGAACCTCTGGCCTTCCGGGTCGGAGCCGAACGCTCTATCCAGCTGAGCTACGATCGCTTATATATGAAAAACGCCGTTACAGCGTATTTCAATCTTATAAAGTAGTCAATTTTCAATAGTGGTCAATTCGTGGTCTGACTACCGTTGACCACCGCATTTTTGCAAGTGCAAATCACGCTGTATCGAACAAAAACAAGTCAAAAACCTGTCGTGTCGCAGTTGTCGGAGAACCACGACAGGGCAGTGCAACCAGACGTAGGAACGTAAATTCTGTTGGTTCTGCACAGCGATTCCCAAAACAAGAAAAAGCCCGTTGTTGGTTGTCACAACAGGCTTTTTCGGCTTTTTGCGGTGCCGCTGCACAGTAGTGGTCAAATGGTGGTCAATCACAAACTACCATGTAAAGAAATAATCGCGGACATATTTCTAATATAGTATAGCGTTGCATTCAAGACCAAGTTGAATACACATTTTGGATGCGTTATGGTTTTGATAAAAAACCAACAAAATCATCACTTTAAAAATGAGCATCAAAGAAAGAGGAAAAGCCAACTTACTATGAGGAAATTTTCTATGCAAAAAACAGATAGTGTTAATTGCCACAGATACTACAATAAGCACGAGAACATTGTATTAAAATGACTACTCTTACTCTTTGTATTGTTCGGAATAAAGTAAATATAACTTGTGCATAAGAGCAAACACGTTGAAGGAAAATAGGTAGAAAAGCCAGTAGATTACAAAACGAAGAATTTCTGAAAGCACTTCACCGAATGATCCAAGTAAGAAGATAAAGATAAGGTCCACAAAACCAATCAAAATTTCGAATATACCGATTCGTACAATATCATGTGCAGCTTCTATCTTTTGTGCATGAGATTGGTCCTTAAATTTTTCTGAACGAACGCTTTCTTCCTTACTGATTGCCATAGCAATAATATCTGTCATCGCTGCAACTAAGAGTGTTAGTATAACACCTATTTGGGTATACTCTTGTGAGATATTTATAGGAACTTTTAAGGTGGTGATTCTTGTGGTTATAGTGACAAGAATCAACATATATACAAGATCCCATATGTTTGGAAGAACCTTTGCATAGCCAATTATAATTTCTTTTACATGAAAAATCGTTGGAATGATCTTTGGAAAGCGACCTAAAGCTAAATAAAGTATGATCATAATGACCAAAATTCCGAACCATAAAGTCGCTTCAGTAATGTTCGAAAAAAAAGAATTAGTCAATACAATCACCCTCTTGATATAATATGTTTCGTTTTCGAAATATATAATTTCTCGATCCACGAATTCAGGGACTTACTTTATTAAAGGTAACCATTATTATCGATGAATATTATGCCTCTTTTGCTTGGCGTTACAACTACATTTTGGAATTTAAAATCTACATTTTAAATATTTTGCTTTCGCCATAAAGTGTGTGCAATTCAGTTATTATGCATCATATTTTTAGCACTTAACAAGATGGCGTATTTCCAAATCCCAAAATATAATTTTCGAATGGAGCTTGTGCATGATGTAAATATTACCGGGGCATATGCTGCTCTTCGAAAATACGTTTAAATTCGTTGAGTATCTTTGTATCTGATGTATAGCCATCTGCATCTATAACAGAAGGATCCAGAATCTCTCGAATCCCACCAGTAAGCGGCCTATCAACAGTAAATGTTCGACTATTCCGAATACCTTTTACTTTAAATTTGATCATTTCGGGATTGAAATTGTCGACTTCTTGAGAATGCGTGATTTCTTCGATTTCATCAGGAAATGCTCGGTGGAATATATCTTGTATCATTTTTAGACCTGTTTGAGGACGTCTTTTGTCAAATTTAAATACTCTTACTTCCTCAGTATAATCAGGAAGCTGACCATTTTCGTCTGCAACAGCCTTTTTTGAAAGGCGAATCTCTTCCCATCGATTATTCTTGATAAATGTTTTGAGAGCTTCTGCATCAGGTGTTTCGATAGGGGATACAGTATAATTTTCCCCATCAATTGTGCGCAGAATGTTCTTGAGCCATTTTCGCATAACTTCTGCGACACTTCTACGTCCTAGTGCCTCGGTTAACATAATGGCATCAGTTGTGTCTGGGTGACTTACAAACGCAATAAATACATGAAACCGTTGACTTAATACATCCTCGGGTTGAACTTGGATACTTCCACCAGTGGACTGCTGAATTTCGGCACGCATACCGTTTTCACCGTAGGTGATTGTGAAAAAAAGATATCGGTAAAGCTCAATGCTGTCTTTCTTTTCCAGACCAGAAACAATCGTTTCGCCTTTGTGAAAGGAGCCAACGAAAGGAACAATCATTACCTTTTTGGAAGTGGTATTCGTGTGATTGCGGTCTCCTTCTCGAGATGCTTGCTGGGAAGACGGATCTGCAGCTGTTCCCTCTCCAAATCTGTGAGTAGTTGCATCGAAATATAGATTTGTTGAAAATCTATAACTCAAAAGATCAAGCAAATCAGAGCGACCTTCGAATGGATTTTTCCAAAGAAGCAAATGACTGCTCTTTCGAGGCAAATGGATTCTTATACTTGTACTGTTTACAGAGACTTCTTGCATTTTTCCCTCCTAGGCAATCAGAGTGTTATGTAAAATAAATTTTATGTATCTGCAAATTATCATCGGTACTAATTGAAAGCTAATTTTGCACGGGAAGCATACTTCAAGCCTTATATTTTCAGTCGTAAAATTCAAACTCGATTTCTTTGCAGTAATCAGAGAGAAATGCCTTTTTCCGGTTTAATTCATTGCCATCCTCTCCATGGTAGGTAAAGATGACTGCATGGCTAAGATTATTGCAGCTTCCAAAAACAGAGGTGAGAAACTCTTTATCTGCAATAAGGCTGTGACCAAGTATTAAGACCGTGTCAATTTTGCTATAGTCAAATGGCTTTACCGATGATTGCTCGTGTAGATATTGCCGGAGAATATTTGAATACTTGAACTTTTGGAAATCTTCCGGTTCTAACCCTTTCCCAGAATTTTGGATTCGTTGCATTTCAAGATATTCATCACATAGAGTATGATATAGACAGTTTTCGGGGAAAAGTTGCTTTTGCTGCATCAAATATCGGCAGAAATTCAAGCGTTCCCTGCAAAAGCCTTTATGCCATCTGATAGTATCAAAACTTGAAAAGCAAAAAGGACTCACGGGATCATACCCAAGTACAATTTCATTCTCAGCTAAAGAACCATGAATATAAATGATGTTTCTAATATAATTCTCACACAAATTTGTGTAATTAAATGTTAAGGCTAGCGTGGAAGGTGATAAGCGAGAGGAAACATTTACTTTTTTGCTAAAAGGTATCCTGATCTGTTCCTTTTTTAGATAATCTATAAGCGCTATCTTTATCTTTTGAAAATCTTTGTTGAATGGTTTGATGACTTCATTTGCGGCGGTATCACTACGGAGGTCTTCCGCATTAACATTAAAAGGAACGGTCAGTTGGTCGGCACATTCTTCAAATCGATACCAATCCATCTGAGGACAGTAATTATTTATATAGTGACGATACTTCCGGAAGAAATCATCTCCAACGCTTTCTGTGAAATCCACATATCGTGTATGGTATCCATGAGCCAAATCAAACCCGTTCCCAATAATAGCCAACTGAGTTAAATCCTGTAGATGATGTTCCATAGCACCGCCCTAACCCTTCATACAGGAGATAGAATCTCTACTATCTTACGACTTTAATCGATATTTTCTCGCCCTGCTGCTTCCCTCCGCAACAACAGCTCCGTCAGAAACTAATTCTGACAGATACATCTTTGTGCGGGAAACTTGCAAGCCGATGGCGTCGGCAATTTGGGTGCTGCTGGCTTCCGGTGTGTCGGTCAAATATTGAAGAATGTCGTTCTTTCGCTTCTCTGAGATAGAACTAGACTTTCCGCCGCTTTTTGCCGCCACTTTTTTATCGCCACTTTTTGCCGCCGCTTTATTGGCGGCAAGCGGCAACAACAGCGTTGTGCGGTCTGGATTAAAGCTCTCTACGATTTCCGGCTCCTGCCAGCCCTGTTTTTGCCAGACGGTACGGATGCTCGGCAAACCGCTGCCTGCGCGCTCACCGACATTGATCAGGTTGAACATCTTAATGAGTGACTCATTTCGTGGGTCAGATACGCCGCCAACAAGGGCCTCCTGCACATTGATGCGGAAAGCTCCGGGATTGGCAATGCGAATCTTATCCGACCATTTTTGAATCACCAGACCGCGTCGGTCATAGTAGTCAGCATGGATCAAGGCGTTTGCCAAAGCTTCGCGCAAAGCCTTATGCAGAGGGGTGTCGTCAATGCGATCTGTACCCTCCAGTTTAAAAGGCACTTTAATATCCTGCGCGATTCGGTTGTATACACGGAAGTAGAAGTCGCAAATATTACCACTCCAATCGCCGGAACTGGAGACTATACGATCTGTCCACCGTTCATCTTCTGTAGCCGAACGGTCATGCTCTTGATAATCCAGAAAATAATGTGGGAACTCGCGTACAATTTCGTATTCATGGCCGAACATAAGCAATCCGGCAGCAGTGGGGCGCAGCTTGCCATCTGCGTCTCGTGCCATAGCACCGATGCGGTGCAGAAAATCCTCCACAGCTAATTCTGACCATACATGGCCGGGTCGGAGATTATCCATGCGCTGGCGATAGCGGCGAACGGTGTCCGTATCAAGGCAGTCTATCGTCATAGTATCCATGATGCGGGCGTCCTGCGAAATATCCGCCTGATCCCGCATCATGGCGCGCACTTCATCCTTGGTGCAGCGGTAATCACCCTCGCCATTTCGACGATACGTTCCCGAAAAAGGATCAACGCCTGTGTAGACCGGCTTATCGTGGCGGTCAGCGCGGGGCACTTCGATAACAACAATCCGGTTGCCGCCGCTTTCTACAATTTGTACATTTCGGTCAGAAAGAATATTTACATTGACGATGGAATGATTATTGACGCTGTTCCAGAAGTCAGAAACAAGTTTTTCGGGAGAGGCGAGTTGCACACTGGAAAAACTCTTGTCTGCATTTTCTACAACGCCAAGCAGAATATAACCGCCGAAAGTATTGGCAAAAGCGGAGTATGTCTCCCAGATGCTATGGGGTAAACCGCCTTGTGCCTTTTTGGCTTCAAGGCGGTTGTTTTCTTTGTATTTACTCAATTGGGATAAATCTAGCATAACATCTATCTCCCGAATATGTTATTTACAATTAAGCTAAACCCATTATAGTGCATAGAGCGCGTAAAGGTCAATGAAATCGCATAATGCCAGGATAAAATTTTTGATGTTAATATTGTAGGGGTTCCTAACCCGGATACGTGTTCAATCAATTAATATATAAAATGTGGCTATTCCTTTAAGTAATTCGACTTAAAGGAATAACCACATTACCAATCAATTCTATCGCAAAAGGCATGAAAGCAAAACTTCTTACCGCTTATTCCATAACCACCTGCATCAGCTTATCGTAGCTGTCCACCACATCGTAGACGACGCTGTCGTTGCTGATGGCGGCAAAGTGGGCTTTGGCGCATTGGATCTTTAGGTCCTCAACGCCGCGCAGCTCATTGCGGTCAAGCAGGGTCGTGCCTTTGGTTTCGGCAATAAAATAGATATGCTTGACCGTTCCCTCGTGGAAAGCAATCGCCCAGTCCGGGTTGTACTTGCCTACCGGCGTGCTGATGAAAAAGCTGCCGGGCAGCTTGACATACACGGCAATTTTGTCGCAAACATCCAGCTCGTGGGCAAAGCGGCGCTCGTTGTCGGAATCGTAAATCACATAATTGTACAGGCTGCGGTCAGCGGGCATGGCGTTTACGCCCTGTCTGCCGTGCAGGTTTGCCAGCATAAAGATGTCGGCGCTGTACGATTCCTCCAGCCTGTTGTAGGTGATATGCTCAATGATCATATCCGCCTTTTGGTTGTTGATGATTTTCCCCGCCTTGATGATAAAATCCTCCGGGTTCAGCTTATATTGGGCAAACACCGGCGGGGCGATGCCCTGCAAAATGGCAGCAATCGTGGCGCGGGTCAAGCCGGTTTCCTCCACCAGCTTGCCTACAAGGTCGTAGCGCACATTGCCCAGAGCCACGCGGTCGGCGGCGTCCTGATCATTGTGCTTTTTGACAAACGCCTGCCCCTGCTCCAGCTGTTCGCGGGAGGTCAGCCTGGCGGTCTGTTCGCCGTATTCGGTTTTGACATACACCTTGGAAATATTCAGGTGGGCGTCCATCTCCTGCACCGAACGGTCGATCAGCTCCTGCGTGTCAAAGGAAACCGTGTAAAAGGTTTTGCGGTTGATGCGCTGCCACAGCTTGGTAAATTCGCGGTCGTGCAGCTTCTGCTCGTCCACTTTGGCTTGTACATTGTTGTCGTGGGCGTTCTCCGGGCGCAGGGCGCGGGGGTCGTAGATGCTGCTCAAAACCTGCATCACAGCGCCCTCGCAGCCCTGTACTTCCTCTGCCACCTGCACGGTGCCGGCGTCCTTGGCGGCGTAGTATTTATCAGTAAGTGCGCCGCGATGTACATAGCCCTGCTGCACCAAATCCTCATAGATCGCCGTGGCAAGTGTCGGTGTGATTATTACCTGTGCGCCGTTGGCATCGGTCAGGATCTGCCCCGCAAACAACCCTGCATCCACGGCGCGCGGGCGTGTGGACATCGACTCGGCCAGCCCCTCCTGCAGGGCGGTGGCAAATTTGCCGAACGCCATATCGGTGATCAGCGTCAGCTTGTTCAGCTCCTGCACCTCGCTGCCCAACACGCTTTCGTCCATGCGCTCGCCGTTCTGGTTGACGCACAGGCGCAGACCGCGCCCGATTTCCTGACGGCTGCAGATTTCCGATTCCCCCTGCGTTTTCAGCGTGCAGATCTGGAACACATTCGGGTTATCCCAGCCCTCGCGCAGGGCAGAGTGCGAAAAGATAAACCGCACCGGCTCGTCCAGGCTCAGCAGTCGTTCCTTGTCGCGCATAATCAGGTCGTAGGCGTCGGTGTCGTCGCTGGTTTGGGTCTTGCGGTCAACCTTGCCCTCCACAAAGCGGGCTTTTTTGCCCTTTTTCTTGTCGATGGAAAAATACCCCTGATGGCTGCTGTGGGCGTCCATACGGTTCAGGTATGCCCAATAGGCGTCATCGCCCAGCTCGCGCTGCATTTCACTTACCAGTGCGGTGTATTCCTCCTCAAACATTTTGGCGTATTCGCCGTTGCGTCCGTCGTCGGTGTCGGTATCGTAGACGCGGTACTTGTCCACCTTGTCGATAAAAAACAGGTTCAGCACCTTGATGCCGCGGGGGTACAGCTCGCGCTCGCGCTGCAGGTGGGTGCGTATGGTTTCGCGTATCTGGACGCGACGCTGCAATTCCACCATCTGGGCGTTGCCGTGTATCTGCCCGACGTAAAGCTTCAGCCCGTTCAAAAAGGTGACCGAATTATCCCGCCCGTCAATGCCGTCCCGCAAAATGACAAAGCGGTCGGCGTATTCCTGCAAGCCGCCGGACAGCGCAAACAAATCGTCGCCGCCCTGCACTTTTTTGACCACGGTGTGGGTGCCTGCCGCGCCCTTGACCTCAAACCCCAACCGTGCGGTGGGGGCTTTGTTTTTGTACAGGTCAATGCCCTCTACATACACATAGCCGTTGGTGGCGGTGGAGCCGGTCAGCGTAACGCCCAGCGCGGCAATGCGCTTGACAAGGTGCTGGTTGTAGGCGTCCATCGCGTCCAGACGGTAGATCATATCATAGGCTTCGCGGTGGGTGGCAGAGTAGCGCAGCGTGAACAGCGGGTTGAACTTTTTCAGGCTCTCCTTCGTTTGCTTGCCCTCAACGCTTTGCGGCTCGTCAATAATCAGGATAGGGTTGGTTTTGGCAATAATGTCAATCGGTCGGCGGCTGCGGAAGGAATCCAGCGCTTTGTCAATAATGCGCTGGTTTTTGCCGGAGTTGAACGCCTGCATATTGATGATCATCACATTGATGGCACTGTCGGATGCAAAACGGTCAACCTCTGGCAGATCGTCCGAGGTGTAGGTAAAAAAGCGTATCTTTTTGCCGTACTCGGCTGCAAAATGCTCCTGTGTGGTTTGCAGGGACTTGTACACGCCCTCGCGTATGGCAACCGACGGCACCACAACGATAAACTTGCTCCAGCCGTAGCGCTTGTTCAGCTCGTACATGGTTTTGACGTAGGTATAGGTCTTGCCGGTGCCGGTTTCCATCTCAATAGAAAGGTTGATGCCCGGTCCGGTCAGCGCGTCCGAGGGCGCCAGCCCGTTGCGGCGCTGCACAGCCTTTACATTTTGCAGCAGGCGCGCGCGGGTCAGTGCGGGTACAAGGGGTTGGTTGCGAAAGCCCACCTCGGTCAAGTCAAAGGACTGCTGCAGGTTGGCGGTATCGCCCAAATCGATGCGGTAGGTCGTGGTGCAAAAGGGCTGCCCGGCAAACACATCGCAGACGGCATCCGCCGCCTGTGCCTGAAACGGCTGGTATTTGAATTGCAGCTTCATCATATCACCCTGACCTTTGTATCGGGAGAGAGGTTCTTGAAAATCTCGGTCACATTGATTTTGTCCGCATCGGCGGCAAAGGCGCTGTCGCGGAAGATGACCTGCAGCGGTGCCTCGGCAGCTATAGCGCGGATGACGCTGTGCGGGATATGCTCGTCAAAGCAAGCCATCAGGGCGCCGTTGTCTACGTTATGAATCGTGCAGCCGTCCACGGTGGTTGTGGTGTGGGGCAGGTGGATAGGCACGCCGCAGTCCAGCAGGCAGGCGTACAGCAGGTCAAGGTCGGTGCGGTCGGGCTTGATGTTGCTGACGGCTTCGCCCAGCATGGTCTGGGTAAATTCCTCGGGTTTATAGTAGACATCCCGCATATTGGAGGAATCTACGCGGAACACGCGGAAGCCGATGTCAAGGTCGGCATCGGGATGCTCGGCTTTGATTTTATCGCCCGCGCGGCGGATGCGCTCCTTGCCGATTTCGCAGATGTTTTTGTAGCCCGCCTTGTACGCTTCGGATTTTTCATCGCAGGGTTCGGGCAGCTGCACCATAATGAATTTGCGGTGACCGCCGTCCTCGGCGTTCAGCTGCATGACAGCGTGGGCGGTGGTGGCAGAGCCGGAGAAGAAGTCGAGGACAATTGAATCTGGATTAGAATAAAGTTGTAAGCAACGTTTGATTAGTTCGACTGGTTTTGGATAATCAAAAAAAGACTTTCCATCGAAAAGGTTCTTCAATTTCTGCTTGGCATCTTGAGAGTGCCCCACTTCCGTATATTTCCACAGTGTCATTGGTGTCATACCTTGCTTTACTTCTGAAAGAAAGCGCTTTATTGAGGGCACATTATTTCCTGATGTTCCAAACCAAATTCGATTATCTGCAATATATTCGGCTAGTCTTTGTTTATCCAAACGCCAGCAATATCCACTAGGAGGTAAAACTTTACGCCCCGTAGGAGTAGTTATTTCATAAATTTTGGACTGAATTGCTGGACCAACAGACAGGTCACTTGATTTCCACGGACCTCTTGGGTCATTGTCTGGATTATCATATCTACTATTTGATTCATCACTACGGGAAAACCATTGCAGATTAAACTGTCTATATTTTTGGCATAGCACAAAATATAATCATGCGATTCCGAAAAATGCTTTTTGAGATTGACAGGTGAATATGCTCTTTCCCATACAACTTGTGCAATAAAGTTTTTTTCACCAAATACTTCATTACATATCTTTTTGAGGTTTTCCTGTTCATGGTCATCAATCGATATAAAAATCACACCATCGTCCGAAAGAAAATTTCTCGCGTGCATAAGGCGGGAAAGAATCATTGAACACCAGTCCGAATGAAAGCGTGGATTGTTAATTGGATTTTCTTTGAAGGTGAGATTGCCATCTTCGTCAAACATATTAGTTTGTTCTATATACGCATCAGCTGCTCGGTTGTGCGCTGGCTGGGGGCGAGCTTGCTCCATGCGTTAAACTGCTTTTGTGCCGAGCGGAAGATTTCCTCCACGCTGCGGTTGGTGTCCAGCTTGTCCTTCCACGCGCTGCTGTTGCCCTCATACGCCAGCGCCAGCTGGTTGCGCAGGTCATAAAAGCGGTTGTTGACCGGCGTGGCGGAAAGCATCAGCACGCGGGTACGCGCACCGGGGCGGATGACCTTGTTCATCAGCTTTGTGTAGCGGTTGGACTTGCCATCGTCGTCCACATCGCCGCCGTTGCGGAAGTTGTGGCTTTCGTCAATCACAACAAGGTCGTAGGCTGCCCAGTTCAGCTTGCTCAAATCAGTTTCACCGGAAACCCCCTGCTCGCGGCTTAAATCGGTGTGGTACAGCACATCGTAGCGCAAGCGGTCCCCGGCCAAAGGATTGTTGCGGTAGTTGGCCTTGTAGGTTATCCAGTTGTCCGATAGCTTTTTGGGGCAGAGAACGAGGACGCGCAGGTTGCGGTTTTCGTAGTACTTGATGACCGCCAGCGCGGTAAAGGTCTTGCCCAGACCAACGCTGTCTGCCAGAATGCAGCCATTGAACTGCTCCAGCTTGCTGATGATGGCAAGGGCGGCATCCTTCTGGAAGGTGTACAGCTTGTTCCAGACGATGCTTTCCTTAAAGCCGTTGGCGTCGCTGGGCAGGTCGTCCTCGCTGACGTGTTCGAGAAAATCCCCGAAAATATTGTACAGCGCAAAAAAGTAGAGAAACTCCGGGCTGTTTTCCTGATAGGCGGTGGTGATGCTTTCCAGCACGGTGTCGGTGACATCCTGCAGGCGCTGCTTGTCGTTCCAGATCGTGTTGAACAGTTCCAGATATTGCGTGCTTTGGGGCGCATCAATGCGGTTGATCATGGTAAACAGGCTGTTGCCGCGCTCGCAGCCCAAGTCGGCGCGGGTAAAGCCGTTGACCGGAGCATAGGTCACCGGTTCGGCGCTGTCGATGGTCATAAAATTGGGGATGCCCTCGGCGGTTTGGTTGGATTTGAAGCAGACCTTGCGGCGGATCCAGTCGGCACATTCGCGGGAGATAGCTTTCTGGCTGAAATCATTGCGCAGCCGTATCTCAAATTCGCTGCCGTGCAGGGCTTTTTCGCGGTTGCGGCGGGGAATGTAGAACTCCCGCCGTGCCTTGGCGGTCTTTTCCTGCAAAAAAGTCGGGGAGGTAAATAGAAAGCGCAGCTCGTCGATGTTTTCCAGCTGGGCTTTCAGCTCCTCATACGTATAGACCGAAAAACACGCTGCCGCAATGGAAACGCGGCTGTCGCGCTGCATCGTCACGCGCAGATCATCCACCAATTTTTCGCTCAGGTTGTCGATGAGTTTCATGGGACACCTCGCTGAAAAGTGCTAAGAATCTTGTCACATTTTACTATATATAATAAGAATTATACCACTTATAACGCCGCGTTGCAAGAATCATACAGCTTTTCTTTTCGCATCACATGAATCTTGTACAATAATAAGTGGGGTGATAGAAATGATTGGTGAACGCCTTGCGGCAATTCGTGGCGATAATGACGAAACGCAGGCAGAACTTGCAGAAAAATTAAGCGTGTCTGTATATACTGTGCGCAGTTGGGAGCGCAATGCCAGCGCACCGTCCAATGAGATTCTGGTGCAGATCTGCAAAATGTACGGCGTGTCAGCGGACTATCTGCTGGGTCTTGCCGATTACGACCCGGATTACACCCGCCGCCTGCACCAAGCAAAATTTACCGAGAGCGAGCGCCGGGAACTGAAAAAATACGAACAATATCTGCTGTGGAAACGCAAACACTAAAGCCGCCGGTATCACACGATACCGACGGCTGTTGCTTTTGTGTACATTATTCTTCCATGTATACCGAGAACGGCACAGCATAATTTTCTGTGCCTGCACGGGTGCGGCGGCGCTCGGTGCTGTCCTTGGGGACGGGCGGGGCCTCGTCCACGATGGCGGTGAATTTTTTTCCGTAGTCCATCAGGCGGGCAATCGTTTCATTTTTGAACCGCGTGATGTAGCCAATCTCCCGGTCATCTTTTGTGTAGACCGAAATAGCCCACTTGTCGTGCTCATTGTCAACATCGCGGTAGAGCATCAGCTCTGTGCCCGGCGTCAGCGAGTCCAACAGTGCCTTGCCCTCTTTACTTTCAATATCAACATGAAACTGCATCCCCGCAATTCCGGTTTTCAAGACCAACAACTGACGGGCCTTTTGTTGGAAAATATCCTCGTCAAAATATCCTGCGCGGATGGGCTTCTCGGCAAATTGGATGTTGCTTTCAGGCATGGGGTAGTTCCTCCATAATACGGTTGAGTTTCTGCGTCAACTGTTTTTTTGCATCCTGCGCACGGAGCTTGCGCAGGGTGAGCTGTTCGAGATAGGCTTTTGTCTTTTCCGGGTCAGCCAGCGTTGCCTGCGCGGTGAAGGGGAAGGTCTGGCGAAGCTGCTCAATCTCGGTTTCTGTTTCTTCATGCCGGACGGTATAGCGTTCTGCGGCAGAGCGGAGCACGGCATCCTCCTGCTGCGGCACAAAGTAGGGATATAGCTGCTTTGCCAGTGTGTAGTCGGCGGAAAGAGCTTCTGCCAGTACGGCGGCTTGTTGCTGCTCGTCCTCTTCCACAACGGAAAGCGTTGTTTTCAGCGCAAATGCAATGCCGTCTTTGAACAAAATTTCGTCAATCAGCTTTAGCGCAGCAAGATTGCGGTTGCGATAAGCGTCCACGGCTTTTTCATACAGCGCTTTCTCGGTATCGGTCAGGTTTGGATGCACCTGTGGGTGAAAACCCTCCACGATTTTGTGGTATAACTCCTGTAATTCAGCCTGCTGTTCTTCGGTTAGCTGCGGCAGCCTCTGGCTTGCGGCATCGTCGGTTTCGGCCTGCACCAGCAGTACTTGACGCTCGGCCTCAATCTGCTGGTCGATTTCGGCCATATCTATAGGCTCGCGGCGGTTGCGCTTGATTTGGATCAATTCCAGCTTGCGCTGCAACATTTTTGCATCGAGTTCGGCATTCAGCACCTCATCTTCTGTCGTACCAATTTTGACCATGTACTCATTGCGCAGCTTCGGTGCTTCCACATAGCGCAGGGTGTCCAGCTGCTCAATGCGCGTCAGCAGCGCATTTTGGGCGGATTCCACTTCCTGCGCAAGCCACCCGGCAAAACAAGAGTTCCCCATAGTAATCAGCCTTTCTTTATGGCATTTTCCAAGTCGACAGCCGTCAGGGTCTCCAAATCGGTGTCGGTGAAGCTGCTCTGCCCGGCAATGCGGTCTGCCTGACAGTTAATAGCTTTCTCAAAAATATTACGGATGGCGCGGGCGTTGCCAAAGTGTTCTTCCCGCGTATCATACAGGGCTGTGAATGTTTTCAACAGACTTTCCTCTACACCGGATTCCAGTGTGTAGCCGTTTGTTTTGCAGAAACGCTCAAAAATTTTCAGCAGTTCCTCGCCGGTGTAATCGGGGAAATGGAAATACTTGCTGAACCGGGAGGAAAGTCCGGGGTTGGAATCAATGAATTTGTGCATCAAAGCGTCATATCCGGCTACGATGACGACCAGTTCATTACGGTGATCCTCCATCGCTTTCAGAATCGTTTCGATGGCCTCCTTGCCGTAACTGTCCTGCTCGCTGTCGTTGGCGAGGGAATAGGCTTCATCGATAAACAGCACACCGCCCAGCGCTTGCTGAATGACCTGCTGTGTTTTGATAGCAGTCTGTCCCACATAACCGGCCACCAATGCACTGCGGTCAGCCTCCACAAGCTGACCCTTGGGCAGGATGCCCATCTGATAATACAGCTTTGCCACAAGCCGCGCCACGGTGGTTTTTCCGGTGCCGGGATTGCCGGTGAACACGAGATGATAGCTTATGGTAGGTATTTTCATGCCGCGTGCTTCACGGATCTTTGTGACTTTGATGAAGTTCATCAGGCTGTGGACGTCCTGCTTGACGCTGTCCAAACCAACCAGACTGTCCAGCTCAGCCAGCAGGGACTCCAGCGTTTCGCTGCTTTTGGCTTCTGGCGGGACCGCCAGTTTTTCCGGGGCTGCGGGGGAGGCGTCCTTATGGGTGTCAGTCAGATCGGAAAGATCGAGCGAAACGTGCAACGTTATGCTGTTGTCTTTCTCATCGCTGTCTTCAGTGGAAAAAGTGGGAACTTCCGGTGTAGGCGTGCTACCCTGTACATCGGGTTTTGCAGCCGGGCGCAGATAGCTTTCCTCTTTCAGCGGCGTGATCGGATCGCTGATGTGCGGAACATCTTTTACAGGCAGTTTGGCCTTTTTGGCACAAGCTACCAAACTTTTCAGTATGGCAGTGACGGCATTGGCTTCTTCGATGGTAAAATCTCCGTTGCAGCTGGCACCAGCCACCAGTATATGGTTTAACTGCGCTAAAAAATCGGAGACAGCACCTGTTTTTTGTGTGGCATCACAGGCAACCAGCTGATGAAATAATGCAGGCACATCCAGCTTGCGGGTTTCATCCTCGCAGCAGGAAAGCGCGGTCAGGCACTGTTCCATGCTCGGCTCACGGCCAAGCACGCAACCGATAGCTTTTGCATATTCCGGCGCATACAGTTTGTTGCCGGACCATATTTTCATCCAGCAGGCGGCAATATACCCGGAAAGGGCATCGCCATAATCGCTGCCGATGGTATCCGCCAAAAGCTCTGCCAGCGCAGCGTAGTCTTGTTTCAGTTCGGTTATTACATCCATAAAAATGTCCTCAGCAACAGATTTCTTGTATCCATTGTAGTACAAATGTAGATGACATGCAAAGAATTTTTGCTGATTTGCTTAAATATCTTCAAGATTGAATCGGTGCTGCAGAATGCCGCCGCATTGCACATAAACGCCATATTTCCCACGAGCAGCACTTAACGAAACACCGCATTTCGGGCAACGCAGACCACCTTTTGGATTTTCATGGAAAATATAGGCGTTAATGTCATCTACATCAACCCATTCGGTATGGTTACAATGCGGATAACCGGAACATGAGAGAAAATAGTGCCCTTTCTTTTTTTGTGACTTTTTAAGCTGAAGCGGTTTGCCGCACTTCGGGCAAACTTTCGTGGCACGGATATATCCAGCAAATGTTTTTCTGTCAGAAGAACATTCCTCCGCAACGCCATAGTCGATAACCTGATTCATTTCAGAGACAGCAGATAATACCTTGGCAGTATAAATGCCTTCGTATCGGAAAACGGGGTAATATTTTGTAGGAATGACCTGTCCCTCTACTACGAAGTTGCTCTCGGAAAAAGGCGCACCAAGCCACGAAATATGCTTGTCGATGATGGTCATACTGTTCTTTATGCAGATGAAGTACTTTTGCGCCAGACTAGCGGCATAAACGATTTGTGGAATGTAGTCCATACTGGCCTCATCAAAAATCACAACATCAAAGTAGGCGTCCCGAATGGCTTTATCTACAACAGCTTTGGATACAGTTGTGGCAACAAACGCAGCGGTTGAATGTATAGCTTTTCTGCTGCTTGTAAGATACCACGAATTTCTCTTAGCCGACGTTGGATTTGTTCATAGCGTGGAGCCTTTTTGGGTGTATGCGTTTGCTCTTGCATAAGGGAATCGCGTTCATCCTCAAGCTCCGGATGGTTATACAGTGCCAGCCTGTAAGATGTTAGGTATTCATGGTCAAGAAGTTCTGTACTGCGGGGATAACCGTAGCGTACCAACTGGCCCGGTATATTGCTGGTCTGATTTTTATATACACGCAAAATCGCGCCATCCACGGATACATTGCTATACGAAAGCATCAGCACACGATGCCCTTTGGCAATATGAGCTAACGCAATGCGGGACAGCGTTTCTGTTTTTCCTGTACCGGGCGGTCCCCAGATGAAAGTAATTGGCTGCGTTTGCGACATTTTCACAGCCGTATCCTGCCCAGTTACGATGGAATGGCTGGAATTGTCAATAGAGTACAGACCATTGCATACAAGGTCGTTCACAATCTGCGAATACGATAGAGACAGCGCTTCTAAATGCGAACTGAGTTTTTCCAATAGAAACCATGCGTCGGCAGAAATATCCAGTGCAGCAACGGGATTCCCCAGATAGTTGCTTGAACTTAAAAGGACGGTGAAGTCTTCGCAACCCATAATTGTGCCGGGTAGTTGAACATTATTTTTCCACAGCGTGATTTGAGTTCCCTCAGGGTAGGTGAGTTCTATATCAGAAGTAAAGCTGTAAAGATAATATCCGCTGCGGGATTCCAGTAATTCACCATCTGTTAAAAGCTGGTGCTTGCCGCCGGTTGTTTTCAGGTAGGATATTTCGGAGAAAAGGGAACGCTTGTAATACTGGCAGAAATCCTCAACACTTGAAAAGCTGGGAAGCTTTTTAGATTGGATAGACGGCCTTTCTTTTGCGGAACGACTTTGGCCGCTGTGACTAGGAACGCTGGAACTAGGCGTAGAAGTTTTGAAGGCGCTATTGTTGTGAAGCGCAGCGGCCTTTTCGGCCGCCAAGGCCGCAGACATTTCTGATGGCATTTCTCCCTCGAAGGAAAGAAACGATTCAAAAGCCTGTGGATATGCAAAAACCTTCTCGCCTATTGGCTTTGAGAAAGAAACAGTGATATGACGATCAACTATGCTGTCAATTGTTCCAGAACCCCACAATTTGTGCTTGACGATTTTGCCGATGAGACTCATTACAACACTTCCTCCAAAATAGTTTTACAAAATGGCAGGACAATTCTGCATGTGATATGAAAAGGAACTTCGTGATTTTGCTATATTCTATTTCCATTCTACACTATTTGAGGTACAATAGTTTGTACTATTATACTAAGGCAGAAAACTTTGTATGGATGCACATATTGACTCAAGAAAGCTTGTGCAAGATTACAAAAAAGGCGTATCACAGATACTTATAAGTGAAAGCTGATTGACTTTGTAGGTGATGAATGCTATTGTGGGCTAAGATATTAATGTGTATCGTAAAAAGACAAGGTCATGCTAGATGTTGTCTACTTTGTAAGATGATTAACATGGAATGCTGATTGAATTTGGAACATTCTGGAGGCGAAAATATTATGTGGATATATTTGTGCGTCAATATAGGCATTGCCCTTCTATTATTTTATGTTGACGGAAAAATAGGACTAATTTTGTCTAACCATCGTGATTTCTTTTCGTATAATCCATACCTATTTGGCGATAATGGGAAAGAAAAACGGAGCAATTACACTTTATGCGTTTTGAGCCCCGCTGTATCTGTTGCGATTTTTGCTGTTGCTTATGAGCATATCGGGTTTGATTCAGGAATTGATTCCTTATGGATGATATGTCCACTGTATTGGGGTGTGCGTTTTGTCTATTTTGCATTGAGAAATCGCCTTGCGTTTTTGGACTTGAAATATGAAGGCGTTCGATTTGTACTGTCGATTCTAATAACGACGGCTGTATTTTATGTAATTTGTAAGTTGCGTAAAAACGAGCAGAGCTTATTTATTTCGTGGGATGAGATTCGTAATGCGGTTTGGTATGCATTACTCGCTTATATTGCCAAGCTGGTTTGGGATATGTTTCAGGCAGAATTTTGCCGACAAAATGAGAAAAATGCCGATAGAGTTCGTGAAATAACAATCCGGCGCTATAACGAATTTTCGGAAAAATTCTGCTGCGTAGTTAATTGCTGTATTTCTGAAGAAAGCACTCTTATAGAATTTTATTCAGCGCTAGAATCAACAATCTACGCAATAATGATTTATGAGGACTATAATCGCCCCATACTTGTCCGCGAGCTAGAGACTTTTTTAATGAGATATCATTTGAATCGAGGCTGTATGATGACTTTGGGAGTTATGCAAACAAGAACAAACAGGGTGATTTCCGATGAAGAAAGCATAAGGCTGGCTATCCAAAAAATTGTGCCAATCATAGAGTCGCGTTCAATTTCAAGTGAAGTGTTACTTGGCGAATGTGGAAGTGTTGAAATGTATTTCGGAGAAAAAATTCTGCCTGAAATACTTAAAGATTATAACGGAACAGTGTCTTATTTAAATGAAGTCACGAACATATACAACATGATAGAGCAGTACAAACATAAAACGATTGCAAAGTTTGATACGACGATATTACCGTAAATGAAATGTGAAAATATGAAGAAATCTACAAAATACGTTGGGTGCCTTATTGATGAAGTCATCATATGTGAATGTCACATGAATAATTAGCACTTTTTATGGACTGACTGCTAATCTTTGGCGTATACTAACTTTACAGATTTATTCTGCGCCAGCACCTTTACAACTGAATACACAGCATAACAGGTACTTTACTTTCCCGGTGGGGCGCACAGAAGGTCTTGGCAGACCCTAACCCACGGCGGGGAGAGAACATAATGATACTCCAGATGCCCTACAGCTTCAGATAGGGTGACCGCGCAGGGGTTGTAAGAAGTAAGACCCTTGCAAAGTCAGTGAACGGTCGTTGCCAGCGGCTTGCCTGTTATGTTCCCAAGTCTGGGGGCGAGCGGCAAATTAGACATTTTTCTTCAGCATTTATTTTGATGTATACGGTTTCTTTTATTATTTACATAACCGTGTGATTGACGCTAGTATGCGTATTGTTTGATTTTTATTGAATTCACATCAAGATTTGCGGGGAAAGTGTACCCTTACGCCCGGATAGAGCAGAAAAAATATATAAGAGCCCGGAGGACCTTACCAAATCGGTAAGGTTCTCCGGGCTCTTTTTTCTCCCCGGAAAGTGTATTCAAAAGGGTTATACAAGGCAACAGAAAAAATCAAGAAAGGATGTGAGTATATGACAAACGCAAAACAGACGAACTGTGCGAAATACGCACGCGGACCGCCGAAGTGAATCAGAACTGATTCACTATTTGAGTACAAAATCGAAAAAGCGAATCAAATCTGATTCACTCCCACATCTCGCCCAAATCTGCCCCGTGTGGGGCGGATGCTCCTCACCGCACACGGGATGCGATGAACTCCGCAAAACCGCCGTTTGGCGCGTTTGTGGGGCTGTGGGGCGGCGTGAACCGTACAACTTAACACTGGAGAGTAAAACTTACTACACACAAAAAGACGATAGTATGAGATAATAGATATATACCAAAACAGAAAGGACGATGCGAATGACTTCCACAAGATTACCGAAAACCATTACCGCCGGCGCACTGCTTGCAACGCCGATTCCGCCTGTAAAATGGATTATCCCCGGTCTGCTCCCGGCAGGGCTGGCAATTTTTGCCGGTCCCAGCAAGGCGGGCAAAAGCTGGCTGACACTTTGGCTCTGCTTGCAGATTTCGCAGGGGAAATCTGTGTGGGGGCGTGAAATAGAACCGAGAACCGTGCTTTATTTCTCGCTGGAAGATACACTGGGTCGTCTGCAAGAACGCCTTTACCAGCTTGTCGATGCAGAAGAAGACCCAGAACGGCTCATTCTGCAGACGGAAAGTCACGGAATTGGGCAGGGATTGGAGGAACAAATCGTCAGTTTCATCCATACTTACCCCGATATTAGCCTCATCGTCATCGATACCTTGCAAAAGGTGCGAAAAGCCGAGCGAAATGGTAGTATGTATGCCAATGACTATAAGGATATTGGGGCATTAAAAGAACTTGCCGACAAGTACGGCATCTGCATCCTGCTGGTGCATCATCTTCGCAAACAATCATCGTCAGACCCCTACGACCAAATCTCCGGTTCAACGGGCATTATGGGCGTGGCGGATACGACATGGCTTATGCATCGTCAGCGCATGGGTAAAACCGCGACAATTCGTGTAATTGGACGCGATATGGACGAGAAAATGCTGCATATCCGGGAAGAAAACTGCATCTGGACGTTGGATGAGGAAGAAACCGCAGAACAGCAGGCGTTGAAAGCTATTCCTGACTACCTTTGGAAAGTTGCAGACTACATTGACTCGGTTGGAAAATGGCAGGGCACAGCCACCGAATTGCTTGTTGCAGCGAATATTTCAGATGTAAAGCCTAACCAGTTCACCCGGAAGATGGCGCATTATGCCCGCGATGTGTTCAGCCCTCGTGGTATCGAATACAAGTACACCCGCACTGAACAAAAACGTCTGTTTGAGTTCTTCCATGACGATGATGACGGTGATGACGATGATATTGATATATCGGAGTTGTTCCACTGAGGTATCCCACAAACATCGTCAGCATCGTCAGCATCGTCATTAAGGTCGCTTGAGGGAAGCAAGCATGGGCAAGGTGTTGCCACCGGGCAATCATTTGCCAATCCTACGGGGCCAACCCCGAACCCCTGTGAGGCTGCTGGCGCATGAGAAAGCGCAGCGTTGGAATCAATGTCCGCGTCAGCGTCACTGAAAAGAAAAAGGTGACGATGTTGGCTCGGAAGTGCGGCTTGTCACTTTCGGAATACTTACGCCAACGCGAACTGGAAATTGAAATGAACAAACAATTCCATAAAGGCATTTAAGATCAATCGATACGGGTGTCCAATATAATGAAATTTCTTGCACTTAAGACCTTTGAATATTTTTAATTATGTTACTGTTGAGTTTTCTCTAATTGTGCAAAAATGAAAGTTATCGGCACAATTCAATTAGCAACTCTGTTGACAATTTGAGTTCGTCTTGTGTGTAATTGCGAGTTGGGTCTGGGTGATCAATCAAATTACGTATGAAAGTAGGAAGTGTCTGATAATATGTGGTATGATGATTGTTAGGATTGGTAAATGAAGAAGACTTGCCATGTAGTGAGGGATTGAACAATGCAGTTTGGTTAGCTATGTAGTTATCACAGTCTTTTACAGTCGAACACCCGGTTTTATTTTGTAAATATCCGTACAATTCGATATGATAGTCTACCGAAAGAATTCCGAATGCAAGGTAGTTTGTTTCTGCAGATGTAATAGTCGGTAATACGGTAGGAGTTGTAATATTCCTTGAACAAACAGTACCATTATTGTCACTAAGCACAATAATTAAGATATTATCTCTATCCTCTAGTGCTGAACGAAGTACATATTCAGAATGGGTTGCGATAATCATTTGTGTATCTGGAGAACCATTTCTGTCGAAAAGACTACGATAATAATTCAAAACTTTTTGTTGCCACTTAGGGTGCATACTCAGTTCTGGCTCGTCAACCAAAGCAATCCCACCAGACATACTATTTATATTCTTTAACAGCTGAGCTCCACGAAAGACAATTTGCTTTTCGCCTGTACTTAAATTATCAACAGGAATTTTACGCGTATGCTTTTCAAAGAGAATTTTAATTTCTTCGAGATTAGTGTTGTCCACACCACTAAACTTTACAGTATCGAAGAAGTCATTGAACGCCTTTTCAAATCTATATATCTTGGATGTGAGCCTAAACGTATTATAGGGCGTTCCTACCCCAGACTTGGTTATTTCCATCCACTTGGAATTATCTTGGGTATCTATGTCAACGATTAGTTGCTTAATTGATGTGAAATCATCCTGTGAATCATTTTCATATTTTTCGGAATCCAATTGTTGTGTTGTTGTAGAACGCACTTTTTGGGTATTAAATCCCGATCTTGCTTTTGAATATGAAAAACCGTAGTGCCGTATATCTGCTTGGTCTGACTCTATCGATTGAGGACTGTTGTTTCGATTGGTGCGAATCATTTCCGTCGTTCCATCAATTTCATTTTTTCGAAAATGAAATCCCAATTGAGGATTATCATCTGGATTTGGTGCAATAGTATATGGTATGCCATCGGCTATGTAGTTTATATACTCAAATGGCTCAATCGATCCAAGGTTGAGAAATGTGGATAATGTTTCAAGGACTGTTGTTTTTCCAGTACCATTTTCTCCCGCTAGTACAATAGTATCATAGATTGTGCCATCAGGCTTGGTAAAGTCAAGCTCCAAATTGCCCAAGATGGCATGATTATGCCATTTTATTTTTTTAATCATTTTTTTCTCCTGTCATCTTAATACAATGTATACCTTGGATATATGACAATTCTACCACTATGTTGGCATTAATGCCACCCATTATGTATCAATAAGATAAATTGTACAGTGATATATTGAATTTATGAAAACGTAGAGCAAGGAAAAGGACGTTAAATAACCAGCGGCACCGTCAGAGATGGCGGTGCCGTTTTTGTCAGTAATAGGTAGAATTTTGGGCGAAAGATTGTTGGGTGTGGTGATAGCTTTCTGTCGCAGTTGTCGGTATGCTTTGTA
>ERZ827452.393-NODE-393-length-61507-cov-5.148213_pt1 | contig 61507 bp, 51 predicted proteins | sample MGYA00519866_ERZ827452 | MGnify/ENA primary metagenome ERZ827452 (study PRJEB31778, sample SAMEA3449307) | human gut metagenome | biome: human gut; feature: human-associated habitat; material: faeces | place: United Kingdom | collected 2010/2012 ... | reverse complement strand
AGTCAAAAAATGAACATTCCCCGTAAAATTTATATAAGAATTGCTACAATAATTTCCTCTCAATACGTCGACTGCAAAATATTTTATAAAACTAATATTCAAAGTAATTTATACGTTGCTTTCCGTTAAAATTTATTTAGCAAAATAGCTAATATCATTTTAAAATTAATCCATGCGCTATTGGTTCTAAAATTTTTATTACCTATTAACCACATTTTAGATTTTATATTTTTTCTGTAATCTATTAAATGGCTTACTACCTTCAAAGCATTTGGAGTAAGCATGTTGCCGTATCCAGTCTTTAATTCATTTGCAATATTAGCTCTCATACTTATATTTTCTTTAAACGCAATCTTAAACTGTCTTTTCAATTTTTGTAGTCCTTCATCTTTATATCCTACTACATTATTTGCATGTTGTCTATATTTTATATACGCATTATCATCTACAATAACATCTCCGCCTATAGCATAACAAATTCTTGTTATCCAAGAGTCATGCATTATAAGATATTGTGGATTATACATCTTTACTATATCACATAATTGTTTATTAAAGACTTGTGTACACCCATTTGCAAAATTTTTTATCATTTCGCCTTCAAAAGTAAAGTTTCCTTTTACTTTTTTTATTTCTATTGTATTTAGGTTTTCATCAACTATTTCTAGTGCTGAAATGTATAAGCATGGTTTCTCTATTTTTTCTAATTTTTCTATTGCTGAAATTATTTTCTTAGAGTCCCATACATCATCTTGGTCTGAAAAAGCATAATAGTCTGCTGATGATGATTTATTTACAAGTTCCATAAAGCTTCTTGCAGGTCCCATATTTTTACCTGTAAAATAGCTTATATTTTTATTTTTTTGTGACAATTCTTGTAATACTTTTATTGTATCATCACTTGATTCGTCATCTCTTACTAGCAAAGATATTTCTACATTTTCTTGGTTTAAAATGCTATTTATTTGTTCTTCTAAATATTTTTGTCCGTTATATGTTGACATTAATACTTGTACTTTTTTCATTTTTTATTGCCTTTCTTATATTTTGCTTTTATATTTTTAAGATAACATTTTCGTAAGTTTGTGCAAAGTATACTTTGCACAAGCTTAATATTAAAGTTTCTACTTTCTTGTATTGTCAAAGATTACTCTTACTAAAAATGGTAAGTTAAGTACAACAAAATTCTTAATAAATTGAGAAGCTGACTCGTATCTATATAATTTTAAAAATACGTTCCATTTTCTAAAATTAAAATTTTTCTTGTTTCTTATCATTTTAAAATACTCTAATGCTTCTTTATTTTGCTTTCTTAGTTTCTCTGTAAAAATTCCTTCATGTTGCACATATGTTTCAAAAGTTCCTATTCTTGTGTCTATTGATAAGTTTCTTACAGTATCTAAATGGCTAGCTGTTTGACTTGCCTTTTTCGTTCCTACTTGGTTCTTTCCATGTTGTCTGTATAAAATGTATGACTTGTCCAAATATCCAACTTTTCCGTTTAACGAAACAATAAGGCCTATCCAGTAATCATGTATCATATATTTAGAATTTGTAGGTAATGGCAATATTTTATCTAGAAATTTCTTTTTTGACATCATAGTGCAACCTGTCATGCAATTATATAGGTATTGTAGTCTATAATCTTTATGGTATTTATCTATTTTATGTGCTAAATGCATGTATTTATTATATGATGGATATAGTAAATTCAAATTTTCATCTACTACCTCTAAATCTCCAAATACTAAGTCCAAATTTTCTTTTTGAAGCTTGTCTACTGTTTTTTCTATTTTTTCTTTTTTCCAGAAATCATCTTGGTCGCATAACATATATAAATCGCTTTCTACTTTTTTTAGCAGAAATTCAAAATTTTTTACATATCCTAAATTGTTTTCTTGATAATAAACTTTTATTTTTTCATTGTTCTCATAGCTTTTTAAAATATCTCTTGTTCCATCTGTAGAACAATCATCTGAAATGATAATTTGTATATTAGTATATGTTTGATCTAAAAGACTTTCTATTTGTTCTTTTAAGTATTTTTCTCCATTATATGTAGCAAGCAATATATCCACTTTCTCGTTCATTGTTACCAGAATTCCTTTCTTTATATATTATTGCAAAGTCAAAAACAATTTTTTCATGATATAAATTTCACATTGCATTTCTATTTTTCATAACATGAAAATCCATATCATAATTTTTTCATCTTATAAAATTTTATTCTAATTTCGTTTTCTTTGACATAGCACATTAAATATTTTTACTATCAATATTGCTATCATAATTCCAGTAAAAACCCCTAAAGAATCTATACACACATCTCTAAATTCACAGCTTCTGCCAGGGACAAAGTATTGATGTAATTCGTCTGTTACTGCATACAATGTTCCTGCTCCCCAGCTGGCTATTCCTCTTTTATATTTGTCTACGTTAAAAGTTAAAGCAAAATTCATAGTAAAAAATCCTAGCAAAGTGTATATTGAAAAATGCGCGGTTTTTCTAACTATCGGTTGTAAAACATCACTGCATACTACTTGTCTTTCTTCTTCTGGCATATTCTTTAATACTGGTATAACTTGTGCTAAAAAATTTACTATTCTTCCGCTTGAATTGCTAGACACATTTGCTACTTGATTTGAAAAATAGAAAATTGTCATACAATTTATAATTATTAATATAAAAAATATAGTTCTTCTTACTTTCATTTCTAATCATATTCCTCTTGTAATATTTTTACATTCTGTCTGGCATATTTATTCCTAACAATCCTGCTCCAGTTTTTAAAATTGTTCCTACTGCATAAGTTAAGTATAAACGTGCATCTTGTAAGTCTTTTTCGTCTGTAATAATTTTATTTGCATTGTAAAAACTACTAAAGTCTTGTGCTAAATTTATTAAATATCTTGATAATATTGAAGGTTCGTTTTTATCTGTTACTTGTTTTAACACGTCTTCAAAATTATAGATTGTCTTTATTGTTTCTATTGATTGAGCATCATTCAATTTGCTTATATCAATTTCATTAAAGTTTGGAATATATCCAGCTTTATCTAGTACACTCTTTGTACGAACATATATATATTGAATATATGGTCCTGTTTCTCCTTGAAAATTAAGCATTGCATCCCAATCAAATACTTCGTCTTTTATTCTGCTATTTGATAAATCGTTAAATATTACTGCTCCGATTCCTACCTTTTTAGCTACCTCTTCTTTTCCTTCAAGTTCTGGATTTTTTTCTTCTATTACTTTTAAAGCTCTTGTTATTGCTTCATTTAATAGGTCTTCTAGTTTTATTATATTTCCTTCCCTTGTAGACATTTTTCCTTCTTTTAGTCTTACCATTCCAAAAGGTACATGCTCTAAGCCGTTTATGTATTTTTCATCTATTCCTAGTAATTTTGCAACCTCAAATACTTGTTTAAAGTGTAATACTTGTTCATATGATGTAACATATAGAGCTTTGTCAAAGTCATAAGTACGTGCTCTATATAAGATTGCTGCCAAGTCACGTGTTGCATATGTTGTAGAACCATTTGTTTTTCCTATTATACATGGTGCCATATCTTCACCTAAGTCTATTATACGTGCTCCTTCAGATTCTACTAGTCTTCCTGTTTTTTCTAATATTTGTACTACCTCAGGCATTTTATCTGAGTAAAAGGCCTCTCCATTCCAAGAGTCAAATTTGCTTCCTAATAAGTCATATACTTTTTGGAATTCTTTTAAGCTAAGGCTTCTAAATCTTTGCCAAATTTCTGTACAGTAAGGGTCTTGGTCCTCTAATTTTTTAAAATTATTTCTACATTCTTCTAGTACACTCTCATCTTCTTTGCAAAGATTATTTATTCTTACATATATTTTAGTTAATTCATCAATTGGATTTGACTCAATATCATATTCGTCTCCCCATCTTTTATAACCTTCTATTAGTTTTCCAAATTGTGTTCCATAGTCTCCTAAATGATTTATTCCTGTAACATTATATCCTAAAAATTTGTATACCTTATATAATGCTCCTCCTATTACAGTTGAACGTAAATGTCCTATGTGGAATGGTTTTGCAATATTAGGTGATGAATAATCTATAACTATATTTTTCCCATTTCCTATAGTGCTTGACCCATATAGTTTGCCTTTTTCTGAAAAATCCTTTAATACATCTTCTACTAATGCTATATTGTTAGTAAAAAAGTTTAAGTAGCCTCCTACGATTTCTATTTTAGAAATATACTTTTCATCTACTTGTATATTTTCTTTTATTTCGCTTGCTATTGCTGGTGGAGCTTTTCTTAACTCTTTTGCAAGTTTAAAACAAGGGAATGCATAATCTCCCATGCTTGCATCTTTTGGTACTTCTATATAGCTTTCTAATTCTTCTTCATTTAAGTTTGTAACTTTTGCAATTGATTTTGCAATTATATTTTTAAAGTTTATCATTTTTATCTCTCTCTTTCTACTTTTTACCTATAACATTTTATCAAAGAAATATATATATTTCAATTGTTTTATAAAAATTTAGCGAGAATATAGGGTATTTTCCTTACATTCTCGCTTTTAGTTATTCTTGTTTTTCCCAGACTCCGGTTGTTTCGTTTTGTTTTAGTTTTATGCCAGATTTTAGATGGACTACAGGGCGAAGGCTATAATCTTTATATATATAATTTATTGTATCAAATTTACCACTATACCCTATTGCAAACAAATTAGTTGGATTACTCGCGCATGGAGAAGCTAAAAAATACCCATATGCTTCCGATAATGTCGTTTTTGGGAAAAATAGAGTGTTTGGTTTGTATGCTTCTGTAATTTCTGTTACAGACTGGTTGTATTCAGTTGTTTTGTTTGACCCTGTTCCTGCATAATATCCCCAACTATTATAATTTGTATATAATTTTAATTTTTCTCCATATTTTTCATTCCAACTTGCAACCCACATTTCAACAGTTGGTGCTCCTATTGCATAATCTGAATATTCATCATTTACATATCCAGTCCAATTTATCGTATTTATTAATGTTGATACCGCTTTTGAATTGTAATTACTATTTAATGTTCCAAATTTATTTTGCATAAACAATTTATTTATAGTAGTGCTTATATTACTTCTTCCACTTATTGTCAAAATTTCTGTTCCATTCTTTTGTAATCCTGGAGCAGTTGGCCATCCTACTTTGTATGTACCATATCTACTTGCACCAATATTGCTTAACTTCAATCTACTATCCGTATTTTTCAACCAATCTGCTGCTATTATATATACATCTCCTATATTGTCTTCATAAGCTCCTCCAGCTTGTTCTCCTTCTGCATTTCCATCTGCTACATAAAATATTTTCCAGTCATCTGTTGTCTTTCCGTTTCCATTCAAATCTATTGGATAATCTATATAATCTCCCTGTTCTACTTTTACTGGTATCATATCCTTTGTTTTAAGTATGTTTTCCCTTGTTACCTTTCCATCTGAGGTTACTATTGATACTACATATTTTTTATCTGCCGTTACGATTATCTCTTTTGTTAAAGTTTTTCCATTTACAATTTCTTCTGTTAATGTTCCGTCATCATTTTCAAATATTACTCTGTCTATGTCTATATCGCTGGTTATATTTACGTTTACTTTGGCAGATGTAGCGGTTACTCTTGATGTTATTTCACTTGTAAAGTTTATTTTTGCATCCATCTCTTGTTCTGTTTCTTTATATCTGTTGCTTATAGCTTTATATATTGCTCCATTTGGACTAAGTAAAATTATTAGCATAATAATTGCTAATACGGTTATTGCTATAATTATTTTCTTTTTGCTTTTTAGTAACCCCATCTTTTGTTTCCTCCTCTAAGTCTTTTTAGTAATATTTTATTTTTAATAGAGGTTAGATGTCGATTTTCTAACCTCCAGCCTCATACTTTCAATCTCTTTTTTCTATATATTAATCTCCTAAATTTATACCTATATCTCTTGCTGTTTTTACTAAGTCATGGTCCATTGTAACAAGTTTTACATTATTAGATATCATTCCGTCTTGAACTGCACCTATTTCTTTGTTACTTCCAACAACCTCTTCTAATGAAACACAATCTAATTTTCCATTTTTTAATATTGTTAATACATTGAATTTTCCTTCTAGTGCTAGTTCCATTGCTTTTGCTCCATATTTTGTAGAAAGAACTCTATCATATGGAGTAGGTGTTCCACCTCTTTGCATGTATCCTAATACTGTACATCTTGATGTTAATCCTGTTAATTTTTCTAATTCTTGTGCTACTCTTTCTCCTGCTCCTCCAAGTTTAGTGTTTATAACTCCTGCTCCGTTGTCTCTTTGTCCTTCTACTGAAATTTCTCCACCTTTAGGGAAAGCTCCTTCTGAAACTACCACTATTGCAAAGTTTTTGCCTTGAGCTTGTCTTTTCTTTATTGCTTCTGCTGCTTTATTTATATCATAAGGAATTTCTGGAATTAAGGCTACATCTGCTCCACCTGCAATTGCTGATTCTAGAGCTATCCATCCTGCTTCTCTTCCCATAACTTCTAATACCATAATTCTATGGTGAGTTTCTGCTGTTGTATGAAGTCTATCTAATGCTTCTGTTGCAACAGATACAGCAGTATTATATCCAAAAGTAATGTCTGTACATGCTACATCATTATCTATAGTTTTTGGAACTCCTATAACGTTAATTCCTCTTAAAGTAAAGTCTCTTGCTGATTTTTGAGTACTATCTCCTCCTAATGTAAAAATACAATCAAATCCGTCTTCTTTTACATTTTGAACGCATTTCTCTGATAAATCTTTGTATTCTACATTTCCATTTTCATCTACAACTTTGTAGTGGAACACATTAGCATTTGTAGAAGATGATATAATTGAACCACCTTTTTGTAATATTCCTGATGCAGTATCTGCACTGCTTAATTTAATATAATCATTTTTTAATAAACCTCTGTATCCATCTATAAAGCCATAACACTCTACTCCATTATTTTCTGCAGTTTTTACTATTGCACGAATAACAGCATTAAATCCTGATACGTCTCCTCCATTTGCTAATATTGCGACTTTCTTTACCATAATTATATTCCTCCTTTTTTTAGATGTCTTTATTATATCAATAATTTATTTTTTTACAACAGTTTTAGCAAATTTTATTTTTTATGTTATGTTTGCCAAAATTTACCAAATATGGTATAATGTCTTTGGAATATTTATAAAGAAGGTGATATTTTGTCAAATGTATTAGAAACTTTTTCTATATCTGAATGTGCTGATTGGAATAGAAGATTTAAAAATGCAACTGTGCACAATAGAAAAAGTGAAATTATGAACTTGCTAAATGAAGCCAATAAGCTGTATCTTGATGAATATTATATATACTCTACTATTTCTTCTTTTAATACGGGAAAATCAACTTTTTCTAAAAAAGAAGAACTTATTGTTGCTCTAAAAAAATGTAAATCTATAAAAAATGTGTATAAACAATCTGACTATATATCAATAGATATTAAAGATATTAATATTAAAGTTGCTAAGTTGTCTGATATTATCCCAGAGGTAGCAATTGATAGAATTAATAAAAATAATACGCCTATAAGAGAAGATAGGTTTAGTGCAGAATACCTTTCTCAATTAATTAGTTTTCCTAACAGTATTGTTACTGGTTATGTTTATGGTATTTCAGATAAGTCAAAAGAACTACATACATGGTTGGAATTTAAGAACAATCACAATCAAGAATTTGTTGTAGATTATGATGATAATACGGTTTATAATAAAGAAGGCTATTATTATTTAAAACATGCAGAACTTATTAAAAAAGTATCTTCTGATGAGTTAAAAGGAAAAAGTTCAGTAAGTAAATCTAACTCTTCAGAAATGTCTAATGAGATTGTTGATATAGAAATAGATATGGGTGATGAAAGATAAAAAAGTAGCAAGGTAGAAAAATCCACCTTGCTACTTTTTTACTTTCTTATTTTTTCTTCTAAATGCTGTATCTTTTTGTTTATTATTGCTATCTGTTCGGTAAATGCAAAATACTCTTTTTTCTTTTCCATAAGTTTATCATTCCAGTAAACCTTCGTTCCTTCTAACCTGATGTTCACATTTGAAATATACTGAATTAAATCTACGTATTCCTTCTCTCTCATGAGCTTTGTGCTGTTTGGTACTAAATTAGGAACCACAGCGTTAATCGAATTAGTTATATAAGCCTCAAGCATTTCTTCTCTATCTTCAATGTATTTTTCTAAAGTTTGTTTTATCTCATCTGTCAAAACAAAATCTTCTTCTCCAATCATTTTTGTATAATTCATTTCTGCTTTAAAACATTCGTCTTCAATTTTGCAAATTTCTGCCAGCTCATTTTCTGAGATAACTGCCTTTCCTTTAAAGAGAATCATTTCATTATTAACTACTTTAATGTCTAGCTTTTCATACAATTATCTTAACTTCAGCAAAGCTCTCATTTTTTCCATGTTGTTTATCCGTTCTTCTTCCGGCATTTTGGAAATTTTCTCCAATTCAAAATTGTAAACTTTAAGTTGCATATTTCTTATTTTTTCTACTTCAGAAAAACCTTTAATAGTGTCACTACTAAAAATAGCCATAAATATTCCTCCTCTAAATTATTAGCATATAAGGTTATAAAAACATTGTCTATATTATATCATGTAGACATAATGTTGTAAAGTTTTTATCTATATTTTTTAAGACGTTTTCACGCCCTATTCACAATTTTTGAGTCAAAAATAAGAATATATCACCTTTCGGGATACATTCCTATTTATATCTATCTAGCCAAACAAGCTTAATTGGTTGCTTTGACTCATTCCTTCTAAGCATCCCATTTTCTTTAATAAATCTACTACTGAATTACCTATTTTTGAACGAATTCTCATGTCATCAATAGACATAAATTTTCCGTCTTTTTTTGCTTCTTCTATTCCAAGTGCTGCAACTGTTCCAAGTCCTGGTACACTGTTTAGTGGAGGACGTATACCGTCTTCTTCTATTTGGAATTTTGTTGCATGAGATTTATACAAGTCTATTGGTAAAAATTTTATTCCTCTTTCATACATTTCTAGTACTAATTCAAGGATAGCATACATATTTTTATCCTTTGTTGTCGCATTGTTTCCTGCTAAGTCTATTTCTTTCATTTTGTTTTTTACTTTTTCTTCTCCATAACACATTATTTCACTATCAAACTCATCTGCACGAATTGTAAAGTAAGCTGTATAATATGCTTTTGGGTTGTGAACTTTAAACCATGCTATTCTAAATGCGTTTGTTACATATGCAGCTGCATGGGCTTTAGGGAACATGTACTTTATCTTTTCACATGACTTTATATACCAATCTGGCACATCATGTTCTTTCATTAATTCTTTATATTCTGCCCATTTTGCTGGGTCTTTTAATGCCTTTCCTTTACGAACTGTTTCCATTATTTTAAATGAATGGTTTGGTGGTACACCTTTCTTTATTAAATAAATCATAATATCGTCACGGCAACAGATTGAATCTTGAAGTGTTGTTGTACCTTCATCTATCAATGTTTGTGCATTTCCAAGCCATACATCAGTACCATGTGATAAACCAGATATACGAATTAGTTCGTCAAATGTTTTAGGTTTAGTATCTACAAGCATTCCTCTTACGAATTTTGTTCCAAACTCTGGTATTCCATAGCTTCCAACTTTGCTTCCTATTTGTTCTGGCGTTACTCCTAATGCATCTGTAGAGCTAAATATACTCATTGTTGCCTTATCGTCCAAAGGTACCTTTGTTGGGTCTATTCCAGTCAAATCATATAACATACGTATTACTGTTGGATCATCGTGGCCTAGTATATCTAGTTTTAACAAGTTTTGGTCTATTGAGTGATAATCAAAGTGCGTTGTTATAATGTCTGAATTAGGGTCATCTGCGGGGTGTTGCACTGGAGTGAATTCGTATATTTCTCTACCCTTTGGTACAACTATAATTCCTCCTGGATGCTGTCCTGTTGTTCTTTTTATTCCTGTACATCCTTGTGATATTCTTAATACCTCAGCATTGTTTACAGGTATACCTCTTTCTTCATAATATTTTTTTACATATCCAAATGCTGTTTTATCTGCTACGGTACCAACCGTACCAGCCTTAAATGTAGTTCCTTTTCCAAATATTACCTCTGTATATCTATGTGCTTTTGCTTGATATTCTCCTGAGAAGTTTAAGTCGATATCAGGCTCTTTATCTCCATTAAATCCCAAGAAAGTTTCGAATGGTATATCTATACCGTCTTTTACCATCTTAGCTCCGCATTTTGGGCAGTCTTTATCTGGCAAGTCAAATCCACATTGATATCCATAATCTGTAAAATCTGAATATTTACATTTTGGACATCTATAATGAGGTGGAAGTGAATTTACCTCTGTTATACCTGTCATATTAGCAACAAATGATGAACCAACGCTACCACGAGAACCTACTATGTATCCATCTTCGTTAGATTTCCAAACTAGCTTTTGTGCAATTATGTACATAACAGAGAATCCGTTTTTTATAATTGAGTTAAGCTCTTTGTCTAGTCTTTCTTGTACAATATTTGGAAGTGGATCTCCATATAATTCATGAGCTTTGCTAAAAGCAATATCCTTTATTGTTTGTTCACATCCTTCAATATGAGGCGGACATTTTTCTGGTGAAATTGGGCTTATTCTTTCGCACATATCAGATACTTTATTTGTATTTGTTACAACTACTTCGTATGCTTTTTCTGGTCCTAAATATTCAAATTCCTTAAGCATCTCTTCTGTTGTTCTTAAATATAAAGGAGCTTGCTCATCTGCATCATCATAGCCTTGACCTGCCATTAAAATTCTTCTGTATATTTCATCTTGTGGATCTATAAAGTGCACATCGCAAGTTGCCACTACAAGTTTTCCTAATTTTTCTCCTAATGCTATAATCTTTCTGTTTATATCTTCTACTGCTCTTGCATCTGGTAATGTTCCATTTCTTACCATGTACATATTATTGCCTGTTGGCTGTATTTCTAGGTAATCGTAATCTTTTGCGATTTCCTCTACCTCGTCATCATCTTTGCCTTCTACTATTGCTCTATATAGCTCTCCTGCTTCACAGGCACTACCTAATATTAAGCCTTCTGAATATTTTTTGTAAATTGATTTTAGTATACGTGGCTTTTTGTAAAAATAATGTAAATGTGAAATTGATACTAGTTTATATAGATTTTTTAAGCCTACATAGTCTTTTGCTAAAATTATTGCATGGTAACTTGGTAATTTTTTGAAATCTACATTTGACTTTGCATCTATGTCATCTAATGTTTTTACACCATTTTCTTTTAACATTCCTAACATTACATTTAAAACTTTTACAGTTGTATCTACATCGTCTAGTGCACGGTGTGCAACCTCTACAACTATACCTAATTTGTCTGCTATCATTCCCAACTTATATTTTTTAAAATCTGGAAATAACTCTTTTGATAAACGTAATGTATCTATATATGTATTTTCTAGGCTTAGTCCTAATTGTTTTGCATTATATTTTAAAAATCCTATATCGAAATCTGCATTATGTGCAACAAGTACGCTGTCTCCAACGAATTCTAATACTTTTGGCAATACTTTATCTATTGTTTCTGCATCTTTAACCATGTCATCAGTAATATTAGTAACCTCTACAACTCTAGGTGGAATTGGCTTTTCAGGATTTACAAAACATGAAAATTCATCTATTACCTCTCCATTTTTTACTTTCATAATTCCAACTTCTGTTATCTTTTCGGTTCTAAAAGAAAGTCCAGTTGTTTCTAAGTCTAGTACACAATATGTAGTATCGATGTCTTGGTTTCTTGAGTTTGTAACAACGCTTGATTTGTCTGGAACCAAATATGCTTCTACTCCATATATTATTTTCATATCTGGGTTATCGAAACCTAACATTTTATGAGCATCTGGGAAAGCTTGAACTACTCCATGGTCTGTAATAGCAATTGATTTCATTCCCCATTTCATTGCTCTTTTTATTAAATCTGTTGCTGGTGTAACAGCATCCATCTGACTCATTTGAGTATGCATATGTAGTTCAACTCTTTTTACCTCTGCATTGTCCATTCTGACTTCTCTTTTTATTCCTGTAGATTGAACTATTGTACTTGCCATGATTGTTATTTCGTTAGAGAATGTATCCATTCCTGCTTTTCCTGCCAGTTTTATACCTTTTGAACCTTTTATTTTTCCTATTACCTTTTTGCTGTTATCTTTAGTTAAAAACGCTTTACAAGTCATTGTGCTTGTTCCGTCATATACAGATAGACTTAATAGTATTTTTCCACCTTTAAGTTCTCTGTCTTCCATCGCAATTACTTCTCCATCTATACATACATTACCTGACTCTACACCCAAGTCTTTTATTTTTACAAGTGGTTCTTTTATCTCTGGATTCATTCCTAGTATAAGTGGAGAATCTTCATCTTCTGAAGGAAGCTTTGGAAAGTTCTCTCCATCAATTTCATATATAATATTTGCCATAACTGTAACATCATTTGCAAATGTATCTAAAGATGCTTTTCCTACTGCTTTTATTCCACTTGCATTTTTTATTTTATCGGCTATTTCTGTTCCTTCTTTGCCCGTTGCAGTAAACGATTTACATGTAATTATTCCTGTTCCATCATAAAGGTCGAATATAATCATTCCTTTACCTGTTTTAGTCTCTCTAGCCTCGCAAGTAACTATTCTACCTTCTATTGTAATACGCTTATTATCTGCTGTAATTTCTTTTATTTTTACTTTATTCTCTTTTGCTTTAGATGACTTACCTAAAATAATATTGCTTTCTTCTTCCATTTGCGCTAATTCTTCTAAGTAATCTTCATCTGTAGGAGGTGGTGGCATAGCCTCTCCAAAATATCCATCATCAAATGGTATATCTTGTGGTGGCATTGGTGGCATATTTTCGTATTCATCTTCTTTTGATTTAGTGGCTTCTTCTTGGGCTTTTCTTATGACTTCTTCTTGCATCTTTTCTGCATATTCTTGATATTTCTTTATTGAATCTTCTGAAACATCTTCAATAAATTCCACTTTGCACTTTTTGCCATATATGCAATCTAATGTATCTGATAGAAGTTCGTCTATTTTTCTTGCTACCAAAAAACCTTTTCCTTTTTTAGATAGCATGATATTTACATTTTTATTATCTATAGAAATTGTACTACCTGCTAATATTGCCTTTGACATTGGATGCTTATATGACATATATTCTACTATGTCGTTCCACTCTTTTTCTATTATTGTTTCTACCGCATCAAGCTCAGCTTTTTCACAGCTTTTGTCTACACTTTCTTGTTCACTATTTGTTTCTATCTTTATTTTAATATTTGCAATTCCAAAACGAACCTCTAAATATTTTTCAAATGTATATATATCTTTTATTTTTAATTGTTTTAGCGTAAATAAAATTATTTCTAATGTATTTGTTTTTTTGAATAAATTTATGCTTTTTACCTTTGAATTTAGCAATTCTAGGCTACTTGAATTATAGTCTCTAAATACATCTTTTAAAATTTTATATTCAGTATTTTCCCCCATTTTTAAGCCCCCAAAAAATCTCTCTTAAAACTACATCACATTATATTACACTAAAATAAAAATATCAACAAAAAATGACAAAGAATTAATTAGAAAATTTTAAACAGCTTTTAATCAGTAACTAGAGTTTACTTTTTCAATTAACCTGTTGTTACTCCTTTATAATAATTTTACTTATTATTTTATTACTTTTTCATTGCAATATTGTTACAACCAATCTCATACAGTCTAAATAAACATCATTTTCTATTAATATCTATACATATTCTCCCTAACATAATGATTTTTGTAAAAAATCATTATGCGATTAAAGTAAATTGATTGTTTTTAAAATAAATTAAGACTGGTGGGGACCGCTTTAGTCTATGTTAATGCGCCAGCATTTACATAGACTTAAGTGGGGTAGGCTTAATTTATTTTAAAAATAATCAATTTAACAATACAGCTTTATAAAATTTTACTCACTATAAAAACAAAACAAGACCTAATATATCTCCATATTAAGTCTTATTTATAAACTTTTACACCAAAAATATACAAGAAATTAAAAATTTATCCTCCAATATCCTTTTTTAGTAGAACCTACCCTTTCCATAATTCCCATATCTCTTAAAACCTTTATATTTCTATAAATAGTATTTGGAGCTTTATTTAATTTTTCTGCAATCTCATTTTGTTTAAGATACTTATTTTTCTTTAATAAATTCAAAATATTTATTGATATATTAGCTAATTCTGGATATTTTTCTCTTATTTTTCTCTCTACATTTCTTTCTACATTTGTATCTACATTATCATCATTTCTTTCTACATTTTTATATAATCTACTATAAAAAGTAACAATAAATTTTTCTTTTTGGATTTGTTTTAAGAATTAATCTTATTCGAATAATTTGATTCAATCTTTTAGAAATTAATATTTCTTTTTAATTTAAACTACTTAAAGCTTAAATTAATGCAAGCACAAAATGTGCCAAATAGATTATCCTATTTATATCACATTTTGTGCTTATTGTAAACATAATATTTAATATTTATTTTAGAAAATATCGACATTTTCTGAGTTTTTTTACATTCTATTCTAAGTGTTCCTAAATTTTCATTTGTATTGACACTTATATTTTTCCTAGCAATTCATTATATTCTTGAATTAAAGAATCTTGTTCAAATACTATATTCTCATCTTCAACTTCCCATTTTCCTTTATTTGCAACTAAAAAGTCTATTACTTCTTGTTCTACTTGTAGTACATTTATAATATCGTCTAAACTTGATTCTATCGCCTTTCTGTCTTCTTCTGTTACACTTTCTTCTCCTATTGCCAATTCTTTATATAAATCGATATAATAGGTGTCTACGTTTTTTGATTCAATATATGTCATTACTTTTTCGTCTGTCATATTTTCCATCAATATTTTTTTAGAAAGTTCTAATGTTTTTTGGGTGTTTACAAGATATTCTTTTGTTTCTTTAAATTCTGGTCCATCGTTTTTGTAATTTTCTGCAGTTAATACTTTTGATATTCTCTCGTCATTCATAATTTCTGTAATAGCTTTCATACTATTTAAACTGTCACTTAGATATTCCTTTATTGCCTTTTCTACTATTGCATAATCTCCTGTTGTTATTGTTTCATTTAATTTTTTATCAATTTCATCCATGTCCATTTTTTCAGAATTAATATTTGCTGTAATTTCTGATATCTCGCCCATTTCTTTTCTTAATTTTTGCTCTTGAACACTGTCTTTTGTAAACATTATTGCAAATATCACTATTACTGCTACTACAACAGCTACAATTACTCCTACTATAATTTGTTGTTTCTTTTTTGTTTTTTCGTTTTTTTCTTCCATTTTATTTACCCCTTTTATATTATTTAATAAAAGTAGTCTCTTAATGTACTACTTTTATTTTATAACTTTATTTAGAATGTTTACCTCTTCTTGGTCTACGTGGTTCTTCTTCATAATAGTTATTGTCTTCTTCTATTTCTTCTTTTTTTGGAGTGATTTCGTCAGCTATCTCTATGTCATCTTTTTTATTTTCTGTATTCAAATTATCATTATATATATAGTCTATAGTTGAATTATTGTCTTTTTTAGCATATTTTACTATTAATAGTATAATTACAACTAATACAACAAATGCTATTAGAGCACTTATTAATATGCTTTTTCCATTGACTTGTTTTTGCGTTTCTTGAACTTCTGTTACTAGTTTAGTTGCTTTTATTTGATATGTTGCTGTTTTTGTTCCATCTGCTGATGTTACTATTATTGTTATTACATTTTCTCCAACTGCTAAATTTTCATTTCCTAGAATTTCTACTGTTGCTCCTTCTTCATTTGCTGTTGCTACTATATCTAGTTGGTCTAAATCTTTAAATTCTACTGTATATTCAAAAATTGATGTGCTAAAGTTTTTAAGTTCTGCATTTCTTATAATTAAGTTTGAAAGTCCTAACACTGTAGTTTTTTCGTTTACTAATGTTATTGTGTATATCTTAGTAGTTCCATCTTCTGCTGTTACAGTTATTGTTATTACATTTTCTCCAACCACAATGTTCTCATTGCCTTCTACTTTTACAGTTGATTTTTCATCTTCTGCTACTGCTGTTATGTTTATTTTTGTTTCCTCATAATCTGATATTTTTGCAGAATACTCTGTTACATTTGCATCAAAGTTTGGTGTTAATTCTGCATTTTCTATACTTATTGATTTTAAATTTGCATTATTTGATTTTTCTTCTGGTTTTGTCTCTGTTATTAAGTCTTTTGAAACATATTTTACTTTTCCTTCATATGTTACTCTGTACCATACATAACCATTTACTTTTTCTGTTGATGTTCCTGTTAAACGTAATTCTGTTCCTTTGCTTACTACTGTTGCACTACTACTTGTAGACCAGCTACTACGTAAGTTTATTTCTCCTGTTGTATATACTGTTTTACTTACTGATGTAAACTTTGGTTCTGAAACTGTTGTGTTTCCTCCTGTTGTACTGCCTCCATTATTTCCAGTATTACCACTATTGTTTCCGTTATTGCCACCTGTGTTTCCGCCATCTGGCTTTGGTGTTTCTTTAGCTTTAACGGTAACTGTTGCTGTTGCTGTTGAATCTGATACTGTTGTTCCTTCGGCATTTGCCATATCCTGTGCTGCAAATACAACTTTATATGTTGTCGTTTCAGTTACTGTTGGGGCTGTAAATGTATATACAGCAAGACCTGATGTTTTATTTTCTGTATACGAGAATGATACAAAAGTACCATTTACTGGGCTATTTGATCCACTCTTGGCACTCTTAAATGTCAATCCTCCATTAGAACTTATATTAATTCCTCCAGAAGCTACTCCTTCTTGGCTATTAACTGTAATTGTAACAGTTTCTCCAGAATTTACAGTTGGATCATTAGTTGTTATTCTTGCATAGCTTTTTGCACATAGTATTAATATAAATATTAAACTTAATAATAATATATATTTTATTTTCTTTACCATTTTAATTCTCCTCATTTGATTTTAGTTTTATATTTTCTAATTTTACATAAGCTCTTAATATTACCGTTGAATCTGCTGGGGTTATTTTATCATCTGCATTGACATTAGCTGCTAATATTGATTTATCATTTAAAGTATTTAAGCCTACATATGTTCTTAATATTACTGTTGAATCTGCTGGAGTTACTTTTCCATCACTATTAACATCTCCAAGTTTTATAATTGTATACGTTTTTTCTGCTATTGTTATTGTATATCCTGTTCCAACATTTCCTGTTGCAATTTCTTTTCCTTCTGCATTTTTTACTATGATTTGTGTATCACTATATTTTTCTTTTATAGATTCTACAGTTGTTGCTGGTTCACAAATTAAATTAGAGTCTTGCAATTTAAAGTTGTTATTTGGAGAAGTATTTTCTCCGCTACTTTCTCCATTGTTTGCATTGTCTACTTTTTCTATATATGTTTCGTTTGCATCTCCTCTTGCAATGTATCCTTCTATACCAGCTGATGTAACTATTTTATCCCATACATATCCATTGGCATCTGATGCACCAGCTTGTATTCTTGTTAATATATCCCCTTTGCTTACATATGTTAGTACTTTTTGACTTGTTCCTGGAAGCTCTCTTACTTTTAATCCAGAATTACAAATTACTTTTACTAATTCTCCTGCAGAAGGATTTGTTCCATTTAAGTCTATATAATTTTGTGCTATATAACCTTGTCTTCCGTCTGGTAATTTCACTCTATCCCATATATAACCGTTTAAATTGTATTTTTCAGATTCAATTCTTGTTAATACTTGTCCTTTTGTCAACATTGTTATAACGGTTGTACCATCTAGCCCCGGTCCATTTCTTAAGTTTACAGATGTATTTGTTATTACTGTTTCATTGCAAGATGTTACATCTGGAATTTCTACTATATAGCTACGTGCTATATAACCTTTTCTTCCGTCTGATAAAACCACTTTATCCCAATATAAGCCTTCGTTAGTTGTTGTTGCTGTTTCTATTCTTAGTAATATATCTCCCGTGTTTACAGTTGCTATTACTGATGTTGTTGTACTTGCCCCACTTCTTACATTTACATTTGTACCTTTTATTTTTATGTTTTGTGTAATTATTCCAGCTTGCACTGGTTCTTGACATACTGTTTCTGGCATATTTTCATATACTGGTATTACAAAATCTATTGCACTATTTAATAATCCTAATTCTTCATATGTGCTTCTTACTGTTGTTCCTTCTGTTTTTGCAGCTGAAACATTTTGCATATATTGGAAATAATATAATGTTCCATCTGAGCTATCTACATCAAATTTTTGTAAGTATAAAGTATCTTGTCCATCATTTATATAGTTTCTAGCAATTACTTTTGCTCCTTCTTTTATAGAAATTTCTGGATCTGTCCATCCTTTTGACTTAGCATGATTTAATCCATTAGCGATAACTTCTGCCGAACCTGAACCTGTTGCTTTTATATTTAAGAAATTGTAGTATCCTACATATCCACTATATGTTCCTGTTGCTGTACTTCCAGGGGTATTTCCTGCTCCTTGTTCTTGTTTTATTCTTGCTGCTAAATGGTATGGACTAATTCCTGCTCCTTGTGCTGCTTCCATTATTATTTGTGCATATGATTTATTTATTGTTCCTGTTGTTCCATCAGTCTTTGTATATGTTACTGTATTTCCTTGCATATATCCAATTTTTGATATAATTTTTTGAACTCCTTCTACATTTTGTATATCTCCGTTAAATGCTAAGTTTTCAAATTGAAATATGTATGAGTCGTTTATTCCATTACGTGGATCCATAAAAAATGAAACGGCTGCTTCTGAAGCACATCTCCATGACCCATTGTCATAATGTTTGTCTCCACATATAGAACATATCCATGAACTTGGTCTAGATGCTGAAACTAGATTTCTACCATGATATGCTGTAGTTTCGTTTTTTATAACTTGATTCCAGTCTAATCCTGTATAAAATATTTTAAAATTCCAGTTTGGATGTGCTGCTTTCATGCTTTCTATTAGTTCTTTATATCCTGGATATTTTTCTATTTTTGTTGCATCATAATTTTCTCTATATTGTGCTGCATATGTTACGTTTTCGTTTACAAAATTTATTAATATATATGTTAACAAAGTTAGAATAGTTATTATACATACAAGCTTAGTTTCTAGTAGTTTTACTCTATTTTTCACTTTAGTTTCCTCCTTTATTTTTTGACAACTTTCTACAAGAAAATTATATCATTACGAAAAAATGTAGTCAATAAATTTGGCAAAACTAATAAAAATGTAATATTTCAGTAATATTTGTAAAATAAAATGTCTGAATATCGAATTTTTCTATAATATAAAAAAGCCTGCAATGTGGGTTATAATATATTTTTTTATCTCCTAGTTCGAGCTAAATTATTTAGCAATTCTAAAATAAAATTTACGGGACCCTTTCATTTTCTGTCGAAAATGAACTTTCCCCGTAATATTTTATTTAAGAATTGCTACAATAATTTCCTCTCAAGGCGTCGATCAAAAAAATATATTATAACCTACATTGCAGGCAAACTAATTATTAACTAGCACTATTTTGATGTTACTAGTTTATTTTTCCAAATACAATTCATTATCTTTGCAATCAATTTTTATCGTTGTATTTGGCAATATTTCTTGCTCTAGTATTTTCTTTGCTATTAATGTTTCCAATTTCTTTTGTACAAATCTCTTTAATGGTCTAGCTCCATATGTTTCATCATATCCATTATCTATCAAATAATCCTTGGCTTCTTGTGTTAATTCTAGTTTTATATGTTTATCTTCCAATCTTCTTTCCAAGTCTACTATTAATAATTCTAAGATTTTAGAGATTTCTGTTTTTTGTAACGGCTTGTAAAATACAATTTCGTCTAAACGGTTTAAAAATTCTGGTCTGAAGCTTTGTTTTAACAAAGCACTTACCTTTTCTTTAGCTTCTTCAGAAATTTCTCCGTTTGAACGTATTCCTTCCAAAATATATTCTGAACCTAGATTTGAAGTTAATATTATAATTGTATTTTTAAAGTCTACTGTTCTACCTTGAGAATCTGTAATACGTCCATCATCTAATACTTGTAACAATATATTGAATACATCAGGATGTGCTTTTTCTATTTCATCAAATAGAACTACAGAATATGGTTTTCTTCTAACTGCCTCTGTCAATTGTCCACCTTCTTCGTATCCCACATATCCTGGAGGAGCTCCTATTAATCTAGATACAGAATATTTTTCCATATATTCTGTCATGTCTATTCTTACTATGTTGTGTTCATCATCAAATAGACATTCTGCTAAAGATTTTGCAAGTTCTGTTTTTCCTACACCAGTAGGTCCTAAAAATAAGAATGAACCAATTGGTCTACGAGGGTCACTTATTCCTGCTCTTGAACGCATTATTGCTTCAGAAACTTTTTGAACTGCTTCATCTTGTCCTATTACTCTTTTATGCAATATTTCATCTAAGTGTAATATTTTTGTTCTTTCTCCTTCCATTAGTTTTGCTACTGGAATTCCTGTCCATCTAGATATTATTTTTGCAATTTCTTCTTCTGTTACTTTATTTCTAAGTAATCCATCTTCTTTGCTCTTCTCTGATATTTCTTCCTCTTTTTGTAGTTTGCTTTGTAACTCTGGTAATTTTCCATATTTAAGTTCTGCTGCCTTGTTCAATTCATAATTTCTTTCTGCTTGCTCAATTTGACTATTTACACTTTCTATTTCTTCACGTAATTTTTGTACTTTTCCAATTGCTTGTTTTTCATTGTCCCATTTTGCTTTCATTCCATCAAATTTCGTCTTTAACTCTGCCTTTTCCTTTTGAATGTCTGCTAATCTTTGTTTTGATATCTCGTCTTTTTCTTTTGACAATGCTGTCTCTTCTATTTCTAATTGCATAATTTTTCTAGATACCTCATCAAGTTCTGTTGGCATTGATTCCATTTCAGTTTTAATCATTGCACATGCTTCATCAACCAAATCTATAGCTTTGTCTGGCAAAAATCTGTCTGATATATATCTATGTGACAAGGTAGCTGCAGCAATTAATGCATTATCTGCTATTTTTACACCATGATATACTTCGTATCTTTCTTTTAATCCTCTTAAAATTGTAATAGTGTCTTCTACTGTTGGTTCATCTACCATTACAGGTTGGAAACGTCTTTCCAAAGCTTGGTCTTTTTCTATATATTGACGATATTCATTTAATGTTGTTGCACCTATACAATGTAATTCTCCTCTTGCTAGCATTGGTTTTAGTAAGTTTCCTGCATCCATTGCACCGTCTGTTTTTCCTGCTCCAACTATTGTATGAATTTCATCTATAAATAGTATTATTTTTCCTTCGCTTTTCTTTACCTCTTGTAAAACTGCTTTTAGTCTTTCTTCAAATTCTCCCCTATATTTTGCACCTGCAACTAAAGCTCCCATATCAAGTGAGAATATAGTACATTCTTTTAATCCTTCTGGTACGTCTCCTCTTACTATTCTTAAAGCTAATCCTTCTGCAATTGCTGTTTTACCAACACCTGGTTCACCAATTAAACATGGATTATTTTTTGTCTTTCTTGATAAAATTCTAATAACATTTCTTATTTCATTGTCCCTTCCTATTACAGGGTCTAATTTTTGTTTTCTTGCCATTTCTACTAAATCTTGTCCATATTTCTTTAAAGCATCATATGTTGCTTCTGGATTATCAGTCGTTACTCTTGTATTGCCTCTAACACTTAATAGTGCTTTTAAAAATTCACTCTTTGTTATTCTATATCTTTTAAAAATTTCTTTAATTTCTGGATTTGCATGATCAAATATAGAAAGCATTATATGTTCAACAGAAACATATTCATCTTTCATATTTTGAGCAATTTTTTCTGCGTCGGTAAGAACTATATCTACATCTTGTGATACATACATGCCACCACTAGGTCTTGCTCCTCCTGTTATTCTTGGCAATTTTTCTACATTCTGTTTAACATCATTTATTAAATTTTCTTGTGCACCTATTTTCTTAAAAAGCTCTTTTATTAAGCTATCTTCTTGTTCTAGCAATGCTAAAAGTATGTGCTGTTCTTCTACTTGAGCATTTTGATTTTGCACCGCTATATTTTGTGCATTTTGTATTGCCTCAATTGATTTTTGTGTAAATTTTTCAATATTCATAATATATCCCTCCTTACAAATATGTTAAAAGCACAGTCCTCGTAAGAATGTGCTTTTTACTGTATAATAAATTTTTTGTGCTTTTTTCTTATTCACAATTATAATTATAACACATTTTTTAGCAGTGTCAATAGGAGAGTGCTATTTTTTTTAAAAAAATTTTAAAGAGGCTTTACTTAAGCCCCTTTTTTGGTTTAAAACAATTCACGTACATTTTCTTCTCTTCTAAATGCTTCGTCAACGCTCTTAATTGGATACTGAGAATATCTTTCGTTTAGAACTTCAATTCCTATATCGTCATTTAATACGACATATTGCACCTCTTCGTCTTTTTCAAGGTGATACCATCTTGAGTACATAGCAAAATATTCCTTTACTCTTATTTCTGAATAATAAATACATGTTGATATTCCTCTTTTTCTTAAAGAATCTGCCACTTTTTCTGCATATTGTTTTATTTTTGTAATATCTATTCTTCTGCAATTTGTTCTTGTAAAATATGCAATAAAAGCATATGCAAAAATTTCTTCAATACCAATGCTTACCATATTTACCGCCTCCTCAAATATTTTTTACACGTTGCATTTTTATTTTGCTAAAACAGGAGTATATATTTAATATGAAATGATGGTATCACAACATTTTTCTTATTTCAACATTTTTCTACAAATTTCTACATTTTTTGTTATTAGTTGTTATAATTCCCAGTTTGTAATTTTTTTAAAGTGTGATAATATATTGTTTTGAAATACCGCGTAAGCGACCAAACGAGCTTGCGAGTGCGATTGGAGCGACCAACATACTAGTATGTTTAAAAGGAAGGTCGCGACACACAAGGTATGAAAAAACAATATATTATCAAACTTTTTTTATTAAATCCTAGAATGCTGGGAATTGTAACTATTAGGCTGCAAAATCATTTTACGACTTCGCTAATTACTTTAGCTAAATATTTCATGCTTACTAGGCATTGGTCCATTGTATTACCAGTTGCGCCTACCTCTATTATGCTTGCTGCTTTAGTCAAATGCTGATTGTATCTGCTATTTCTCAAAATTATTGACTTAAATAATCCTGGGTACATTTCATTTGCTTTTTCTTGAACTTTTACTGCAAACTTTAAATTTTGATTCCAATTTTGATGTTCTAATCCGCTTCCATCTGTTCCTATTACAAACATAAGCTGTGCAGCATATTCTTCTCCTATCTTAACTGTAGGAGCATATGAATAATCTCCTATTGCATCTCTATGAACATCTATAACTACATCTGTATTTGGATTCATATTAAGAAGATTTTTTACAGTAGTAAGAGACCTTCCGTACGAACCACTATATGCTGGGTAATCATGATAGGTTTTATCGTGAACTACATTATATCCATAACTTAACAATTGATTTTCTAATTCTGTTCCTACCCTTACAACATTATAATTTATATCTGTTGTTCTGTATGTTCCTGTTTGCTCATATGTATATTTTTCACTTTGTGTGTAACTCTCACATGTATGTGTGTGAAAAATCATTATATTCTTACTATTTACCTCTATCTCTGGCTTTAGCATTTCTTCTGTAAGTTCGTATTTAGTTTCATTTTTTATTTTTACTCCATTATATTCATTAGTATATTTATTAGGTACATTATTCTCTACCACTTGAGTTTGTAAGCCTGTTTGTGCTTGCTCTACTACATTTTCTGTTGTTTGCTCATTTGCAGTATTTGGTGTAATTTCTTGTTGTTCTTTTATTTGTAAATTATTCAACATTTCTATTTGCATTCCTAACATAAGTTTTAACGGATTTACTTTTTCTATATCTGTTTCTTCTAGTGTATAAATTTCTTTGTTGTTTAATTGTCTTATTCCCGGTATCATTTCATCTATACATTCTATTAACGTTGCTTTATCAAAGCTTGCCACTATAGTAGTATTATTTATCGTGCTTTTAGAAAAAAATTGGTACATTATCCATAATACAAGTAATATTGCACATGTTTTTAGTGTGTACCTAACTATGTCTTTCAAATTTACTACAGCTAAATTAATCATATATTCCTCCTACTTAAATAGTACAAACCTATTATATATATTATATGTTTGTACTACATTTATATGACAATAAACTAAAATGCCCCGTCCCTAATAGTTTGGTACACTTATTAACGGTGAGGCATTTTAGTTTAATATATAATTTTTTTACTTTTTTCTTTCTATATACAGTGCAGAAGTATATGGCAAAAGTGTCCACCTCTTGAAATTTTTTAAAGCGAGCAACTTTTTGTTACTCGCTTTTTGAATTTTATTTTTTTAATATTTTCTTCCATGGAATAAAGCAAATAACAATTATTTCTATTGCAACTATTATTATTTGCATTATTATAAATGCGTACAATGGCATTGATATCATTTTCGTTTCTGTTTTTTCTTTATTGTTATTTATATTTTCTTCTTGGTTTGGTACATCTGCTATTGCTTCTTTTGATTCTTCTTTTATAACTTTTATTGTATATGTTTTTGATTCATGATCTTCTGCTGCAAGTAACAATTTTATTATATTTTCTCCTTCAGCTAATTCATCTAATCCTGTTACAATAACAGAATTTGTATAGTCTCCTGCATCTTTTTGTAAATCTATTTTTTGAATGTCTGATGCAATGTTGCATGTATACTCGTATGTATCTTTGTTAAATGCTGGAGATAACTCAAGATTTATTTGTTCTCCATCTTCTTTTATTCCTTTTAGTGTTATTGAAAATATGTAAAAATCATCTTCTTGTTGTTTTTTCGTTTCTGCTGTTTTTGTTTCCGCTTTAGTTGTTGTTTTTGTGTTACTTGTTGTATTTTTAGTCGTTGTAGGTGGAGTTTGTGTTGGCTGTGGTTCTGCTTCTCTTTCTTTTATTGTAATACTTTTGCTTGTAGATGTTGTTACCTCTACTGGGTCTGCACCTGTTGTACTTGCATCTAGTGGCGTTACTGTAATAGTTCCTGTTCCTACTGACTTTGCAGTTCCTGTTATTGTCATGCTTCCTTCTACCCATTTTGTTCCACTTTCACTAAGTGAGACATTTGAATTTCCACTAATAGATACTTTTCCATTAATTCCTGATATTGTTACACTAAAAGTATCTCCTACATAAGCAGACGACTTATTAATACTCATTCCTATTCCTGCTGCATATATATTTGTATGAATTCCAATTCCTAATATAGTAAGAATGGCTAAAAAAATTATACTATATTTTGCTTTTTTCATTGCTATCCCTCTTTACTTTAATGTTATTTTTTTCACATCCATAATATCATTTTTTATTAGAGTATAATCTAATGCTGATATTTTATTATCTCCATTTACATCTGCTGTAAGTTTCATATTAGCATCTGTTATTTTCTGTACATCCATAATATGATTTTTTATTAGTGTATAGTCTAATGCTGATATCTTTCCATCTCCATTAATATCACCATATATTAAACAATCGTATTCTTCTAGTATTAATTGATGTTCTTTTTCTTTAATTACTAATTTTGTATTAGTTCCTATATATTCTTGATTTTGGTTAGTTTTTTCAATGATTGCTGTAAGATTACTACTTAAACTAATATTCTTTAAAAAGTCATCTATTTTTACTCTTTGCCCAATACAGCTTATTTTATTGTTTTCAACTTTGTATTTTTTTATATCTATTTTTGTATCTTCTGCAAGTTTTATTACATTTACTTTTATTTCATTTGATATTTTTTTGTCTTTCCATGTTACTTTTATAGTTGCCGTTCCTTCTTTTTTTACTGTAATTTTTCCTTCTTGTGATACCTCTAGAACGTCTTTATTATCACTCTCCCATACAATGTTTTTATTCTCTATCCAACTTGGAGTGACTTTTACATTTAATATTTTAGAGCTTCCAACTAATATAGTTTCAGTATCTTTTTCAAATTTTACTTCTTCTTTTTCTACATTTATTGTTACTGTTTTATTAATATTAGGATTATCTACAGATGTAGCTGTTATTTTTGCAATTCCTGTTCCTACTGCTTCTATATTTCCATTTTGGTCTACTTTTGCTATTTTTTCATTATTGCTTGTCCATTTTACCTCTTTATTCTTTGCTGTGCTTGGTCCTAGAGTTACTGTTACTTTTGCTTTTTCTCCCTCTAGTAAATTTATGTTTTCTTTATCAACTGTCATGGTACTTATTACATCTTCTTTAAGTCTTAATTTTAAGTAATCGACTATAGCATCTCCATCTGCTTTTGCTAATTTTTTCAAATCTTCTTCTGAATCTAGAAATTGCACATCACTACTGTTCATATAACAATGTTCTATTAAAACTGTTGGTATTCCTGAACCATCACTAAAATCAGCTCCTAAATCATCTAAAGTATCTCCTCTCATAGCATGACGAATGTCTGCATAATAATCGGCTTGACTCCCGTCATAGTATTGATATCTAGGTTCATGGTCATTGCACAATTTGTCATTTACAACTCCATCATTTTCTATTCCTAATTTATTTAAATTAGCTAATATTTTGTTTCCTAAAATTGTCATTCCTTCTTTGTACTTTGGAAGTTCTGTTCTACTTGTTACAAAGACATTAGCACCTGTTTTAGTATGCGTTTTTTCATCATTTATGTGGATACTAACATATAAATCTGCATTATTATTTCTTGCTATCATTGCTCTTGCTGCCAAATCGCTAGCATCATTGTTAGGAAAATTTACTCCATCGTGTGTTAATATAACATTCACACCATAATATTTAGAAAGTTCACTTTTTAAATATTTTGTAATTTTTAGAGTCAAATCCTTTTCAACAAGATTATATTGTCCATTTGCACATCCTGTCCAATTAGCACCATGTCCGTGGATTAAGTACTATTGTTGTTCCATCTACTCCTGCTGCTTGTACGTTTGAAATTAGTCCAATAACTATAAATATGAATAACATATATAATAATATTTTTACTTTATTTTTCATTTTTCCCTCTTATTTTGTCTATTGTGTTTAATCAAATTTTTATTTAATTTTTTTAATTGCTTCTTCTATTGTTAATGTTTCTTGTTCTCCTGTTTGCATATTTTTTAATGTTACAACATTATTTGCAATTTCATCTTCTCCTACAACTATTACATAAGGAATCTTTAATCTATCTGCATATTTAAATTTAGCTTTTATTTTTTTATCTTCTAAGTATACTTCTGCATTTATTCCATTTGCTCTTAATTTTGTTGCAATCTCTAAGGATTTACTCATATCATCTACCATAGAAATTACAAGTACTTTCGCAATTGATGTTTGTTTTGCGTTTATTGCTTTTAGCTCGTTTAATTTGTAGAATAATCTTGTTAATCCAATTGAAACTCCAACACCTGGTAATTTTCTATCTGTATAATATTCTGCTAGATTTTCGTATCTTCCTCCTGAACATACGCTACCAATTTCTCTATAGTCATTTAAGAATGTTTCATATACTGTTCCTGTATAGTAATCTAAACCTCTTGCTATTGTTAAATCTACTTTAAAGTTTGTATCTGGAACTCCAAAACCACGTACATATTTTACTACTTGTCTTAATTCTTCTAACCCTTTTTCAAATAATTCATTTGATATATTTAGTTTTTCCAATTTTTCTAATTTTTCATCTGTTGTTCCATCTATTTGTATAAATTCCATTATTTTATTAATTTCTTGTTCTGGAACATTTATATCTTTTAAACATTCTATTACATTTTCTTTTCCTATTTTCTCTAGTTTGTCAATAATTCTCATTATTTCAACAGAGTTTTCTTCTTGATTTAATTCTTTAAATAGACCATTTAAAATTTTTCTATTATTCATACAAATAGTAAAATCACTAAATCCTAATTCTCTTATTGTATTATAAATTACTGCTGGTAATTCAGCATCGTTTATTATAGATAGTTCTCCATCTCCAATGATATCTATATCACATTGATAAAACTCTCTAAATCTACCTTTTTGTGGTCTTTCTCCTCTATATACTTTTCCTATTTGGTATCTTCTAAATGGAAATGCTAAATTGTTGTAATATTGTGTTACATATTTTGCAAGTGGTACTGTTAGGTCAAATCTTAAAGCTAAATCATTTTCTCCTTTGTTAAATCTGTATATTTGTTTTTCTGTTTCTCCACCAGCCTTTGCCAAAAGCACTTCTGACATTTCTATTACTGGGGTATCTATTGGTAGAAATCCAAATTTTTCATATGATTTTGCTATTTTTTCTTTCATTTGATTAAATAGAATTTGCTCTTCTGGCAACAATTCCATAAATCCCGGTAAGGTTCTTGCTTCTACTTTATTCATTTTTTAATCTCCTTTCACAACTAAACTAAGAGAAACGGTCCTTTTTAGTTTAGTTATATATTTTTACTTTTCTTTTTGTTTAATTGCTTGCTAAACTGCTAAAAGAAAGAGGCCCTTCCCTATTAGTTTAATCTAGTCTAGGCTTTAGCTCTAAATATATCGGGTCTTCTTCTCTTATCGTTGTTATCCTTCCATGGCCTGGGTATACTATAGTATTATCTGGTAGCACAGTAAGTTTGTTAGTTATTGAATTTATAATTTGTTCAAAATTACCAGTTGGTAAATCTGTTCTTCCCCATGTTCCTCTAAAAAGTGTATCTCCAGAAAATAGTAAATCTTCCTTTTCACAATATAGGCAACTACCACCTTTTGTATGTCCTGGTGTATGTATTACTCTAAACTCAATATTTCCTACGTGTATCAAGTCTCCATCATCAACTCTAGAATCTGCTTCTAGCTCTATATCATCCATTCCTATATAATAAGTTAAGCTAATTGCCTTATTATATAATCCTTCGCTATCATCTCTGTGTATTAATACTTTTCCACCTTTTTTAGCTTTTAGCTCTAGTATTCCTCCAAAATGATCTCCATGGCAATGTGTTAAATAAATATATTTAAGTTTATCTATGCCTAAGGTGTCTAACATCTCTATTATTTTTTCTGGTTCTCCACCAGGGTCAATTACCATTGCTTCTTTTGCTTCCTCATCTTCTACAATATAACAATTAGTAGGTTCATTTAAAGCAGTATTTACTTTTAATGCTTTTAATATCATATCTTTCCCTTCTTCTGTTTTCTATTTCTTCTCAAAGTTTATATTTTTATAATGCAGTAACACAAAGTTTTTTCCATCCGTCTTTCCTAAAACAAATCAAAAACGAGTAGTACAAGGCATTGAAAGCTGAAAAAGCGGAGGCGTACGTATTGTACGTCGAGCATTTTTCAAGTTTTCAATAACGCAGTAATACGAAGTTTTTCATTTGTTTTAGCTATTTTTTACGTTTAACTTCATATACACTATCCACTTTTCTTATAACTTTTAAAACATTGTTCAAATCCTCTAAATTTTCTACCTCAACGGTAACCTCTGTAACTGCAATTCTTTCCTTATTTGCTCTTGAAGATACAGCTATAAGTTTTGATTTAGTATTTCCTATTTGAGCAATGATGTCAGCTAATAATCCGTTTCTATCATTTGCAAATATTTCTATGTCTACATTGTATGCTGCTTCTTTTTCATTTAGCCAGTATACATCTATCATTCTGTTTTCTTCATCTAAGAATAAGTCTTTTAAGTTTTTGCAATCTGCTCTATGAACAGATACTCCTCTTCCTTTTGTAATGTAACCTACAATGTTGTCACCAGGTACTGGATTGCAACACTTAGATAATTTTACTAAACAATTGTCTATTCCTTCTACTACTATACCTGTTTTAGAAGCTTTAACTTGATTTTGTTTTGCTTTTGATAGTTCTTCTATTTTTTCTTGTACATTTTCTTCTTTGTGTACTTTTCTATATTCTTCTAATATTCTTGCAATTACTTTTCCACTTGATATTGCACCAAATCCAACACTTGCATACATATCTTCTACAGAGTTGAATTTATATCTATTTAAAGCTCCTTGAACAAATTCTGTTTTAAATAGTTCGCTATAGTCCATGCCTATTCTTTTTATTTCTTTTTCGATTAAATCTTTGCCCTTCTCGATATTTTCTTCTCTTTGATTCTTTTTAAACCATGCATTTATTTTGTTTTTAGCAGTTGAACTTTGTATAAATTTAAGCCAATCTCTACTTGGTCCTTTACTATTATCTGATGTTATTATTTCTACTATATCACCATTTTTTAATTTTGTAATAATAGGCATCATCTTACTATTTATTTTACATCCAGTCATATGATGTCCTATCTCGGCATGTATACTATACGCATAGTCTATTGGAGTACTTCCCCTTGGTAAAACTTTTATGTCTCCTTTTGGTGTAAATACGTATACCTCATCTTCAAATAGCTCTGTTTTTAAAGTGTTTAAAAATTCTTGAGGGTCTTGCATATCTTTTTGCCACTCTAAAGTTTCCCTTAGCCATGCAAGTTTGTCATCTGTAACAGACACATTTGCCTTTTTGCCTTTTGCGAAACTTGCCTCTTTGTATGCCCAGTGTGCAGCGATACCATATTCTGCTATTCTATGCATATCCCATGTACGAATTTGTACTTCAAATGGAGTTCCTTTTTCCCCTATTAAAGTTGTGTGTAAAGATTGATACATATTAGGTTTTGGAACGGCTATGTAATCTTTAAATCTTCCTGGCATTGGATTATATAAATCATGTACTACACCTAATGCTGCATAACAATCTTTTACAGAATTTACTATAATACGTAATGCGAATAGGTCATATATTTGGTCTAATGTTGCATTGTCTCTTTTCATTTTTCTGTATATACTATATAAGTGCTTTGCTCTACCTGTTATCTCTGCATCTATTTTTTGTTTTTTAAGTTCTTGCTTAATTTGACTTTCTATTTTCTCAATAAAGTTTAATCTTTCTTCTCTTTTTTTATCAATTCCTTCTACAATTTCTCTGTATTCTTCTGGATATAAATATTTAAAAGATAAATCTTCTAATTCCCATTTTAAAGAGTAGATACCTAAACGGTTTGCAAGTGGAGCATATAAATCCATTGTTTCTCTTGCATTTGCTATTTGTCTATCTCTTGCCAAAAATTTTAAGGTTCTCATATTGTGAAGTCTATCAGCTAACTTTATCATTATTACACGAATGTCTTTCCCCATTGCTAAAAACATTTTTCTGTAATTTTCTACTTGTTCTTCCTCTACAGATTCACAATTTAATTTGCTAAGTTTAGTAACACCGTCTACCATTTCGGCTATCTCTAGCCCAAATTCATTAATCAAATCCTGATGTGTTACGTCTGTATCTTCTACAACATCATGAAGAAGAGCAGCACAAATAGTACTGTCATCAAGTCCTAAATCTGCTAATATGTATGCTACTTGCATTGGATGTATTATATATGGTTCTCCTGATTTTCTTAACTGGTCACCATGCTTTTCCTTAGCAAAATTGTATGCTTTTAATATTAATTTTGTATCTGACTTTCTATTATTTTTCTTCATTTTATTTAATATATCTTCTATTGTAAATTGTTTATTTGCTTCTTGCATTTTATCACTTCCTTAATAGGACTTTCTTATATCCTTCAAATTAATTTGTATGCTTTGCCTTCCATTATATTGGTTAATTTCAAGTGTTCCTACAACATCTACTTTATCTCCAATGCGATATTCTTCTGTTAAATGCCCTTGATTAAACCCAATTGCATCTAGCCAGAAATTATCATCTCTTAATGATAGTTTTAAATGTTTTCCTTCTGACAAAGCTCTAATAGAATGTATTTTCAAATTTTTACATAAGAATAATGGCGTTTTGTTTGCTTCTCCAAATGGTTCTAGTAGTTTCAATTCGGCAATATCTCTTATGTTTATATCTTTTAAGCCTACCGTCTCATCAATTTCTATAATTGGTATTATATCACGAATATTGCTATTTTGTGCATATTCTTCAAAATCTTTTTTAAAATCTTCAAATTCGTCTTTTTCTACAGTTATTCCAACTGCCATAGAATGTCCACCAAATCTGCTAATATGATTATTACAATTTGATAGTGCTTCATATAAGTCAAAACCTGGTACGCTTCTTCCAGAGCCTTTGCCTACTTTCTCTTCAAAGCAAATTAATATGCTTGGTTTAAAATATAAATCTGTTATTTTAGAAGAAACTATACCTATAACACCATGGTGCCAATTTTCTTTTCCTAATACTATTACATCTTTTTCTTTATCTGTATTTTCTATTTCTTGAACGGCTTCTTCAAATATTCTTTTTTCTATTTCTTGTCTTTCTTTATTATACTCATTTAGTCTTAACGCAATTTCTTTTGCTTCATTTGCATCCTCTGTTAAAAACAATTTTAATGCTTCTTGTTCGTGTCCCATTCTGCCACAAGCATTTATTCTAGGTGCAATTCCAAAAGATATTGTTGTTGAATCTATTTGTTTATATCCAGATACCTCTAATAAGGTCTTTAACCCTATATTTTTAGTAACTTCTACTAGTTTTAGTCCAAGTTTTGCAATTACTCTATTTTCATCAACTAATGGAACAATATCTGAAATAGTTCCAACACATACTAGGTCTAAGTATTTTAAATATTCTTTTTCTTCTAAATTTAATCTTTGGCTAATTGCCTGTATTAATTTAAATACAACTCCTACTCCTGCCAATTGATTAAATGGATAAATATTATCTTTTCTTTTTGCATCTACTACAGCTATAGCATTTGGTAAAATTTCTCCTGGTTCGTGATGGTCAGTTACTATAGTTTCTATTCCTAAAGAATTTGCATACTCAACCTCTTCTACGCCAGAAATACCACAATCTACAGTTATCATCAAATCAAACTTATCCTCTGCTATTTTGGCAATAGCATCTTTGTTTAGACCATATCCTTCAAATAATCTGTTTGGAATATATTGAGAAACGTTAGCATTTCTATCTAACAAGAATTTTTTTAATACAGTAATACTTGTTATTCCGTCTACGTCGTAATCTCCAAAAATCATTATCTTTTCATTGTTTTCAATAGCTTTTATAATTCTGTCTACCGCTTTTTCCATGTCCGGCATTAAAAATGGATTATAAAAATCTTTTCTAGTTGGATTTAAAAAAACATTTATTTTTTCATCTTCTATAATATTTCTTTTTACTAATATCCTTGCAATTAACTTGCTTATGCTATACTTTCTTGCAATTTTATCCACAAGTTCTTCGTCTACTTGATAGCATTCCCATTTTTTATTCATATTCTATTACATTTCTCCTTTTCTGCCTTAATTTTTCCCAATAAAACAATTTACAATATTTTATAATATTTTCGCCAATTTTAAAAGGGTTTTAGGCAAATTTGTGCATAAAAATAGTGCATAAACTTTATTCTTTAATTTATGCACTATTCTTATATATTACCATTTTAGTAGAAACATTTGCACCTATGCTTATAAATACTGCGTCATATTCTTTTTCTAGTTCTTGAATAGATATATCTTTTCCAAGTTCGGTATTATATTTTACTTCTATTCCTAATTTTAATATTTTATCTATTTGACATATCATTTAAAAGAGGACATCCAGTCTGACATGGCTTTTTAGCACAATTCAAGCAATTTGATGTTATCTTTTCTATCTCTTCCATTATTTTATTTTCTCATTATCCTAATGCAACATCTAATATCATCATAACTACAAAACCTATAGCCACTCCTATTGTTCCTATGTTTGAATGTTCCCCTGCTTGTGATTCTGGTATAAGTTCTTCTACTACAACATATATCATAGCCCCTGCTGCAAAAGCTAGCAAATATGGAAGCATTGGTACTACTGCATTTGTTAATAGTATTGTAATTATTGCTCCTATTGGTTCTACTATTCCAGATAATGTTCCATATAAAAAAGCTTTAGGTTTTGATATTCCTTCACTTTTTAATGGCATTGAAATAATTGCTCCTTCTGGAAAGTTTTGAATTGCTATACCTATTGCTAATGCAAATGCCCCTGCCATTGTTATTCCTGCATTTTGTGTAAGCGCTCCAGCAAATGTTACCCCTACTGCCATTCCTTCTGGAATATTATGAAGAGTTACTGCAAATACCATCATTGTTGTCTTTTTTAGTTTACTTTTTATTCCTTCTGGCTTGTCACTCTTTAAGTGCATATGTGGAATTACGCTGTCTAGCACAAGTAAAAATGTTATTCCTAGTAGAAATCCTATTGTAGCTGGCACCCATGCTATTTTTCCTTGTGACTCTGACATTTCTATTGCCGGTATTAGTAATGACCAAATTGAAGCTGCTATCATTACTCCTGAAGCAAATCCTAATAAAAGTTTTTCTATTTTATTGTTTATTTTGTTTTTCATTAGGAATACCATTGCTGCTCCTAATGTTGTTCCTAAAAATGGAATTGCAAGTCCTATAACTAAATCCATGTTTTTCTCCTCCTTTGTAACATTTTTATATCTTAATTCATTTCTGCAAAAGATAATTCTTTCTTATCATATTTTGAAATAATTTCATCAGGTAATCCAACATCTATTATTTTGCCTTTATCTATTACTATAATTTTGTCCATGTCTTTTAGTGTTGATAAGCGATGAGCTATACATATAATTGTTTGATTTTTAAAATACTTGTGAATATTTTTTTGAATTTTAAACTCTGTATTATTATCCAAACTGCTTGTAGCTTCATCAAATATAACAATTTTTGAATCTCTTAAAAATATCCTAGCCAAAGCAATCCTTTGCCTTTGACCTCCAGATAATTTTATTCCTCTTTCTCCAACAATGGTATCATATTTATCTTCAAGACTTTCAATGAAATCGTGTAATTCTGCTCTTTTAGCAGCATTTATTATTTCTTCTTTGCTTGCTGAAGGTTTCGCAATCTTTATATTATCATATATGCTTGTGTGCAATAGTATAGTTTCTTGAGGTACATATGTTAAATTGTTATATAATGATTTTGTGTTGTAATTTTGAATATCTTTATTGTCTATTAATATCTTACCATTTTCAGGTGAATAAAATTTAAACAATAAATTTACCAATGTAGTTTTTCCGCTTCCGCTAATTCCAATTACACCTATTTTTTCTTTATTTTCTATATTTAAGTTAAAATCCTCAAATATATATTTTTTATTATATTTAAAAAATACATTTCTAAATTCTACGTTACCATTTGTTATATTAATATCATCTTTGTTGTCTTCTATAATATTGTTATTTTCGTATAATAGTTGATAGCTGTTTTTAATTTTTACTAATGTCTCTCCTATATGTATATATGCCCAGGTAAAGCTTGTTGTCTGAGATTTTAATGTTATCATTGCATTTATAAAAAATATTAAATCTCCTAGTGACATTAAATTGTTGCTATACATTTTTACAGAATACAACATTAATATTGTAAAAACAATTATATAAATAACATTAGCTAACGCTCCATATGTAAACTCTTTTTTAGATGCATTGTTTCTATATAAGTTTGCATCCTCTTTTTTGCCTTTTAATGTTTTTGAAAAACTTTCTATCGCACTATAGATTTTCAAAGATGTAAAATTTAAGACAGCATCATTTAGAATTCCATTGTACTCTCTATTATATTCTTGGGCTTTTTTTACAGCAGGTAAAAACCTTTTTGAAAAATATATAGATCTTGTAATTATTATTCCAAAAAATAATATTAAAGCAACTATAAAGATTTTTACATCAATTGTATACAATATTATTAAACTGCTTATCATAGAAGTTAATATTGATATAAATTTTGATGTAATTTTTTCGTTTAAAACTTGTGTCTCGTCATTTATTTCATTTATAGAAGATGCTATTTTTCCACTATAATTATCAATAAAGAATGGATACGCTTTTTTATTTAAATTGTTAAATAACTTTTCTGAAATATATGGTGTTTGTTTTTTTAGCATATAAATTGTTCTTGTAATATTAGATGTATAATAAAATATTAATTCAAGTATTATTACCCCTAATAGTATAAAAATAACTCTATATAAATCAGTAATTTGAAAACCATTTGTGTTTGGCAAATCAATTATTCCTTTAATTATATATTGCTTTACTAAGTCTAAAGCCTGTGAAATTATCATACTTGCTATCATAATTATTGTTAACATTTTTACCGGTTTATATAATGATTTTAAAAACTCTAAAAAACCTCGATTTTTTTCTATGTATTTTTTTGCCTTATTCATTTTGACATCCCCTATATTTTTATTTCTTATGGTACAGCTCCAAAGTATATTTTACTATACCTTTCTTTTACTTTAGCATTATTGTATCATAATGCTAAAAATTTTTCTATATTTATATATAAAAGTATTTCATATCTAATATAGTTGTATCTTTAAAATTAATTTTTGCGAAAAACGCTTTTTCTATATTTGCATTTTATGTCAATTGTAGTATAATAATCTCGTTGCTATAAAGTCATTTCATTATGGAGGTAGTTTATGAATTGTAAACTAATATTAAGTTTGTTACTTTTTGTCGGTTCTATTTTATTAAGTGTCGTTGGATTAATTGATGTAAGCACATGTTTAATTTGTTTATGCTTAATTAGTCCTACATTTTCAACTGAAATAGATAAATTAAACAAAAAGCAATAATTTTTTGTTAGGCAGCTATAAGTTTAGCTGCCTACTTTCTTTGTAAAAAAAATTATTATATGTAACTTTTTACTTAAAAAATGTTAACTTTTCGCATTTCCATTTACGTAAAAAAATGAATTTATTTTCCTAAATGCTCTTCAATATATTCTTTAGAAATTTTTATTGTCGTTGGTCTTCCGTGTGGACATGTGTATGGATTATTTAATGATAGTAAACTTTGTATTAAATCGTCTACCTCTTTTTCTTTTAAATCCATATTTGCCTTTACTGCTGCCTTACATGCTACTGTTGCTATAAATCTTTCTTCTACATCTTTTACAGATGTTCTTTCATTACTTAACATTTCATCTAATATATCTAAAAATATGTTGTTTGTTTTTGCTCTATATTCTAAATCTGGTATTCCATTTATTTTTAATGTATTTTCTCCAAATTCTTCTATGTCAAACCCTATATCTCTAAATAGTTTCATATTTTCTTTTACGAATTCCATTTCTTTATGTGTTAAGTTTACTACTTCTGGAATTAATGTTAATTGACTATTTTGTTCTATATGATTCTTATAATTTTCTTTTATTTGTTCATATAAAACTCTTTCATGTGCTGCGTGTTGATCTATTAAGTATATTTCGTTTTTTATTTCTATTATTATGTAAGTTCTAAGCAGAATTCCTATATACTTATATTCTACTGTTCTCTTTTCTTCTCTTTTTCTAAGTTCAATATTTTGATTTTCTACTTTTGGTAAATCGCTGTTTTCTATGCTTTTTTCTGTATTTTCTTCTATTTTTAAAAATGTCACATCCATTTTAGGTAAATCAAGCTTACTAGTTTTATTGAATTCTCCATTGCTTTCTATTTTGTTTGTTGTCAAAAACTCAAACTCATTTTCAATATATTTTTCTTTGTTTTCATTTTGATTATTTCCTAAAAATTCTGAATTTAATATTGAATTTTTTATTGCATGATATAAAATTCTAGTTATTTCATGCTCTTCATTAAATCTTACCTCTATTTTTGTAGGATGCACGTTTACATCATAATAATTTGCAGGCATTTCTAAATTTAATATATAAAATCCATATTTTCCAATTCCTGTAGCACCTTTAAAAGCTTGGTCTGCACTGCTAATTAGTGCTATATTTTGTATATGCCTTTTATTCAAAAATATTATTTGGTCCTTTCTTGTATCTCTTGCTACCATTGTGTTTCCTACTACGCCAGTAATTTTTATATTATTTTCTTCGTAGTCTACTTTTACCAAATTTTCTTTTATTTCTTTTCCGTATAATAAATAAATGATATCTTCTATTTTTCCATTTCCATTAGAAAAAAATACTTGTTTTCCATCACTTATCAATTTGAAAGATACTTGTGGATTTGCAAGTGCTACTTTATGAACCCATTCTTTTATATACTTATTTTCAGTAGCATCTTGTTTTAGAAATTTATATCTTACTGGTGTATTAAAAAATAATTTTTCTACTATTATAGTTGTACCAGTTTGTGCTCCACATTCTTCTATATCTATTACATTTCCTGCTGTTGTTTGAATTTTATATCCTGTTGTTTCCTCTAAAGTTTTAGATATCATTGTCATTTCTGATATTGCAGAAATACTTGCTAATGCTTCACCTCTAAAGCCCATTGTATATGTATTTTCTAAATCTTCTACTTTTCTTATTTTGCTAGTTGCATGCCTTTCAATGGAAATAGGCATATCATCTTTAGAAATACCTTTCCCATTGTCGGTTACTTTTATTAAAGTTTTACCACCATTTTTTATTTCTACTATTATGAGTGTTGCTCCTGCATCTAGTGAGTTCTCTACAAGTTCTTTTACTACATTTGCAGGTCTTTCTATAACCTCACCTGCAGCTATTTTATTAATTGTTAAATCATCTAATAAAACTATATTTCCCATTTTCTCTTTTTCCTTTTTTTAAGTTTTAGAACATAGGACATTTGGGGACGGGGCACTTTTGTCCTTTACATATTTTTAGCCTTGGCTTTGCAGGTTAGAAAAATGAACGCTAAAAATTAGATTTAAGTTAAATTTTAGTTTAAATCTAATTTTTTAATATTGTAACTAAACTAAAACGCCCTGACCTAAATAGTTCCGCCTTACGAAATTGCCATATCCAAAATTTGCAAATTCCAATAATCATTGTCTACTAAAGTTAATTCATACTTTGGAAATACTGCAGCTAAACCACCTCTATATTTTTGAAGACTTAGTATTGCTTTATCAAATTCTACTTTTTCTGTATTAGTCACAGTAATTAATATTCCTTGTAAGTACATATTTTTTTCATTAAAATATCCTTTTTCTTTTAATTCTTCCATTGTCGCTTCTATTACATTTTCATTATATTTTTTGCAGTAATCAAGCAATTGATTCTTTTCATTTGTAGACAAATTTCTTAATTGTGAGCTTCCATCATTTCCATCTTTATGATAAGCTAAAAAATTAGTAAAATCTATCGCAATAAATTTTGCCCCTTCATTTATTGCTGAATCTTGATTTATTAAGTCATCTAAAATTTTTTTATACATTTCTACTGTATAATTTTTTACCTCTTCTATTTTGGTATAATTCACCTGTGGAGGATCTGATTTTAATACTTCTCCTGTATATGTTACTTTTACAATTGTTCCTGCTTCATAATTATTTCCATCATATTCTTTTAAATATATTACTATTTTGTCTGTAGTTTTTCTAATTTCTTCGCCTTCTAAAGGTTCTATAGTAATTTGAATACTGCCTGGTACATCTTTTACCCAGCTTACTTCTTCATAAATTCCCAAAGTGTCTATGACTCTTCCTAAAAAAGTGTATTCATTTGTTTTTGTTTCTTCTTTTTTTATGGAAGGAGCATATTTATATCCCCATGTGCTAAAAAATACTGGTTCATCGTTTTTCATTCTGTTTAAGTCTATAATGTATAAAGTTCCTACTATTGCTACAATTACTAAAATAAAAATACCTACTATTATTTTCTTCTTATTCATTTATATTCCCGCCTTTCTCTTACTTTTTAGACGATTGCTTTCTTTTATTTTGTTGGTTTTTTACAACAATTATTGTAAAAAATATTGAAAAACATAAAAAGACGTTGGTTAATCCATATAGAATTGCATTTTTAAACATTGTTCTATCTACTGTAATATTACAACTTTCTATTTTTGTCTCTTCTCGTATAATATTTTCTATAAGCTCATTTTGTACTATATTTTCAATTGTATTACTATTTTCATTTGAAATATCTTCTGCTATATTCTCATGTTTTATGGTATTTTTATTGTCTTTTTGGTTTTGCACACTATCTTGTTTTTGATTATCTTCTGTGGTACTTCCTTGCTCATTATTATCTTCTGTTTTATTTTCATCTTGTTCTACTTTTGATTCTTTAAGCCTACTTTTATTAAATAAACATGTAACTACTCCTATTACAAACATTGACAAATTTGCAATTAGTAATTTTAATGCATGTAATGATTTGTAATATTTCCATTGTACTGTCCCAATAGGCATTTTTAACAGTCTTGCTATTTCTTTAAAAGAATAACCCGCTTCTACCTTCAAAAATATAATTTGCTTTTCTATTTTTTCTAAGTTCTCCATCAATTTTTCATATGAATTTTTCTGAATTATTCCTTCTATTTCATCTTCCAAATTCTCATTTTTTATGTCTTCTATTGTAAGCGTCTCTTTAGTCTTTCTAAAAAGTGAGATGCATTCATTTTTAGTGACTGTATAAAGCCAACTTGCCTCATAGCTATTAGGTAACTTTTCTTTTTTCAAATTTCCTATTTTTATAAATACATTTTGGCTAATATCTTCTGCATTTTCCTTATTTTTTAATATAGAAAATGCAATATTATACACTAATTTATAATACTTTTTATATAATTCTTCGTATGATTTTTTATCTTCTTTTCGCATCTTATCAAATATTTCATGTAATTCTTTTTCATCTATATTTTTCATTTATTTACTCCATGCTATTTTTATACATTATACTATTTAGATGTTTTTACTTATTTTATTTTTTGTTATTTTTCTAAATTTTTATCTATGTATTAATAATATGCCTATAATTATTAGTGCAATACCTGCTAATTGTTTTATTGTAGGCCTTTTGGTTTTATCCTTATAAAGCATAGAAATCATTACTACCATTACTATTGAAGTTGGTCTTACATATGAACTTAATGTTACTGAATTACTTGCTAAATAATTACTTAAATATAACGCGCTAAATCCAAATAATTGTTGTAATAAAGTCCACTTTATTATTTTTCTATTATCTTTATGATATTGTAAATTGTATCCTTTTGAAAATATTATTACTAATAATACGTTTAATATAAGCATAAACACTGCATTTGACCAGTATTGTAAAATAAAATGTGTTACATAACTCATTAGTAATGATGTTAATATTCTAATTAATATATCTTTTTGTAAATTTTTTATCTTTATTTTTGAATTTGCTACTGTAAAAATTCCTATTAATGTTAATATAATTGACAATATAGATATTATTCCTGGATTTTCTACTCCTAATATAACATCTATAATAAAAGCTACTACAATCCCTAAGGTTAAATATGCTGAATCTTCATATGGATTCAAATATTTTAAACATCCTACTATTGTATGTTGTTTCTTGTATCTCAAAAACATTGCTATTAAAAGTAATAGTATAGGCACAATACCTAACTCAAATTTTAACTGATTTGTGTAATACTCTACAATTACCATGATAACTGAAAATGGTATCATGGTTAAACACATATAATAAAAATAATCTTTTCTAGTTATTCCTATATTAACTAAATGTTTGTCTAAATATTGACCTATTGCTCCGAATAATCCTGCTAATGCTATTATATATATTATCATTTGTTTGCTCCTTATTTAACTATATTTCCTATATATCCTATCATATAAATATTGCAATTGCAATGCATCAAAAACAGAATCTAATTTCTGTAAAAAATAAAAAACTAACCAAAAGGGGTGTCCCTTTTAGTTAATTTTTTTGAAAAAAGGGCGTCCCTAATCGAAAAAGTGGCGTCCCTATTAGCTTAATGCTCTTAGTGAATTTAGTATTGCTATAATAGATACTCCTACATCTGCAAATACTGCTTCCCACATTGTAGATAATCCACATGCTGTTAAAATTAGTACAGCTATCTTAACGACTAATGAGAAGATTATATTTTCACGTACTATTCTCATTGTCTTTTTAGAAATTTGTATTGCATTTCCTATTTTAGATGGTTCGTCTGTCATTATTACAACATCTGCAGCTTCTATCGCTGCATCTGAACCAAGTCCTCCCATTGCAATTCCTATATCTGCTAGAGCTAATACTGGGGCATCGTTTATGCCATCACCAACAAATACAAGCTTTCCTTTTTCACTTTTTTGTTTTAATAGTTCTTCTACTTTTTTTACTTTTCCGTCTGGTAGTAGTTCCGTATAAACCTCATCTAACCCTAAAATATCAGCTACATGCTCGCCTACTTGTTTTTTGTCTCCTGTAAGCATAACTGTTTTTTTAATGTTATTTTCTTTTAATATTTCTATTGTCTTTTTAGAATCATCCTTTATTTTATCTGCAATCACAATATATCCTGCAAATTTGTTATCTATTGCAACATATAATATAGTTCCTATGTCTGCCAGTTTTTTATATTCAATTCCTGATTCAACCATTAGTTTATCGTTTCCAACCAATACTTTTTTTCCATCTATTACAGCCTTAACTCCTAGTCCTGCTATTTCTTCTGTTTGCGTAATTTTTTGCATATCTATTTTATTTTTATATGCATCTTTTACAGATAACGATATTGGATGATTTGAATGATTTTCTGCATATGCTGCTAATTCTAAAAGTTCTTCTTTTTCTATTTCTACTGCTTCTATTTTTTGTACCTCAAATTTTCCTTGAGTTAGTGTTCCAGTTTTATCAAATACAACTATTTCTGTTTGAGCAATTGCCTCCAAGTAGTTGCTTCCTTTTACTAATATTCCCTTTTTAGAAGCTCCACCTATTCCTCCAAAAAATCCTAGTGGTATTGATATTACAAGTGCACATGGACATGATACTACTAAAAATGTTAAAGCCCTATATAACCAGTCTGTAAATACAGCACCCTTTATAATAATTGGTGGTACAATAGCTAAAAGTACTGCTATTATTACTACAGCAGGTGTATAATATTTAGCAAATTTAGTAATAAAATTTTCAGATTTTGATTTTTTACTGCTTGCATTTTCTACTAAATCTAATATTTTACTTACTGTAGATTCTCCAAATTCTTTTGTTACTTTTATTGTTAATAATCCACTTTTGTTTATACAACCACTTAGAACGCTATCTCCTACACTTACGTCTTGTGGCATAGATTCTCCTGTTAAACTAGACGTATCTAACATAGATTTTCCTTCCTCAATTACTCCGTCTAGTGGAACTTTTTCTCCTGGTTTTACTACAATTAGTTCTCCTATTTTTACCTCTTCTGGTGAAACTTTTAAAACTTCATTTTCTTTTTTTACATTTGCATAATCTGGTCTAATATCCATTAAACTTGATATAGATTTTCTTGATTTATCTACTGCATAACTTTGGAACAATTCTCCTACTTGATAAAATAACATAACAGCTACTGCCTCTGGAAACTCTCCTATTCCAAATGCTCCTATAGTTGCTATTGCCATAAGAAAATTCTCATCAAATACTTTTCCTCTTGTTATATTTCTTATTGCTTTTAACACTATTTCTAAACCAACTATTAGATAACTTGCAATAAATACCACATTATTTATCCATTTATATGGAAATGGTATTAATAGTGCAATCACAAATAAAACTAATGCTATAACGATTTTTCTTGCTCTTTTTTTCATTTTATAAATTCCCCATATATGTGTATTTTTTAATACACATCCTTTCTTTTACACTTTTTATCATCTGTTTTATTATATTTCTTCAATGTCAACATCTGGCTCTTCTTTTTTTACTATTTTTTTAATTTCTTTTAATTTTTCTTTTACTATTTCTTCATTACATTCAAAAGTTAATCTTTGCATTATAAAACTAACTGATACATTTTCTACTCCATCTACTTTGCTTATTCTATTTTCTAATTCTGCTGCACAATTTGCACAGTCTAAGCCTTCTAATTTTAATACTTTTTTCATAATAATTTCTTCCTTTCAGCTTTTATTTCTGTCAAAGCTTATAGCTTTTTTTATTCTATTTGTGTTCTATATGCTCTATTCCTAGTTCAAATAATCTGCTTACATGTTCATCATCTAACATATAGTACACTTCTTTTCCTTGTTTCCTGCATTTTACTATTCCTGCTCTTCTTAAAGTTCCTAATTGATGTGATATCGATGACTTGCTCATTCCAAGTACATTTGCTATGTCGCATACACACATTTCATTTTGGTCTAATGCAAATAAAATTTTTGCTCTTGTTATATCTCCTAATATTTTAAAGAATTCCGCTAGTTTACTAAACAGATATTCATCTGTCATCTTTTCTTTTGTGCTTGTAACTACATCTTGATGAATAATATTACAGTCACATATGAATTCATTTTTTGACATATATTTTACCTTCTTTCTTTTGTTTGTTTTATATAATATTCAACAACGATTGAATTGTTACTCAACTGTAAATATATTATAGTTGAATGCATATTCAATTGTCAATAGATATTTTAAAAATATTTTTCTAATAATTGTATTGCAAATTTGCATTTTAAAAAGCAGCACTACAAAGTGCCGCTTAAAATTTAAAGCTTAATATGTTTATTTCCTTACCACGCTTGTTTAAATAATTCTATAAAGTCTTCCTTTGTAACCTCACGTGGATTTCCTGGTTTGCAAGGGTCTTGCATTGCCTTTTCTGCAAGCATTTCTATATCTTCTTCTTTTGCTCCTACTTGACCTACAGTTTGTGTAATTCCAACTGCTTTAGAAAGTTCTGATATTTTCCATACAAAAGTATTTATAATATCTTGTTTATTTAAGTAGGCTGCATCTGGTCTTCCTATGTGTAATAATATTTCTCTAAATCTTTCCCAAGCAACCTCTCCATTAAATCTCATTACTGTAGGTAAAAGAATTGCATTTGCCATTCCATGAGGAGTATCATAAACTGCTCCTAACTGATGTGCCATCGAGTGAACTATTCCTAGTCCTACATTTGAAAATCCCATTCCTGCTATATATTGTGCAAGTGCCATATTCTCTACAGCTTTTGGGTCTTTTTCATTTACTGCTGCTGGTAAATTTTCAAATATCAATTCTATTGCTCTCATATGGAACATATCTGACATAGTATTATGTGCAGCTGTAATATATCCTTCAATAGCATGTGTTAGAGCGTCCATTCCTGTTGATGCAGCTATTGACTTTGGCATAGATTCCATTAATTCAGAGTCTACTATAGCTAAAACAGGTATATCGTGTGGATCTACGCATACCATTTTAACTTCTCTTTCTTCGTCTGTTATAACATAGTTTATTGTTACCTCTGCTGCTGTTCCTGATGTTGTTGGTAATGCTATAATTGGCATTGCTTTATTTTCTGTGTTAGATAGCCCATTTAATGATACTATGTCTGCTCTTTCTGGGTTTTTCATTACTATTGCTATTCCTTTTGCAGTGTCTATAGCAGACCCTCCTCCTACTGCAACTAAAACATCGGCATTTGCTTTTTTACATGCTTCTACTCCGTCTAATACATTTTTTATTGTTGGATTTGGTTTTACCTCATGATATACTTCATATTCTATTGATGCTTTATCTAAAACTTCTGTTACTTTTGCTGTTACTCCTACCTCAAATAATGTATGGTCTGTTACAACCAATACTTTTTTAAATTTTCTTTGGTTAATTTCTTCTGCAAGTACTTCTCTTGCACCTCTTCCAAAGTAAGAGGTTTCGTTTAAAACAAATCTAGTTGAACTCATTAGTATATTCCTCCTTATTTTTCTTTTGCATTCCTATTTTAACATTCATAAATTTAAAGTACAATATCTTATTAAAAACTTTTTAATTTTATGTAAAAACACCATTGAACTTTTTAGGTTCAATGGTATTAATTATTATTGGACTGTGTCTGTTGTTTTTGTATAACGAACCGTACAATATGCTGACCAAGTTGTTCTATTACTTTTTCTACTTGATATATATATTTTATTTCTATCTACTCCTACAGATATTTGAAGTTCTGATGAAATATCATGTACATATGGAAGTGTTCCGTATGAAGTCGGTGTTACATTATTATTAATAATATATGAATTTGACATATCTACCCATATATTTTCTGCATTTCCTATATTATGATTATATTCCACATCTGTTGCATTTGGTAATTCTGGGATATAAATAATTTTTGTATATATTGGTTTTCCCATCCATGTATCATTTGTTTTTGTTTCTTCCAATGAATAATTTACTCCACTTGAACTTTGGCTTCCATTATTGGTTGCAACCTTCACTCCATCTATGCTCGCTAGTTGTAAAGAAGAATTTATTTCAAATTCATAAGGATAATCTTTTAACTTTGTAAATAGTGAGTCTGCATTTCCAACATTTATTTTATCTAGGCTTCCTACCTTTTTGCTTTGTAACTCAACATATTGTATTTCGTTATCCTCACATAGTTCATCTGCAAATTCTTGCAAAGTTGGCATTCTTTGTTCTTTTGCATATTTTTCTATTTGCATATTTGTTATTTTCAAATTCATTTTTTCTGTTGCAGTCTGTTTTATAGTTTCACTTTTGGCTTGTTGTGCTTTACTAAAAATTCCATTATTTCCTAAACTTAAATAAATTCCTACTGACGATAATATTATTAATATTACTATTGTTATAGTAAGAGCAATTAGTGTTATTCCTCTATCTTTTTTCGTTTCTTGTTTCATTATCATTTTATATTTCCTCCTTTGTTTTCCTTTTTATTATCTTATCATTTTCAATTTAAATTAACAAGACTTTTTGCATGATTTCACTATTTCAACTAGGTTGTCTATTAAATAGTCAATTTCTTCTTTTGTATTATATTTTCCAATTGAAACTCTTAGTGAGCTATGCGCTACATCTGCTGGGACACCTATTGCAAGTAATACATGTGATGCTTCTAACGAACCGCTACTACATGCGCTTCCTGCTGATGCACATATTCCTTTTAAATCTAAATTTAATAGCATAGCCTCTCCGTCTACATTTTCAAATGATATATTTGCGTTTCCTGGAAGTCTTTTATTTATATCTCCATTAACTATTACATCCGGAATTTTTTTTTGTATTTCATCTATATAATAATCTCTTAATTCTTTTATTCTATCTGTATGCTCATCTAAATGTTCATACGCAAATTCTATGGCTTTTCCCATTCCTACAATTGCTGGTACATTTTCCGTTCCAGCTCTTTTATTCTTTTCTTGATGTCCTCCATTTATGAATTTTTGAAATCTTATACCTTTTTTTACATATAATGCACCTATCCCTTTAGGTCCATAAAACTTATGAGCGGACATAGAAAGACTTGCTATGTCCATCTGTTTTACATCTATTTTTACACTTCCAACTGCTTGTACTGCATCTGTGTGAAAAATTATATTGTGGCGTTTTGCTATTTTTCCTATTTCTTCTACTGGCTGTATTGTTCCTATTTCATTATTTGCAAACATTATAGAAATTAAAATAGTATTTTCTTTTATTAGATTTTCTAATTCTTCTAAATTTATAATTCCATTTTTGTCTACTCCTACATAGCTTATCTCAAAACCTTCTTTTTCTAGTTGCTTGCAAGTTTCTAATATTGCTGGATGTTCTATTTTAGATGTAATTATATGGTTTCCTTTTTCTTTATAACTATATGCAATCCCTCTAAGTATAGTATTGTCAGATTCGCTTCCGCCTGCTGTAAAATAAATTTCTTCTGGCTCTGCATTAATTGCCTCAGCTATTTTTTCTCTTGCATCTTCTACTGCTTTTCTACTTTCTCTTCCTAATTTATATATAGATGATGCATTACCATATTTATTTGTTAAATATGGCATCATTTCTTTTAATACATCTTCATCTAATCTTGTTGTTGCAGCATTGTCAAAATAAACATTTTCCATTTTTATTTTCATCTCTTTCTTTAGGCATAAATCTAGTTGGAACAATTAATTTTTTCCCAACTTTTATTTTTTATAGTTCAAATATATTAGCTTTTAATATCATCTTAGAGATTTTAGCTTTCTCATCTAGTGGAATGTTCCAATTGCTAGCTAAAATTGACTTTCCTTTTTTATATTCTCTTGATGGCTCTCCTAATATCTTGCAAAGTTTTCTTTGCAAATCTACTCTATTTGTATATATTGTTAAAGTATTTTCATCATATAGCACATTTATTGTTGTTTCTTCCTCTTCCTTATTTGGTTCTTTATATGTTTTTACTTGCTTCTCTTCTTTTTTCATTTTTTACATCCTTTTTCAAATTCTCTATATATAATATCACAATTTTTCTTGTATTTTCAAGTATTTTCCACATTTTAATTAAACTCAAAAAAACACTCTCTTTTGAAAGTGTTTTTTCGTTTTTATTCTTCAACCTCTTCAAACTGGCTATTATATAGGTCTGCATAGAATCCACCTTTTGCTAGAAGCTCTTCATGTGTTCCTTGCTCTACTATATCTCCATGATTCATAACTAAAATTAGGTCTGCATTTTTTATAGTTGATAATCTATGTGCAATTATAAAACTTGTTCTTCCTTTCATTAAGTTATCCATTGCAGATTGAATTTGTATCTCTGTTCTTGTATCTATTGAACTTGTTGCTTCATCCAAGATTAATATTTTAGGGTCTGCCAAAATTACTCTTGCTATTGTTAATAATTGTTTTTGACCTGCTGATACATTACTTGATTCTTCATTTAATATCATGTCATAACTATTTGGTAGGGTTTTTATAAAATGATGAACATGTGCTGCTTTTGCCGCTTCTATTACCTCTGCATCTGTAGCATCTGGCTTACTATAACGAATGTTATCTTTTATAGTTCCTCCAAATAACCATGTATCTTGAAGCACCATTCCAAACATTTTCCTTAAATCTTCGCGTTTAAAATCTTTTATATTAATTCCATCTACCAAAATAGCTCCCTTGTTTACATCGTAAAAACGCATTAATAATTTTACCATTGTTGTTTTTCCAGCACCTGTTGGCCCTACAATAGCAATTTTCTGTCCATCTTTAACACTAGCGCTAAAATCATTTATAATAATTCTATCTTCATCATATCCAAATTGTACATGGTCAAATGTTACATTACCTTTTAAGCCTTCTGTTGATTTTGGATTTTTAACATCTTGTGTTTCTTCTTTTTCTTCTAAGAATTCGAATACTCTTTCTGCTGCTGCAACCATTGCTTGCAACATACTTGATACTTGTGCTATTTGATTGATTGGTTGCGTAAATTGTTTATTATATTGAATAAATGATTGTATATTTCCTACTGTAATTCTTCCTTGTATTGCTAAATATCCACCTAGTATTGCTACTGCTACATATCCTATATTTCCTATAAAATTCATAACTGGAAATATTAATCCAGATAAGAATTGAGATTTCCATGCAGAATGATATAGCTCACTATTTGCTTTGCTAAATTCTTCTATTGCTTTTTCTTCTCCATTAAAAGCTTTTACTATTGTGTGTCCACCATATATCTCTTCTACTTGACCATTTACATGACCTAAATAGTCTTGTTGCATTTTAAAGTATTTTTGGGACTTTCCTACTACATTTTTTACAATCAATATTGTAACTGGTAATATTAATAATGATATAATTGTCATTTCCCAGCTAATTGAAAACATCATGATTAATACACCAATTAGTGTACATACAGAGGTTATAATTTGAGTAATGCTTTGATTTAAGTTTTGAGAAAGAGTGTCTATATCGTTTGTAATTATAGACAAAACTTCTCCTTTTGTCTTCTTGTCAAAATAATGCATTGGTAATTTATTTATCTTTTTTGCTAAATCATTACGCAAACTATATGTTAATTTTTGTGATACACCTGTCATTGTAAAGCCTTGTATTAGCGAGAATAATGCACTAACTAGGTATAACGCAAGTAGAGTAAGTAATATGCTTGCAATTTTTCCAAAATTTATTCCGCTTCCACCTGATAATTTACTAACTAAACCATTAAAAATTTCTGTTGTTGCATTTCCTAGTATTTTTGGTCCTACTATTGAAAATATAGTACTACCTATAGCAAATATTATTACTATTACTAAGGCAATTTTATATTTTGATAAATAATTATTAATTAATTTTTTAGTAGTTCCTTTAAAGTCTTTTGCTTTTTCTACTGTTCTTCCAGGTCCTTTACCTGGTCCTCCCATTGGTCCGTGGCATACTTTTTACTCCACCTCCTTTTTACTATTGTTTAGCTCTTCTTCTGATAATTGAGAAAGTGCTATTTGCTTATATGTCTCACAATTTTTCATTAATTCTTCGTGAGTGCCTTTTCCTACAATTTTACCTTCTTCTAATACTATTATTTGTTCTGCATTCATTATAGTACTAATTCTTTGTGCTACAATTATTACAGTTTTGCCTTTTGTTTCTTTTTCTAAAGCTTCTCTTAAAGCTCTATCTGTTTTTAAATCTAACGCTGAAAAGCTATCATCAAATACTAATATTTCTGGATCTACTGCAATTGCTCTTGCTATAGATAGACGTTGTTTTTGTCCACCAGACACATTGTTTCCACCTTGTGCTATTTCTGATTGATATTTCTTTTCTTTTGCTCCTATAAAGTCTTCTGCTTGAGCAATTTTCGCAGCTCTTACCATATCTTTATCAGACATACTTGGATTTCCGTATTTTATATTACTTTCTATTGTTCCAGAAAATAATACTCCTTTTTGAGGAACAAATCCGACTTTTTTTCTCAACTCTTTTAATGATACATCTTTTATATTAACACCATCTATTAAAAGTTCTCCTCTTGTAACATCATAAAATCTTGGTATTAAATTTACAACTGTAGATTTTCCGCTTCCTGTACTACCAATAATTGCAGTTGTTTGTCCTGGCTTTGCTGTAAAATCAATATCTGTTAAAATCTCTTCATCAGCATCCGGATATCTAAAACTTACATTTTTAAATTCTACTAAGCCTTTTTTGTCTTCTTTAAATCTTTTTAATTTTTCCTTGTCTTTTATACTTGGTGTTGTATCTAGTACTTCATTAATACGATTTGCAGAAACTGCAGCACGTGGAAGCATTATAGATATCATAGATATCATTAAGAAGCTCATTACAATTTGCATTGTATATTGAATAAATGCCATCATATCTCCTACTTGCATAATTCCTTCATCTACCTTATGCCCTCCAACCCATACAATAAGTAGCATAATAGAATTCATAATAAACATTAATGCTGGCATCATAATGCTCATTGCACGGTTAACAAATATGTTAGCTTTCATTAAGTCTTTGTTGCTTTCTTCAAAACGTTTTTCTTCTCGTTTTTCCGTGTTAAATGCACGAATAACTGGAAGCCCTGTTAATATCTCTCTTGATACTAAGTTTAATCTATCTATTAAGTCTTGTAATTTTTTGAATTTTGGCATTGCTACTACAAATAATATTAATACTATTGCTATTATAGCAGCTACTGCTAAAGCTATAATCCATGCCATAGATGTGTCACTGCTACCTAAAACATGAAGTACTCCACCAATTCCTATAATAGGTGCATATACAACAACTCTAAATAACATTGTTATTAAATTTTGTATTTGTGCAATATCGTTTGTACTCCTTGTAATTAAAGATGCTGTTGAATACTCTCTAAATTCTTTTGTAGAAAATCCTATAACTTTTTTAAATACTTTGTCTCTTAAAGTTCTTCCTAACTCTGCAGCTACTTTTGCAGATAAGAACATAACTGTAATTGCTGACGCCATACTTACAAATGCAACTCCTAACATTTGAAGTCCAGTCATAAATATGTAGTTATTTTGAATTTTATCAGTATCCATTCCTACCATTTTGTATTCAGTTTTTACACTGTTTATAGCAGCTTGCTGAATAATAGATTCACTCATAGTAGAAATACTTTCTTCTACTTTTCCAAGCATTGCATCAAATTGGTCTTGTGGCATAGAGCCTAATATATCAATCAAGCTCATTTGTTCCATCATTGTTGGTGAAATATATGAATACCCATTTTCTTGTGTTTCTTCACCTGTAACATTTTCCTGTGTTGCAGCTTCTATCATATTGTTATTTTCTTGTACATTACTTTGCTCTACTAGACCTTGTACATTTGTACTTTCTTGTGTATCTAGTTCTTCTGGCATTGTTTGTGAATCAAACTCTTGCATTGATTGCATATTTTTTATTATTTCTTGTTTTAACGTTTCTGCAGTATTTTCGTTACTCAAATTTGAAAGTATTAATAGTGGTTTTGCCATTAAATTGTTCAAACTTTCTTGTTCTTCTTTTGAAAGTTTATTAACTATGTACAAATCTTGATTTTCTAATGCTGGATATTTTTTTACATATTCATCATATTCTTTTTCCTCTAAAGAATTTTTTGAAATTAGTGTATAGTCATTTAAAATTGTTTCGTCTTCTTTTGTAAATAGTAATAGGTTGTTCATTTCAGATGCTCTTATTACCTCTGGTACAGCACTTGTTATACCTCCTTGTTGAATTCCCTCATTTACTATTTTAGAGGTGTAATCTGGAAGAGTTAAATCTGCCCATGCTTGTACACATAATAATAGAACAATTATAATTACATATACAATGGAATTTTTTAAGTTTTTTAATAATTTTAACATATTATCTCTCCTTCTATTTTTTGTTATATTAGCTAGTAAATTATTATATTTTATATAAATATTTTTGTCAATAAATGAATAGTGAAATTTATGTGAATTATTATTAGATTTTGAGTTTAAATATTGATTACTAGCATTTTTATGATAATAAATGAGGTAGAAAACTTTACTAGTCTTTCTACCTACATTTATCATTCCACTTTCTATAAACTATCTCTATATATTTTTTCTATATATTCAGCATCTTCTATTTTAGAAATTGCAAAGCATTTATTACCCAAATCTTTTAGTGAAGCTCCTATATGATATAGTTCTTTATTGTCAATTATCATAAATCTATCATGATATTTATTTGTATATGATACTTTTAAAGTTGGATATTGTTCATTAAATTTTTTTATATCCAATTTTGTAATCTTAGTATTTTTTGAAGTTACTATTACTACTGATACATTTCTATTTTTCTTTGACAACATTTTTAAAATACTGTCATCTATATAATTATCTATTATTAAAATTTTATTTTTTGCATTTTTTATTATATTAATTATTAAACTATATGCATCATAAATTTGCCCTTGAAAAAATACTTTTTGGGTAATTTGCTCTCGCTTGTTATCTTGTAATTCATTAAAAATTTGATCAAATTTCTTATCGTGTTCTAATAATTTGTATTCTACATTTGTTAGTCTATCAAATACCTGTCCATTGTTTGCTATAAATTTTCGCATCTCCACAAATGCTCTTATTATATTTATACTCACTTGAACTGCAATTTCATTTTTTAAAACTCCAGCTAACATAGAAATTCCTTGTTCAGTGTACACATATGGTAAATATCTCCTTCCACCATAATTTTCTTTTTCTAAACTTGAGGTTCCATTTTGGAACCTCAAGTTTTCTGTTTCTAACTCAGATAATTGAAAGCAAAAGTCTTCTGGAAATCTGTCAACATTTCTTTTCATTGCTTTATTAATATTTTTGGTTGTATATTGATATAGCATTGCTACATCACTGTCTAGAATTACTTGTTTTCCTCTTATATTATAAATCAAATTTTTAATATTTTCTGTTTCATATTTTGTTGCATTTAAATTTTCATTTATTGGTGCGATAATATTTTTACTATTCATATCTATCACATCCTTTTTCAATCGCTTTTATTATAGAACTTTTGTTTTGTGATGTCAACTGTTTTTTATTTATTTTAATATTTCTTTCTACTTTTTTCCATCTTTTATAAACTTTAAATTTACTCCTTCTTTTTTATTTGTAATAATCTTTATTTGTAAATCTTAATTGTTTAATATACGCTTTTCCTATTTTACGTGAAAAAATGCAGGATTTATATTTCCTGCATTTCTGTTTCTTTCGTATTAAAATTACAATTAAAAACTTGTTCATCTCCACACTTTGTGCATCTACGGATGTCATAATTTTCATCACAATATACTACAAAACTATAATTGTGGCAGCATTTTTCTTTGCTTACTGGATACATCCTCTGAAAAATTGGATACTTTTTGTGTGCTTTTTCTAAAGCTTTTTCAAGTTCCTGCTTGTCATTTAATATTGACATTTTTCCGCCTTTCTGCTAATTAGCTTTTGACAATTTTATTTTTTACTCTTCCTCTTGAATTTCATATTCGGCTAAAAAGACCTCTTTTTTAACTGATTTGTAATAACGAAGCTTTCCTTCTTTATCATATTTTACAAAAATTTCAATCGAATCTTTTTTGTCTTCAGGAATATGTGCATAGAATTTTGCCGTTTCAAGCAACTCTGTTATATATTCTTTATATTCTCCTTCTTCACTTTGAAGTGGTAATATCTCTATATAACTATTTACCAAATTTAGCATTTTCTCTTTAAAATCATCCATGTTAATCGGCTTTATGGGCGTGTATTGTTGTATTGATAGGCATTTTTCTAATATTACTGTTTTTAGTTTCCTCTCTTCATCTTCCTGATATGACTTTTTTGTTGAAAAGAAAAATCTTATACACATTACCAAAACTACTATACCATATCCATATAGTATTGGCAAATTTCCTTGAAGTTCATTTTTCCAGAATATTGCTCCTAGTATTGCAAATGCTAAAGGTATTATAGTATATATTCCTGCTGATAATATTGCTTTTCTCTTTATTGCTGAGAAATTTGTTGATAGTTCGTTATTTTCCTTCCGCTTATTCATATTTTCTTTCCTTTCTTTTTATATAATTTTGCTAAATTAATAGTTACATATATAAACTAGGAATTTTCCTAGATGTAAAAGGTATTTTTACTGTTTACTTTTTCAAGTATACCATTTTTTTACAAAATATACAAGAGGTTTTTGCTCATTTTATGTTACTCTATGCTGTTTGGTGTCGAATTTTTAAATAGCAAATTAAATTTAAAATTAAATATGCCTACCGCTTCTTTACAAAAGACTTAATTTGCTATAAAATATAAACAAATAATTTTATTGAGCGAAAGGAAATTTATATGGAAACATTTATATCAAAAAGTGAACAAGATACAATAGATTTTGCTAAGAATTTTGCTAAAAATTTAAAAACTGGTGACATTGTTGTTCTTTCCGGAGAACTTCGGGTCTGGAAAAACCAAATTTACGCAAGGTGTCTTAGAATACTTTGGACTTGGAAGCGAAATATCTAGTCCTACATTTACAGTCGTAAATGAACATTATGCAGATGGAATAAATATATATCATTTTGATGTTTATCGTTTAGAAGATGTTGACGAATTTTATGCCATAGGCGGAGAAGAATATTTTGAGACTGGAATTTGCCTTATTGAGTGGGGCGAGATAATCGAAACTATTCTTCCTAAAAAATACACTAAAATAACTTTCAAAAAATCTGATGATAATCCTGATTATAGAGAATTACTAATTGAAAAATTTGAATAACAAAAAATTGCACTACCTATATTAGTGCAATTTTTTCTATTATTCCTATTCTTGCTTATTCATTCTTAACTTTAATGTCTTTTGTCTATACTCATCTATTTCTCTTTTTAATTGTAAAATTTGTTTATTATATAGTTCATGCAATGCTTTTATATCATCATCTGGAAGTTCTTCTTCAGCTATTACCTCCTCTGCTAGTAAACTTTGCAATTTTAATAACCTTTTTTCTTCATTATCTTCTTCTATTTTTACACGACTTAAAAAATCATTTTCTTTTTTTATTTCTGTCTGTTCTACATTTTCTTCTTTTTTTGAAAATAATTTTTTAAAAAATTGTTTAATTTTGTCAAAAAAGCTTTCTTTCATGACTGTTAATTCTTTACCACTTTTATCCATTTTGGATGCCTCCAATTATCTTTCTTTATCCTGTGTTTCTTTACTCTTTTCATAATCATATAACATCTTTTGTATTTTTAAATTGCTCTCAAGTCTCTCTTTTAAATCTGCCTTTTGTTTTAATGAAAGAGTATTTAGCATTTCTTGATTTATTCCTTCTATACTCATACACTCACCTCTAATATATCTGTATTATAAAATACCATATTTTGGATATTGTTTCAATCATTTTTTATGATGTAATACAAAATTAATATTATTGTAATCTTTTTGTAATTTTCAACCTTTTTTCGTCAAAATTGTTTACAAATTTTGCAAGTTAATATAGAATATGCATAGAATAATTTTAATATAAAAAGAGGTAATTATTGTGAAAATTTTAGCTATTGATACATCATCTAAAATATGCTCTGTAGCTGTTCTAGATGATAACGAAGTACTTATAGAAAAACATATTGATGATAGTACTACTCATTCTCAAAAATTAATGCCAATGATAAATGATATTTTAAAAACTTATAAATTAGATTTATCTGACTTTGATTTATTTGCTTGTAGTATTGGTCCTGGTTCTTTTACCGGTGTTAGAATTGGAGTTTCTACAGTTAAAGCTTTTTGTGATGTAACTAACATTCCTGTTGCAAGCGTTAGTTCATTAGAAGGTTTGGCGTATAACTCTTTAGATTCTAATTTTAAAGAATCTATTATATGCTCTCTAATTGATGCAAAAAATGATAATGTTTATTGTGGTATTTTTAAAAAGGAAAACAATGACTTTATTCAGTTAGAAGATTTATGTGCAAAAAATATAAATGAAATATTAGATATACTACTAGATAAATACTCTTCTTCTTCAATTTTATTTGTTGGAGATGGTGCTGTTTATCATAAATATGCAATTTGTCAAAAACTGTCTAAAACTACTTTTATAGAAAAACATCTTAATGACCAAACAGCAAGCAGTATCGGAAAAGCTGGTTTTAACAAGTATAAACAAGGATTAGCAGGCGACTCTAACTCTATTACTCCCCTTTATTTAAGGAAATCTCAAGCTGAACGTGCTTTAGAAGGAGAAAAGTAATGGACATAACAAGAATAGAGATGTATACAATGAAACTTGCAGATTTAGATGAAATCAAAGAAGTTTTGTATAATGACTTTGATGATTTTTGGAATTATCAAATATTTAAAGAAGAACTTGTCAATAATAATTCTAGTTATTTAGTTCTTCGTTATGATAATAAAATTGTAGGTTATGGTGGAATTAAAATAATTTTAGATGAAGCTGAGTTAATGAATATTGTAACAAAGAAAGATAAACGAAATATGGGATTTGCTAGACTTATTCTAAATGAATTAATAGAAATCTCAAAAGAACATAATTGTTCTAAACTTAATTTAGAGGTAAATGAAAAAAACAGCGCAGCTATTCATTTATATGAATTATTTGATTTTAAGCAAGTCGGTTTACGAAAACAATATTATAATGGAAAAGATAATGCTATTCTTATGACTTTAGACTTGTAATTTGTATTATAAAATAATTAAAAATTTAAAGTATTACATACACTTTAAATGGAAGGAGTAACTAATGAAAAAAAATGAACTATCTTATAAGGATTTAAAAAGAACTTGTGACCCAAATATATTTAAATTTGAGGACACATCAGAATTAGAGGGTATTAACACTGGTATTGGTCAAGAAAGAGGAATTAAAGCTTTAGAATTTGGCGTAAATGTAGATGTAAAAGGCTATAATATCTATTTAGAAGGTCCTAGTGGAGTTGGTAAAACAATGTATGCTAAAAATTATTTAGACATTGTTTCTAAAAAGAAAAAAACTCCACCTGATTGGTGTTATATTTATAACTTTGACAATCCAAATGAACCTATTGCAGTTTCACTACCTGCAGGTCAAGGTAAAGAATTTAAAGAAACTATGGATTTATTTGTAAAAGATATTCGCAAAGACATAAAAAATACTTTTAATAATGATGATTTTGAAAAAGAAAAGGCATTAATAAAACAAGAATTTGAAGAAAAAAGAGCTAACTTATTAGACAAGTTAAATACAGAATCTGAAAAATATGATTTTCAAGTAAAATCTGCTCAAAATGGAATATATATGATGCCTATAGTAGATGGAAAAACTATTGAAGAAGAAGAATTTGATAAATTAGATGAAGAGATAAAAAAGCAATTTGAAGAAAAATCTGCAATTGTACAACAACAAATTATGGAAGCTATTGGAAAAATCAAAGAAATTGAAAGAGCTTCTGATAAAAAAATTCAAGAATGGCAATCTAATATAGCTTTACTTACTGTTAATTCACATATAAACTATATAAAAAACAAATATAAGAGAAACAAGAAAATTAACACATTTCTTACTGCCATAAAACAAGATATCTTAAAAAATATTTCTATTTTTGTTGGTCAAGATGTAGTCCCTCCCCAACCTGCTGGAGCACCAAGACAAGAACCACCAAAGCCATGGCTTAATTATCAAGTTAATCTTTTCGTTGATAATAGTGATACTGAAGGAGTTCCTGTTATTATGGACTCCAACTACTCTTATCACAATATCTTTGGTAAATTAGAATATGAAAATTACTATGGTTCTTTAAAAACTGATTTTACAATGTTAAAACCTGGTTTGCTTCACATTGCTAATGGTGGATATATAATCTTTCAAGCAAAAGATTTATTAGCTAATGGTATTTGCTATGAAGCTTTAAAGAAAGCTCTTCGTATAAAAGAAATATCTATAGAAAATGCTGTAGACCAACGTAACTCTATGGTAATGATTTCTTTAAAACCTGAGCCTATTCCACTAGATATAAAAGTTATTGTGGTTGGAAATGATTCAATCTATCAATCTTTACTTGCTATGGATAGTGATTTTAGAAAACTATTTAAAATAAAAGTAGAATTTGAAGAAAATGCTCCTATTACTATAGAAAATGTAAATAAACTAGCAAGATTTATCCATGGTTTCTGCGAGCAAGAAGAACTTCCTCATTTAGATAAAGAAGCTGTTGCCAAAATAGTAGAGTATGCATCTAAGCTTGCTGATGATAGAGATAAAATATCTACACGTTTTACTGAAATAGGTCAAATTGTTGGTGAAGCCGCTACTTGGGCTAAAATGGATAGAAAGAAAGTTGTAACTAAAGAGTATGTTGATATCGCTTTAAAAGAAAGAACTGAAAGAGTAAAAAAATACGATTCTAGATATATGGAAATGATTGAACAAAACACTCTTTTAATTGACACTACAGGCTTTGAGGCTGGTCAAATTAATGGATTAACTATTATGACAATTGGTGATTATACTTTTGGAAAACCTGTAAAAATAACAGCTAACACCTATTCTGGAAAGACTGGAGTGGTAAATATCGAAAGAGAAGTTGAGCTTTCTGGCTCTACTCACTCTAAAGGTGTCTTAATCCTTACTGGTTACTTAGGAGAAATGTTTGCACAAGATATTCCTTTATCACTTACTGCTAGTATATGTTTTGAACAATTATATAATGGTGTTGATGGAGATAGTGCTTCTAGTACAGAACTTTATGCTATACTATCTAGCTTATCTGGAATTCCAATAAATCAATCTATAGCAGTAACAGGCTCTGTTAACCAAAAAGGTGAAATTCAACCTATAGGCGGTGTAAATGATAAGATTGAAGGATTTTATCAAGTTTGCAAAATGAGAGGTCTAGATGGCTCTCACGGAGTTATGATTCCTATTCAAAATATAAATAACTTGAATTTATCTGATGAAATTATTGAAGATGTAAAAAATGGTAAATTCCATATATATGCAATTTCAACTATAGATGAAGGTATTGAGATTTTAACAGGTGTTCCTGCTGGTAAAAAGGATTCTAACGGTCACTTCCCTGCTGGCTCTGTAAATTATTTAGTTCAAGAAAAGTTGAAAAAATATGCTAGAGTTAGTAAAGATATGTAATTATTTAATTTCATAAAAATAAACGAGATTTTCTAATAATAGAAAGTCTCATTTATTTTATTATATATAAATATATCCCATTTTACTATGTATCTCTTTATGACAATTTGAGCATACTAATTTGCACTTTAAGGCTTCATTTTTATATTCTTTCCATGACATAGTATTTCCTGAACCTAATTTAAATTCTTTTTCTTTTGGATTTTCATGGTGAAATTCTAGTGCATCTACACATTTGTTATATCCACATATACTACATTTTCCCCCTAGTAATTTTATTGCCTGTAATTTCATATTCCTTCTTAATATTGTCTTTTGATGTTTTCTCGTTATATTATCTTGCCTTGTTGATTCTCCACTACACTCATAACAATATATTCTAGTTGAACTTTTAGTGTCAAACTTTTTATTACATATTTCACAAACTTTTATCATTTTATCACTTCCTATAAAATTATACAAAAAGTTACACAAAAAATATTTGCATAAATCTAATTTTACAAATATAAGAATGCTAATGCTTCTATTGCATTTATTTCAATAACAAAAAACGTAGGAATATTGATTTTTCAACATTTCTACGTTTTTTTCAATGGCTCCCCTTGTTGGACTCGAACCAACGACCTATCGGTTACTGCACCACATTAACTTTCGTTAACATTATGATTTATCATAATTTGTAGTCTGGACTTTCTCTTTACCATATCTTTCGACTTAGGTAGGTGGTGTAAAGTCTCTACACATAGCTTTCGCCTTGCTCGGTATTGTCGTGTATCTAAATACTTACGAGTTTCACCGACTTAGCCACCTTTTCATCTATAAGTTTCCTTATAGAGCTGCTAACATTTTAATCTTGAAAGTAAATTCTAAGATTTGCTTCACAGCCGAGCGCTCTACCAACTGAGCTAAAAGGGAATATATAAACCTGGCAATAACCTATTTTCTCAGCAGGGTAACCCACAAATATCGTCGGCACATAAAGGCTTGACTTCCGTGTTCGGAATGGGAACGGGTATTTCCCTTTATGTCATCATCACCAGAAAATTATTGTATGTTTTCTAAACTTTTAATAATATATCACATTAAATTTTATTTGTAAATATATTTTTTACATTTTTTTAAATTTTATTCTATATTATTTTAAGTTTAAAGCACACTCAAAAATACATAGAAAAAAGCTTGGTAAACTTTGTTACCTTTTTGGTCTTAAACCTTCTTTTTTTATATTAGTGGTTAAGCCCTCGATTTATTAGTATTGGTCAGCTACATGTATCGCTACACTTACACCTCCAACCTATCAACCACATAGTCTACGTGGAATCTTACTACCTTATGGTATGAGATATCTTATCTTAGGGTGGGCTTCACACTTAGATGCTTTCAGCGTTTAT
>ERZ827452.388-NODE-388-length-62609-cov-19.926975_pt1 | contig 62609 bp, 55 predicted proteins | sample MGYA00519866_ERZ827452 | MGnify/ENA primary metagenome ERZ827452 (study PRJEB31778, sample SAMEA3449307) | human gut metagenome | biome: human gut; feature: human-associated habitat; material: faeces | place: United Kingdom | collected 2010/2012 ... | reverse complement strand
ACACAAAAGAGAAATATCCCTTGACTACATCACAGATGAAAAGCACTATCCTTTAAGAAATATAATTCATATCCGATATACTTATTGAGCAAAAAAATGTAACACAATGGCTATTGTGTTACATTTTTTTGGTTACAAATAACAATATAAAGGGATAGGACTCACACGGAAAAGTGTTTGTTCTATCCCTTTTATGGTAGAAAGGACGAAGGTATATCTGATTGTGAAACCCCAGTTAATGAAGTAGACAAATGAAAATTTATGAGGGAGGCATTGTATATGCAAGCCCCTTCTTTCGTGCTATATTTTATAAAAATCATTGTAATGTTTTGAATTATTTGGTGTCATATAGGATGTAGGGAACTTAAAGTCGCGATTTAAGGAGTAGAGTAATGACAGATGAAAAAATCATTCAACTGTATTTTAACAGGGATGAAAAAGCAATAGAAGAAACCTCAATAAAATATGGCTCATATTGTTATAAGATTGCAAACAACATTCTTAGAAATAGGCAGGATTCGGAAGAATGCCTAAATGATACATGGATGCAAACATGGGATTCAATACCACCAACACATCCGGTACACTTTAATCTGTTCTTAGCTAAAATTGTGCGGAATCTGTCCTTTAATAAATATAGAAATAAATATACACAAAAAAGAGGACGAGGAGAGATTGCATTAGTTTTGGAAGAATTGGAAGAATGCTTGGCAGGACATTCAGATGTAGAAGCATTGTATATTGTAGAAGAATTGCAAGAAACAATAAACACATTTGTCAGAGCATTACCTGAAAGAGAAGGAAATGTCTTTATCAGAAGATATTTCTATTCAGATTCAATTAAGGATATTTCAGTTAGGTATCGTATGTCAGAAAATAATATTCGAGTGATGCTTAATCGCACAAGAAATAAACTGCGAGACAGATTGGAAAAGGAGGGATATCTTTCATGAATAAAGAGGATTTATTTATCGGCTTTGGAAACTTGGATGAGGATTTACTTAGAAGAAGTGAACAAGGAGGACGAAATATGAATAAAAAAAGAAATATAAGCAAAATTGTTAAATATGGAAGTATTGCAGCATGTTTAGTAGTTGTTCTTGGGGTGGGAATCGGTGCTTTTGTAAAGACATCAATTATAAATCAGGAACCTGAGAAAACAATTGTTGTTGATAATACTGGCGTAGAAGAGAATGATGTCCCATCAATTGACCAGGAAAGATTCATTGCGATTGATACATTATTAGCATCTGCTGATGGTTCGCAATCTCAGCAGGCAATGAAAGGTTGCAAGGTTCAAATTGATAAGTATACTGCGGTATATGAAGCAGTTGCTTCTGTTTCAAGTGAACAGTTGGAAAAGTCAATGGGAAAAGAGGTAGAAGCCAACGAAGAAACATATTATGTATCAGGACATAATGACTTGCAATATATTATTAGGAAGACTGCCGGAACATATCTGTTATGGAAATTTATGTACTTTGAAAGTGATGAATATCCATTCAAGGATGTTCTTTCTTTGATATATGATGTGCATAGTGAACAAGATATAAAAGAAGTTTATGTGAAACCTTCAGATGTAGATAATACAGATGAAGGAAAAGCATTACAGCTTGAGATAGGAAATGTTTCAATAACTGATTCAGATAGTATTACATCTCTTTATAAAGTATTGAACTCACTTACTTGTTATGGACCTGAAAATTGGGATAGAATTAATTATGGACAAGATGATGGTGGTATGCTGAACGCTGTAAGAAATGCTAGATATCTGACTTTTAGTATGGCAAATGGATGTAAACTAGACAGTTTGAAATATACTGCTGTTTCAGGAACGTTTTATGAATATGGTGGAGTTGCTTATAATGAACTGAGGAAAGAGCAAAAAGACGTAATTGAAGAAATACTAAATATTGATTGTTCCATTTCTGAGCAGCAGGAAACTGAGCAACGGGTTAGTGAGTCAGAAGTAAATACAGAAATACAGGATGCTCCGGCAGATGAAAGTACCTATCAGGAAGCAAGAGATTATTCCGCAGAGTTAACAGATTTACAGAATAGGATTACACAGGCAATGATAAACAAGGAACTTCCATTTGTTACATCATGTGGAATTTATGAAAATCCGGATAGAGTTAAGGCGGTAGTAAATACAGAAGATGAAGATTTACTTGCTAAATTAAGAGCTTTTGATACGACGGGAGAATTGTTGGAAATTGTATATTCGAGCAGAGCTAATGGTTTGGAGTAATTGTAAAAGCACAGTTTGTGCATGCGTGGTTCTACTATGGTTCTAAAAAATATCAAAACCTCAAATATGAGGGAAAATTTGAAATAATACAGATAAAAAAGTGTCTGAAATACACCTAAAAGTAATAGGATTATGTATCCAACGAAGCGTGAGGATAATCGAACATATTGAGTTATCCATGATTTGTTCAATGATAATGTAACTCGTTAACTGCACAAAGACTTTTGAGTTGATTTGCTTTTTAGGGAATCAACTTTATAAATTCGTGAACTTCACGGATTCAGGAGAAAGATAATAAAATGAAAATATGTTATATAGTTGTTTCAGCTTTTTTGATTATTTTTTATCCAAGACAATTAACACATCTTATGTGCTTTGGGAGACATCGTGATAAGAATATTGTCAAAAGCAAATCTGCTTATTGGGGAATATATTTGTTTTGGACAATTATTTTTTTGATCGGTTGTCTGATGATGGGCTCAGCGATGAAAGTAGATTCTACAATGGATAAATTAGTGTATTATTTCATTTTAGGAAGTGATAATAGGGATTGTGTTGAATTGGGAAGTGAAGAGAATGATGAGGCATATATTTCTACATATTATACACGAAAGGAAATCAATGAGAGCTTTTTATTTGAGGTTGTCCAGAAACATGAATATGCATATGAGTTGTGTCAATTACAGGAGTTGATAATTAAGAAACAGGATGAAAGATGGATACTTTATTTGAATGATGAGGTGATGGGATATGTAGAAGTAAAAAAAGGTTTTTTAATTAAGGAGTTTTGTTTTGTGTGGGATAGGCAAAAAATAGACCAAAGGAGGCAGTTATATGAGTAAAAAAATGTGCAAGAGGATATTTTCAGTAATTTTATCATTAGGTCTTGTTATGGTTCAATCCATGAATGTTAATGCAGCAGGTAATGAAATTGGTAAATATTCAGTATTCGTTTAGTGGCAGATATGCGGTGCGGACAGGCATCTATTTGGGATTTTAAAAAATAGCAAAAATCTCTGGACACTGCAACAAACAGGAGCCTCGCAGGAACACTGCTGTAAAATCCGCTTAGTATGAGCGTATTTTGCAGCAAGTGCTCCTGCGAGGCTTTGTCATTTAATCCAATAAACTTAAAACGCTTTATTTCTTCTTCCACGCAAGAAGCCTCTCAATATGCAGCGGTTTCCCCTGAACAGCCTGCACCTTCAATCTGTTTTCCTCACTGAAACCAACCAGAATATCATGATTAGCCTCAGCCAGATAATCGATGATACCATCGATATCAGACTTCGTGTTCTTCGGACAATGAATATACAGATGCTTATTTGCGGAAATATGCAGTGTATATGAGATGCTGAAATGATACCACAGGATCTTGTGCAGGGTAGAGTATTTGTAAATCCATAAAATCTCTTTGATAGGCACGATGGCATTGCCATAAGGTGAGGTCATGATAAAATAGTGCTCTGTGATAAACATATCCTCGGTGGCAAGCTGTGGCAGTGTGGCAAGCTCCTCCTCAGCCTCGGCAAGCAGCTTGTGCGGGTTGCCGAATACAACAAGATTCTGACATGCTGGTGCCAAAACAGGAAACCTGATGCAAAGGATGTAGAATATCAGGCTGATAACAGCATAGATAAGAGTGCCAAAATAAAAAACAAACATAAAAATAGTAGTTTTCAAATGGTACTCAGGCTCATTAAGATAGCAGCCTGTTATGGTATCGGAGAGTCCCTTGGAATCCCAACTCAGATCCTTCGACAGTTTATTTACAAACTGTGTGTAGGTGCCCTTGCCCTTTACGATTTTACCGACCACCGTGAGCTTGTCGATAGATGGCAGACCCTCCTCACAGGTGGATGGTGCAAGCAGTACAATAGAGCAGTGCTTATCACGCATGCAGTAGTAGTAATAGCCCTTGATATCGTTGCCGTCCTTCATGGTGTAGCCGGTAAAGTAAAGCTTTTTAAGGGTGGTTTTTACATATCTGTCCGAATCCTTGTATGCAGCTTCAAAGCTGACAGAATCGTCAATATGTATGGGCGATAAAATATCTCCGAGTGAAAATGCAAACCATAGCACGGTAAGCAGAATGATGTATACAATTGGGGAGAAAAGACGCCTTTTGTAAAATGCTTTGATGTTTTTTGTTATGTAGTGTTCGTAATTATCAATCATATGCTTAGTATAATGGTTTTTGTGCCTTATATCAACCTTGATTTTGAGACATTTAATTGTTATTATATAATTATTAAGTAACTATTCAGAACCACTGAGAACAAAAAAGCTGATGCGTCATGCTCGCATGTAAGCAGCAGGTTTTCTTGTTCTCAAGGTGGCTCGAATAGAGCCACCCCCACACATATGAGAAAAATTAGCTGCAAAGCAGCGGGAAAGCACGAGCATCGTGCGGTTTTGCGAATGTGCGTGGGATGGTTCTGAATAGTTACGGTAAATAGAAACACGAAATGAGGTAATTATGGAAGCATACACGAGTTTTGCCCGGGTGTATGACATGTTCATGGACAATGTGCCATATGAGGTGTGGGGCAGATATATTGTCGAAAAACTGCGTGCAAATGGCATAGACAGTGGATATGTCGTGGACTTAGGCTGTGGTACGGGAAAGCTTACCACGCTTCTTGCAGATGCAGGCTATGATATGATAGGCATTGACAATTCTTTTGACATGCTTGATATGGCGCTTGAGAGAGAGGATGACAGAATCCTTTATCTGATGCAGGATATGAGAGAGTTTGAACCGGGAGAAAAGGTGAGTGCCGTCGTAAGCGCATGTGACAGCATCAATTATATTCTTGAGCCTGAGGATCTTCAGGCAGTTTTTTTCTGCGTGAGCGAAAGTCTTAAAGAGGGTGGCATTTTTATATTTGATATCAATACTCCATATAAATATGAGGTGCTCATGGCTGATAATACCATAGCTGAAAACCGTGATGAGGGCAGCTTTATATGGGACAATTATTATGATGCCGATGAGAAAATAAACGAGTATGACCTGACACTTTTTATAAAGGAGCAGTCAGAGGATGAGGATGACATCTACAAGAAGTTTGAGGAAACTCATTTCCAGAGATGCTATGAGATTTCAGAGCTTAAGGAGCTTCTTGAGCAGTCGGGACTTGTGTTTGATGCAGTGTATGATGCGTACACAGACGATCAGGTGAAGTGTGACAGTGAGAAGGTCACTGTAATTGCACATAAAGGATAGAATTAGATAATGAGAGGTAAATTATGTCAGATTATATAGTAAGAGCAACAGCGGCGGATGCTAATATCAGAGCATTTGCTGTAACATCAAGGGAGATGGTGGAGACCGCCAGAGAGGATCACATGACAACACCTGTCATGACGGCGGCACTTGGCAGACTTCTTTCTGCGGGAGCCATGATGGGAGCTATGATGAAGGGCGATAAGGATATCATAACTCTTCAGATACAGTGCAGCGGACCTGCAAAGGGACTTACCGTCACAGCAGATTCGCACGGCAATGTAAAGGGCTTTGCCATAAATCCACAGGTTGAGCTGCCACTCAATGCGGCAGGCAAGCTCGATGTGGGTGGAGCGCTTGATCTTGGAATACTCACAGTTATAAAGGATATGGGCTTAAAGGAGCCGTACTCAGGTCAGTGTGAGCTTAAAACAGGTGAGATAGCTGAGGATCTGACCTATTATTTTGCCACATCTGAGCAGATTCCGTCGGCGGTTGGTCTGGGTGTGCTTGTGGATAAGGACCAGAGCGTAAAGCAGGCCGGTGGATTTATCATCCAGCTTATGCCGTTTACACCGGAGGAGGTTGTGGACAGGCTTGAAAAGAAAATCACAGAGATTGATTCGGTGACACAGATGCTTGACAGGGGACTGACTCCGGAGCAGATACTTGAGGAAATTTTAGGGGATTTCGGGCTTGAAATCACAGATACGACTGAGACACGCTTCCACTGTGACTGTTCAAAGGAGCGTGTGAGCAGAGCACTTTCCACACTGAGCAAAAAGGATCTTGATTCCATTATCGCAGATGGTGAAAGCATTGAGGTAAAGTGCCAGTTCTGTAATAAGGCATATGAGTTTACGGTGGATGAGTTGAAGGAGATGCGCTAATTGAAGGACGGATATATAAAGGTCGCTGCAGCGACACCAAAGGTAAAGGTAGCTGATACTGTATACAACGGACAGCTTATTAAAGCTCTTATGAAGGAGTGCACTGACAACGGGGCAAAGGTGGTTGTTTTCCCGGAGCTTTGCATTACCGGATACACCTGTCAGGATCTTTTCTGGCAGGATAAGCTCATAGCTTCAGCAGAGGATGAGCTTATAGGAATAGCTGATTACAGCAGGAGCCTTGACGGCATATTTTTCATAGGGCTTCCATATGAGATAAACGGCATGCTCTATAATATGGCGGCAGTCGTATCGCGCGGAGAGGTGCTTGCCATGGTGCCAAAGACATTTCTGCCAAATTACAATGAGTTTTATGAGGCAAGGCATTTTGCATCGGGAGAAAACCTTAGCACATATGTCACACTGAAAAATGGACAGCAGGTGTCTGTAGATACTGATTTTATTTTTAGCTGCAAGCAGCTGCCAAAACTTAAGATAGCGGTGGAGCTTTGTGAGGATCTCTGGACTCCGAACCCGCCGAGCATCAGACACGCGATGTCGGGTGCCACTGTGATTGTAAATCTATCAGCATCAGATGAGGTGACAGGCAAGGCAATATACAGGAGAGAGCTTGTGAGCGGACAGTCTGCCAGATTAATCTGTGGATATATTTATGCGTCAGCGGGAGACGGTGAGTCCACACAGGATGTGGTCTACTCAGGACACAATCTCATCTGTGAAAACGGAAATGTGCTTGCCGAGTCAAAGCGCTTTACAAATGAGACTATATACAGCGAGTTTGATGTAGAAAGAATAGAGACTGAGAGGCGCAGGATGACAACATTTGTTGTCGAGGATGATCACAGATGGGCTGAGTTTGATCTTGAGGTAAAGGATACCATTCTTAGCCGCTATGTAAATTGCGCTCCTTTTGTTCCTGCAGACAAGACAGACAGGGACAGACGCTGTGATGAGATTCTTATGATTCAGGCTATGGGGCTTAAAAAGAGATTAGAGCATACCAACTGCAAGACAGCAGTTATCGGTATTTCAGGAGGACTCGACTCCACACTGGCACTGCTTGTCACGGTAAGAGCATTTGACCTTTTGGGAAAGGATCACAAGGATATCGCGGCAGTTACGATGCCTGGCTTTGGAACAACAGACCGCACATATGACAATGCGGTAAATCTCATTAAATGCCTTGGAGCTACATTTATCGAGGTGGATATAAAGGATGCCGTAAATATACATTTCAGGGATATCGGACAGAATCCGTCTGTGCATGATGTCACATACGAGAATGGACAGGCGCGCGAGCGCACACAGATACTTATGGATATCGCAAACAAGGAAAACGGAATGGTTATAGGTACAGGAGATTTGTCGGAGCTGGCACTCGGCTGGGCGACCTACAACGGAGACCATATGTCCATGTATGCTGTAAATGCATCGGTTCCAAAGACTCTGGTGCGCCATCTGGTAAAATACTATGCAGATACATGCGGCAGCGATTTGCTGGAAAGTACACTTCTTGATGTGCTTGATACACCTGTTTCGCCTGAGCTTTTACCACCTGAAAACGGTAAGATTTCACAGAAGACAGAGGATCTTGTGGGCCCTTATGAGCTGCATGACTTCTTCCTTTACAATATGCTGCGCTGCGGCTATGCTCCTGCCAAGGTTTACCGCCTTGCAAGGATAGCATTTGAAGGAAAATATGATGATGAGTTTATTCTCAAATGGCTTAAGAACTTCTATCGCAGATTTTTCGCACAGCAGTTCAAGCGCTCATGTCTGCCGGATGGACCAAAGGTAGGAACAGTGGCGGTCTCACCGAGAGGAGACCTAAGGATGCCTTCTGATGCGTGCGGACGTATCTGGATGGATGAAGTTGATAAGCTGTAATAGTAAGAGGAAAACAATGGGAAAGACACATAAGAAAACTGATAGAAGGCAGGGAGGCATAAAACGTGCAAGGCACAGTGACAGGCGCATGAAAATAGGCGCAATAGTCATTTGTGCAGCGATAGTCATAACAATATTTGTGGCTGGGGGCATGCAGCTTTTGGTTCCTGATACAGAAGCAGCGGTAAGTGCTGATAATAAGACACGCTCAGGGAATGTTGATGTGCAGAAGAATAATAATTCACTTACCGCATCTAAAATGGATTCAGAAAAAAATCAAAACAGCTCAGAGGCTGATGTAAACGCTGCGGAGCAAAGCAGCGAGCCTGACAAGGAAACGAAGCTTGATGAGATACTTCAAAGTGCAAATTATCCGGTGCAGCTAAAGGAGCTTGCGAAGAAGAATGATGAGGCAATTGACTTCATATATGAGTATCCTAAGGAGCATTCGAAAGAGCATGATATTGATCTGACTGCAGAGGCCTCGCAGGATACAGTACCTCTTTTGCAACAGTGGGATAAGAGATGGGGCTATGAAAAGTACAGTGGCAATTATTTTGCGGCGAGTGGCTGCGGTCCGACTGCACTTTCGATGGTTGTATTATATCTGACGCATGATGCACAGGCATCACCTCTTGCAGTGGCAGAGTATGCAAAGGAGGCCGGCTACAGTGTGGACGGCTCCGGAAGTGCATGGGATCTTATGAGCAAGGGCTGCAGGCACTACGGCGTAAATGCTAAGACTATAAAGGAGGATGAGGATACATTTAAAGAAAGGCTTGATGAGGGCAATCTGATAGTCGTAAATGTCGGTCCGGGAGATTTCACAGAAAAGGGACATTTTATGGTGATCACAGGCTATGATGATGAGGGCTTTACTATAAATGATCCAAACAGTATCATAAAGAGCAATACCCACTGGCAGTTTGAGAGGCTGAGTTCACAGATCAGGGCTGCATGGAGGATGTTTGTGTAGATAATAGCAGCAACACATGCATTTATGCTGATGTTTGTGATGTATATGGAAAAACTAAAAAATAAGAAATAATAAAACCTGCTGTGTCATGCTTGTCTGACACAGCAGGTTTTTTATTAAATTCATGAATAATAATAAATGAGGGGCAAAATACCTTTTGACCCCTCATATCATTAGTATAGTGTACTAAATTTATACGGACTAATAACAAACAGTAAAGTATGGTATGCAGATTATAGCAATTGAATACCATGCTCCTCACATTCCTTAATTGTCTCCTCAGGCCACAGTGAGCTCTGTACCTCACCGATATGAGCTTTTCTGAGGAAGAACATACAGATTCGTGACTGTCCGATTCCGCCTCCGATAGTATACGGAAGCTCCTTGTTGAGGATAGCCTTCTGGAATGGAAGCTTGGCACGCTCAGGACATCCGGCCTTGTCAAGCTGCTCCTTCAGAGATTTTTCATCTACACGTATACCCATTGATGAAAGCTCAAGTGCGATATCAAGAACAGGATAGTATACGATGATATCAGCGTTTAAAGCCCAGTCGTCATAGTCAGGGGCACGTCCGTCGTGAGGCTCTCCGTTTGCAAGCTTGTCACCAATCTGCATTACACAGATTGCACCCTTTGCCTTTGCAAAATAATACTCGCGCTCCTTTGGAGTATTGTCCGGGAACATTTCCTCAAGCTCTGATGTGGTGACAAAGGTGATATCCTTTGGCAGAATCAAATCTATGTAGTCGTACTGTATAGCCATATACTGCTCGGTCTTGCGCAGGCATTTGTATACTGTCTTTACTGTTTCCTCAAGGAAATCTAAGTTTCTGTCCTCCTTGCGGATGACCTTTTCCCAGTCCCACTGGTCAACAAATATAGAGTGGATATTGTCAGTCTCCTCATCACGTCTTATGGCATTCATATCTGTGTAGATGCCCTCGCCGAGAGAAAAGCCGTATTTCTTTAATGCATATCTCTTCCACTTGGCAAGAGAGTGAACGACCTCAGCCTCCTTGTCACCCTGCTCAAGGATGCCGAAGGTAACAGGTCTTTCATATCCGTTTAAGTTATCGTTTAAGCCTGTGGTAGGATCAACGAAAAGCGGTGCTGAAACACGTGTCAGGGAAAGACGCTGTGCGAGCATGCCCTGGAAGAAATCCTTAACAGTCTTGATGGCAAGCTGTGTATCGTGAAGATTCAGTGCCGAAGAATAGTTCTTTGGTATTGTTAATTTGCTCATTTTCGATTAAACCTCGTTGTATTATTAATTTTTAAATAAAATTCCTTTAACCTGATTATTATATCACAATTTTTCTAGAAAGATAGTCCATAATATGATAAAATTAGATAGTTTAAAGAGAAACAATATCGTTTTACCTTATTTTTATGTGTTTAAGGTGTTAATGAAAGGTAGTAGATTTATATGAGAAAAAGAGATATGACCTTTGCTTCGGCGGTGCTTGAGGCAATAGATGCGCTTTTAGCTCTTGCGTATATAGGCTTACAGATTTATTATGGAGTGTGCTATCACATACAGGTATTTAAGTTTGTGGCCAATATACTTGTGCTTTTGCTTGTATACATTGCAATCACATGGCTGCAGCATTATCCGGAAAAGCTAAATCACATAGCAGCGGAGCTGTGTGTGGGCAATATCAGAAAATATTCGCTCAGGCTTTTGACGTTTGTAAAGCTTGTTTTTACTGCGGGGCTTTTGGTGCCATGCGTGTGTGATGCGTTTGGAATAGCAATCCGCGATGTATACAGCCTCATTATGATAGGGCTCATCCTTGTGGTGTCGGCATATTATGAGTACAGGATATTTCAGGAAATAAAGTCATTGCGGAAATAATATAGGAGAAATAAAATGCAGCTTAGTATAGAAGAAGTTAAAAAGCTGGATAGTAACAGCTATCAGATAATAGATATAAGAAGTGAGGAAGAGGTGGCGCACGGTGCCATAAAGGGAGCACTCAATATTCAGGCAGAGGAAATAGAGTCAGATGAGAGGGTGCTGCATGATAAGAAGCTTGTCATAGTCTGCAGCCGTGGTAAGACGAGCGTGGATGTGGCAGAGTATCTCACAGAAAAAGGTTTTGATGCGGCAAGCTTAAAGGGAGGCTATATAAGCTGGCTGCTTGATGCCATGAAAGAGGATGAGGTGGCAGAGCGCGATATAAAGGCAGATGTGGAGCAAAGCATCAGAAAGAAATTTAAGAAATCCATCTGGCGCAAGTTTACAAAGGCGATAAACACATATGAGCTTGTAAAGCCGGGGGATAAGATTGCGGTGTGTATCTCGGGAGGTAAGGATTCCATGCTTATGGCAAAGCTGTTTCAGGAGCTTAAGCATCACAATAAGTTTGATTTTGATGTGAAGTTTCTCGTCATGGACCCGGGCTACAATGAGGCAAACAGGCATGTCATAGAGGAAAACTGCAGGAACCTTGGCATCCCTGCCACTATTTTTGAGTCAGATATATTTGATGCTGTATATGATATCGAAAAATCGCCATGCTATTTATGTGCGAGGATGAGAAGAGGACATCTGTATGCATTTGCAAAGGAGCTGGGCTGCAACAAAATTGCGCTCGGACATCACTATGATGATGTTATCGAGACGATACTCATGGGCATGCTCTACGGTGCACAGGTACAGACCATGATGCCTAAGCTTCACAGCACAAACTTTGAGGGCATGGAGCTTATCAGGCCTCTTTACCTGGTAAGGGAGGACGATATCAAGGCATGGCGTGATTACAACGGTCTGCATTTTATACAGTGTGCCTGCAAGTTTACAGATACCTGTACCACCTGCAATAATGAGGAAAACCGCTCAAAGCGTGTTGAGATAAAGCAGCTCATCGCTAATCTTAAAAAGGTGAATCCTTTTGTCGAGGCAAATATATTTAAGAGCGTGGAGAATGTAAATCTGGCTACGGTTGTAGCATATAAAAAGGATGGCATAAAGCACAGCTTCCTAGATCACTATGATGAATAAGACAGATATATTTCAGGAGGGCATTGTATGGCAGATATCATGGATTATATTGACTGGCGTGGAGACATAGGCTTTGATGAGGTGCAAGTAAATGAGGTGGACGGACTGATTTTTTCACAGCTTATTTATGTGCAGATGAAGCCATATATGCCGGATGCAAAGAAATCATACCTTACGATAAAACAGCTTTCAAGCCTTTACTGCGCGGACCACAGTGATGATGAGATTGAGCAGATGCCTAATCTTTTTCGCCACTCCGCGAGGCTGCTTCAAAAGCTGGCGCACTCAAGGCGCTATGCTGACTGCATTTTGAGATATTATATATACGATATTAGTGAAAAAGAGGAGTCGCAGTTTTCTGCGGTTACGATAGAACTGCCTGACGGCACATATTTCATTTCCTACAGTGGTACAGACCATTCCGTGGTCGGTTGGAAGGAAAACTTTAATTTAAGCTATCTCGATGAGACACCGGGACAGAACAAGGCGAAAAAATATTTAAAGCAGGTGGCAGCATATATTTGTAATGATGAAAATATCAACAATAAAAGCATCAATACAAGAAAGCTGTGGATAGGCGGGCACTCAAAGGGTGGAAATCTGGCAGTATTTGCCGCCATGCATGTGGATAAAGAGGTGCAGGATGTCATTATTAAGGTGTTTAATTTTGACGGGCCGGGCTTCAATCACAAGATGATATATACGGCAGGCTACAAAAGAATTTTTGACAGAATAGAGACATTTCTGCCACAGTCGTCTATTGTTGGCTTATTGCTTGAACATGTGGACGATTATGAGGTGGTAAGAAGCCGTAATTCGGGTCCGCTGCAGCATGATGCTTTTTCATGGGAGATAATGGGCGGAAGTATAATAAAGGCGGATGGGCTGGACAAAAACAGTGTGCGCCTTGACAAGACACTCAGAAACTGGATAGGCAGCATGGATGAGGCGCAGCGAAAGCAGTTTGTAAATGTGCTTTTTTCAATAGCATCAGACTCCAATTTTGAGAACCTTGACCAGATGTCATTTAAGCAGCTCATTGAGATGATAAAGGCTGCCGATGAGCTGTCAAAGGCTGACTGGAGCATGCTTAAGGATACAGTAAGACTCCTGATTTCTGCCGGTGTCGGCGTGGTCAGGGATGAAAAGGAGAAATAAATGTTAAATCAGTTTTCAAGAACACAGCTTTTGCTTGGAAAAGAGGCGATGGATAGGCTAAAGGGCGCAAGAGTCGCAGTATTTGGAATAGGAGGAGTGGGCGGATATGTCTGCGAGGCACTAGTCAGAAGCGGCGTGGGAGCGATTGACCTTATCGATGATGACAAGGTGTGTCTTACAAACCTAAACAGGCAGATAATCGCAACCAGAAAGACCATAGGAAAATACAAGACAGATGTGATGGAGGAGAGGATTCATGATATTAATCCTGATGTCAGTGTCGTGACGCACAGGTGCTTCTTTTTGCCGGAAAATGCTGATGAATTTCTGTTTGAAGAGTATGATTATATAGTTGACGCGGTTGATACAGTCACAGCAAAGATTGCGCTTGTCATGAAGGCACAGGAGAAAAATGTCCCTATCATAAGCAGTATGGGAGCGGGAAATAAGCTGGATGCAAGTGCATTTAAGGTGGCTGATATATATAAGACCAGCATGTGTCCGCTTGCAAAGGTCATGCGCCGTGAGCTTAAAAAACGTGGCGTGAAAAAGCTCAAGGTGGTATACTCTGAGGAGAAGCCTACAAGACCGATAGAGGATATGTCTATAAGCTGTAGAACCAACTGCATCTGCCCGCCGGGTGCCGAACACAAGTGCACTGAGCGCAGGGATATTCCCGGAAGCCTTGCATTTGTACCATCAGTGGCAGGACTTATCATCGCGGGCGAGGTGGTACAGGACATAGCCTTTGACAGGGTATGATGAAGAATACAATTACGAAAAGAGAGGAATAAAAATGCCAGTATTTGATTTTAGCGATACACCAGTAGCAAACGAGCATCCGGAGTGTACATATGAGACATTTCATTCGACAGAGACCAAGGCATCGGCCGATAAACCGATTGTTGTGATAGACAATAAGCAAAAGGAATGGGCGCACCATGCGCTCGGTATGTTTACAAATCCGATAAAGCGTACATCCTTTGAATTTGAGGATGGTGATGGGGTGACCAGTGCAGATATCCTGCGCATTGATTCCCGCTTCGTTAGCCTTTTTAAGTGGCTTGGCGAAAATCACATAAAGGTTCAGCTTTCAGGAGCCAATACACCTGACGGATACGCAGTATACAGGGTGAGGGAGGTGTCTCTCGGCAGAGGCACAAAGCTGTCTGCAGAGGACGGATTCCTGCAGTATATGATGGAAAGGCTCTTTGCCAGCACCATGCCTGAGGATGAACCTGACCTCGATGATTACGAGGAAGAGGGTGACAGCATGAAGCTCACCAGTATACAGAGCATCACAGATTTCATGACCTGTGCGGGCCGTACACTGCCTGACAATATACTGCTGTGGGCCAGAAGAAACCTGGCAGTTGCGCGTTCAAGCGAGGTATCACCTGAGGAGAGACGCCATGCGCAGAGAGCACTTTCCATCATTATGAATATCCAGTGGAAGGGAAATTACTTTGAGGCAATTGACCCTGTGGAGGCAAGGCGCATACTCGATGAGGAGCTCTATGGCATGGAGAGCGTGAAGCAGAGAATCATTGAGACCATTATCCAGATAAACAGGACTCATACACTTCCTGCCTATGGACTGCTGCTCTGTGGACCGGCAGGAACCGGAAAGTCACAGATTGCATATGCTGTTGCACGTATACTCAAGCTTCCATGGACCACACTCGATATGAGCTCAATAAATGATGCGGAGCAGCTCACAGGAAGCTCAAGAATCTATTCAAACGCAAAGCCGGGAATCATTATGGAGGCATTTTCACAGGCGGGAGAGTCAAATCTTGTATTTATCATCAATGAGCTCGACAAGGCCTCAAGCAAAAACGGCAACGGAAATCCGGCAGATGTGCTTTTGACACTGCTTGACAATCTGGGCTTTACAGACAACTATATGGAGTGTATGGTGCCGACCGTCGGAGTATATCCGATTGCAACAGCCAATGATAAATCCCAGATTTCTGCACCGCTTATGTCACGTTTTGCAGTGATTGATATTCCGGACTATACCGATGAAGAGAAGAAGGTCATCTTCCAGAGATTTGCCCTGCGCAAGGTATTTGAGCGCATGGGAATGAAAGAGGAGGAGTGCGTTCTCACAGAGGACGGACTTGATGCAGTGATTAAGCTTCACGAGAATACATCGGGCATAAGAGATCTCGAGCAGGCTGCAGAGCATCTGGCAGCAAATGCACTTTATCAGATAGAGGTTGATAAGGTAAAGCAGGTGGTATTTGACGCTGAGGCTGTTTTTGAGCTTTTAGGCTAGTAGGATATATTACGGATACAGGAATTGTTACGAAAATAAAAGGAGATTGTCAGGATGAGAGAATTTGGAAAATCCAGAAAATTAGATAATGTGCTTTACGATGTAAGAGGACCGGTGGTGGATGAGGCGGCCCGCATGGAGGAAAACGGCACAAATGTGTTGAAGCTCAATATAGGAAATCCGGCGCCGTTTGGTTTCAGGACACCTGATGAGGTGATATATGATATGTCTCGCCAGCTCACGGACTGTGAGGGGTATTCCAACTCCAAGGGACTTTTTTCTGCAAGAAAGGCAATCATGCAATATGCACAGCTCAAAAAGCTTCCTAATGTGACGGTTGAGGATATCTACACCGGAAACGGAGTCAGCGAGCTTATAAACTTAAGCATGTCAGCGCTTCTTGACAATGGTGATGAGGTGCTGGTGCCGGCACCGGACTATCCGCTTTGGACAGCCTGTGTTACACTTGCGGGAGGCACGGCAGTGCACTATATCTGTGATGAGCAGTCAGAGTGGTATCCGGACATAGAGGATATCAAAAAGAAGATTACAGACAAGACAAAGGCAATCGTAATAATCAACCCTAATAACCCTACAGGAGCGCTCTATCCAAGGGAGGTGCTGCAGCAGATAGTTGATGTGGCAAGAGAGCACGAGCTCATGATTTTTTCGGATGAGATATATGACAGGCTGGTGATGGATGACTATGAGCATGTGTCTATTGCGTCGCTTGCACCGGACCTCTTCTGTGTGACCTTCAGCGGTCTTTCTAAGTCACATATGATAGCAGGCTATCGTATCGGATGGATGGTTTTAAGCGGCAACAAGGCGCTCGGAAAGGACTATATCGAGGGTCTCAACATGCTCTCAAACATGCGTCTTTGCTCGAATGTTCCGGCGCAGTCGATAGTGCAGACAGCTTTAGGCGGATATCAGAGTGTAGGCGAGTATATTGTGCCGGGCGGACGAATCTATGAGCAGAGAGAGTACGTCTACAAGGCATTAAACGATATACCGGGAATTTCGGCAGTAAAGCCAAAGGCAGCATTTTACATATTCCCAAAGATTGATACTGCAAGGTTCAACATCACAAACGATGAACAGTTTGCACTCGATCTGCTTCGTGAGAAGAAGATACTCATCATCCACGGCGGCGGCTTCAACTGGGATAAGCCGGATCACTTCAGAGTGGTATATCTGCCTCGAACAGAGATATTAAAGGATGCCACAGGCAAGCTTGCAGACTTTTTGTCTTCATATAAGCAGAAATAATTATTGGCATAGATAATTATAAAACATATGATATAAAACATATAACATAAAACATATAAGCTCCGGCACAGAAAACTTTTTGTTCTGACCGGAGTTTTTATATTATGCTGTAATATTTTTTAAAAGTAACCTACCTGTAACTTTACATAATGTATTATACACTTGTATCGCGGGGCGGCTGCACTTTAGATGGCAGACCGCACAGCACTCAAAAATGCATAGAGAAGAAAAGGAGAATTAAATGGAACTGCTTAGAGTAGAACACTTATCAAAAATATACGGAGCCGGAGAAAATCAGGTCAAGGCTTTGGACGATGTGTCATTGAGCGTGGAAAAGGGAGAGTTTGTGGCAATTGTCGGGGCGAGCGGCTCCGGAAAATCCACACTGCTTCATCTGCTTGGAGGTGTTGACAGACCAACAAGCGGAAAGGTGTATATAAACGGCACTGATATCTTTGCAATGAATGATGATGAGCTTGCCATATTCAGAAGAAGACAGGTGGGTATCATTTATCAGTTTTATAATCTGATACCTATATTAAATGTGGAGGAAAACATGGCAATTCCGATGGAGCTTGATGGAAGAAAGGTGGAAAAAGCACAGATGGATGACATGCTTTTGCGCCTTGGACTTACAGAGAGACGTACTCATTTGCCAAATGAGCTATCAGGAGGACAGCAGCAGCGCACATCTATAGGAAGAGCCCTGATTACGAGACCGTCTATAGTGCTAGCGGATGAGCCGACCGGAAACCTGGATACCAAGGCAAGCAACGAGATTATGCATCTCTTAAAGACCTCAAACCATGAGCTCAACCAGACAATCATTATGATTACACACAATATGGAGCTTGCAAAAGCGGCTGACCGCACAATAATGATAGAGGATGGTAAAATCAGATGAATTTGATGAAGACACTCACATTAAAAAACTTAAAGCTCAACAGGAAAAGAACTATTGTCACGATAGTCGGAATAATTCTTGCAACAGCGCTTTTGTCGGCGCTTGTCACACTTGTGTCAAGCTTTCAGTACAGTATGATTGAATACCAGAAGCAAAAGGACGGCGACTTTCATGTGAAATTTTCGAATGTGAAAATGTCTGAGCTTTCGGAGTTTAAAAACAACAGAAATATTGAAAGCACATTTGAGACAATGGGAATGGGCTTTGCAAAGCTAGACGGCTGCAAGAATGAGGATAAGCCGTATGCATATGTCATGGCAACAGATGAGGCCGGCTTTGAGAGAGGCTGCTTTAAACTGATAGAGGGCCGCATGGCAAAAAATGAGGATGAGATAGTCATTCCAAGGCACTTAAAGACAAACGGACGAATCGACATAAAGGTGGGAGATGAGATAACACTGGATGTCGGAAAGCGATATGATTCAAACACCGAAGGTGTCATATCGGAAAACTGCGCATATGAGCATGAGGCAGAGACACTTACCGATACTGTGACAAAGCACTACAAGGTGGTAGGCATCATGGAAAGACCGGGCTATGGAATGGAGGACTATAGTGCCGCCGGATATACATTTGTCACATACTCTGATGAACTGGCAGCAATTGATAATGGCACAAAGAGTGAGGAAAGCGAAGCTGACACTACACTCACAGTGTACAGCAGATACACTCAAAAGGCTTTAAGAAACAAGGATGCTGTGACTGCAGATATAATTGGCGTGGATGAAAAGCTGTTTGAGAAAGCAAATAATTCATCTGTTGAAATGTCTTCTGAGGAAAGTGACAGGTTCCTTAAAGAGATGGAAAATGCAAAATATGATATATATATGAATGGATACCTTATAAGCTATGAGTGCGTTTTCCCGATTGACGGTTCATTTAAAGCACTGTTTACAGTGGCTGCTGTTGTGGCTTTGATAATCATACTGACATCAGTGTACTGTATCAAAAACAGCTTCAACATATCAATCACTGAAAAAATCAGGCAGTATGGCATGCTTGCAAGCGTGGGTGCTACGAGGCGCCAGATAAAAAGCAGCGTTAAGACAGAGGCAGCAATGCTTGGAGTGGTTGGTATTCCTGTAGGTACCATGAGTGGTATTTTGGCATCGTTTATACTTGTCAAGGTGGTAAATGCGCTGTCAGCAGGCTGGCTTAACTTTGCTTTGAGCTTTCACACATCACTGCCTGCACTTATTCTTGCTGTGATACTGAGTATAGCAACCATTTATTTCTCAGCAACAGGCAGTGCAAGAAGGGCCGCAAAGGTCACACCGCTTGAAGCAATAAGAAACACAAAGGAGATTAAAATAAAGTCAGCAAAGCTTAAGACACCGGCTATTATAGGCAGAATCTGGGGCATTGGAGGCGTTATCTCATATAAGAATATAAAGAGAAACAAAAAAAAGTACAGAACTACAGTGACGTCTATTGTTATCTGCTCAGTAACCTTTATTGTGATATCATACTTTATGTCTATGGCCTTTAGCGTTGTTGGGATGTCATATGCATCAGTAGATTACAATATTGGAATAAATATGTCATGTAAAAAGGACCTTGATATTGAAAAGCTCTCTGAGCTTTTGAGTGGCATTGAAGGAGCAAAGGATTATCTGGTTGGAGCAGGTTATTATTTTGATGTAGATAAGCCGGAGTATACAAAGGAATATGGAGAGTATTGCGGGCAGCTTTATGATGACAGAGAGGATGTCTCACAAGAGTTTTTTATCACGGTTTTAAATGACAAATCGTATGATAAGTATGCGTCTGACGCAGGCGTAAAAAATGCAGATACAGGAGCAATTCTTGTAAATAAATGCACATTTGATGTGTATAATGAGAAAAGCTCGAAATACGTCAAAGAAGAGATGGAGCTGTACAAATATAAAGCAGGAGATACAATCAGGTGCGGCTACAATGTGTATGATGATGCTTCTTCTGATGACAATGCTGTGGAAGGTGATACTGAAAGCAGTACGGAGGATAACAGTGGATACGTTGACGAGGAAACAATAAATAACGGTGTCAGAAAAACTGTAGATGTAACTATTGCAGGTGTTACAGACAAGGTACCAACATGTTATAATGGCTACGGCAATACCTCGCTTTTGTTTATGAACCAAAAAGGCTTTGAAAGCCTATGGGCTGACGGCAAGAGCGGTAATGAGTTCAAACCGGGACATGCGTCATATTCGGCATATGTGGTTGCAGAAAATGCAGATGAATATCAGGATACATTAGAAAAGGAGACGGAAGAAAATCCTGAGTATTCTCAGATTAGTTTTTATGTCAGCAATATGGATAAGCAGATGCGCGATGAAAAATCACTCTTTACACTGCTTGGAGTATTTGCATACGGACTTATTGTAGTCATTGCCTTAATAGGAATCACAAATATCATCAATACCTTAAGTACCGGAATGGAGCTTAGAAGCCGCGAGTTTGCCACATTAAGAAGCATTGGAATGACAGATAAGCAGTTTGTGGGAATGGTCAGGCTCGAGAGTGTGTTTATATCTGTGAAGGCACTTGCAATAGGAGTACCGCTTGGTATTTTAATAAGCTATCTCTTATGTGTTATGATGAACAGGATGGATGATGCAATCATTTATGAGCCGCCGTATAAAGCAATTATATTGTGTATATTGGTTGTAATAATGCTGATTTATGCTATCATGAAACTATCAATGACGAAGCTTAGACACAATAACATTATTGAGACAATCAAAAATGAAAATCTGTAGGAAATGCGGGAGCTGATATGAAAAAAATACTTCTCATAGAGGACAACAAAGGAATAACAGAGGGACTGTGTGATACCTTTACAGAACCTGAATATGAGCTTTTGACAGCAGGCAATTTAAACGAGGCTGGGGCACTTTTGAGTGAGCACCCCGGCCTTGTGCTGCTTGATGTGTCGCTTCCGGATGGGAACGGCTTTGATTTTTACAGCGAAAGGCTGGAAAAAGAAAAAACACCGGTGATTTTTCTTACCGCAAGGGATGAGGAAAATGATATAGTAAAGGGACTCGAGCTTGGAGCGGAGGATTACATCACAAAGCCTTTTTCAGTAAGAGAGCTTGTGGCGAGGGTAAACCGCGTATTTTTACGTAGGAAAAGTGATGACAGTTCATCTGTCATACATGCAGGAAGCATAAGCTATGACATGGACAAAAAGGAAGCAAGAAGGGATGGACAGTTGATAGCTCTTTCAAATCTTGAAAACCGCATACTTGATCTGCTTTTTACCAATCACGACAAGGCTGTGTCCAGAAATGCCGTGCTTGACTGCATCTGGGAGGCGACAGGCAACGATGTCTATGACCATACAGTGACTGTCTATATGAAGCGCATCAGGGCAAAGCTTGGTGAGGATGTGATAAAGACTGTGAAGGGAATCGGGTATCGTGTTGATTCAGATGAAGCTCTTTAAACAGTATCGGCCGACAGAGACAGTTCCCGGGGGGAAGCATGAGAAAGAAGAAATATAATTTAGAGAACAGAAAACATTTTGTGTATTTTGCGATAATTTATACATGTATATGTGTGACGGTTATGGCTTTTACCGTTTTTTTCCAGTACAGGGCATATACGAAAAACTATAACGCCACAGTGGCTAAGCTATGTGCACTAATTCATGAAAAATATCCCGATGTATCAGATGGCAGTATAGCCGCGATTCTAAATGACAGCAGCTTAGGCAGCGATTATACAAATTTAAAAAGCGCAGAGACGCTCTTAAAAAAATACGGCATTGATATGGAAAAGGATTCTGCGGTTTTGTCAAATGAAAAAGCGCTTAAAGGAGCGCTTTGGCTTGACATATTTCTTGTTGTGCTTTTTGCTGGGGGCTTTTGCCTTTACATTGTGCTTATAAGATTTAGCTTTAAAAGACAGGTCAGACAGGCTGCGGATTATCTGCGCCGCATAAATCAGGGAGACTACAGACTTGTTATGGCAGATAGCACAGAGGGGGAGCTTTCTATACTAAAGGGAGAGCTTTACAAGACAGCAATCTATTTGAGGGAGTCTGCGGAAAATGCAAAGGCAGACAAGCTTTTGCTAAAGGATGCGCTTTCTGACATATCGCACCAGCTTAAGACACCGCTCACATCACTTTCGATAAATCTGGAAAATCTGGAAGGGAATCCTGATATGGCATCTGAAAACAGAAACAGGATAATGCGCAGGGCAAAGCGTGATGTGGATAATATATCGCATATGGTGCAGGCTATCTTAAAGCTTTCAAGGCTTGAAGCGGATGTTGTGGAGTTTGATGAGAAGGATACGCTGCTGTCTGAAATTGTGTATGAGGCAGCCGATAATGTTATGGCACTTTGCGATTTGAGAGACATAAGGCTGTCCATAGATGAAGGCTCTGATAAGGATGCCTGTATACATGCTGATGCATACTGGCAGTGTGAGGCCATTACAAACATAGTAAAAAATGCAGTGGAGCACGCAGAGAGTGAGGTAAAGATAGGCTTTTACAGGTATGAGATGTATGCAGAGATAACAGTGCAAAACGATGGAGAAGCCATAAGTGATGAGGACAAAAAGCATATTTTTACGCGTTTTTACAGCGGCAGCGGACAGCCGGCAGACAGCATCGGCATAGGACTTTCGCTCGCGGAAGCAATTGTGCGTCATGACAATGGATATATCCTTGTGGAGGATTGTAAAAAAGATGTATTAAATGAAAAAAATGAATGCAGTGGCACACGCTTTGTGGTAAGATATTTGTGATAAGTTGAGAAAAATTATCAATAAATACACTAGGAAGCGATAAAATGACACTAAAAGAACTTGGCATAGGACAGAGTGCCAGAATACTTACAGTAGGCGGTGAGGGCGCACTGCGCCAGCATTTCCTGGATATGGGAGTAATCCCAAAGGCCGAAGTAACAGTAATCAAATTTGCACCAATGGGAGACCCGATGGAGCTTCAGGTGCACGGCTATGAGCTCACATTGAGGCTTGATGATGCGGCGCAGATTGAGGTAGAATTAATTGACAGCCGTTCAAGAAAGCATGAGGGCCCTAAAAAGATAAGCAACACAGCCCATCCCGGACTTGGTGAGGAGGGTAAATACCATGTGAAGGGCAGTGGCAATCCCCTTCCGGATGGTGAGAAGCTCACATACGCACTTGTGGGAAACCAAAACTGCGGCAAGACAACACTTTTCAACCAGCTTACAGGCTCAAACCAGCATGTGGGCAATTTCCCGGGAGTGACGGTGGACAGAAAGGATGGCTCTATTAAAGAACATCCGGATACATCAATCACAGATTTACCGGGCATTTACTCAATGAGCCCATATACGAATGAGGAGATTGTGTCGAGAAACTTTGTGCTCGATAACAAGCCAAAGGCCATAATAAATATCGTAGATGCGACAAATATCGAGAGAAACCTGTATCTGACCATGCAGCTTCTTGAGATGGATATACCGATGGTTATCGCTCTAAATATGATGGATGAGGTGACGGCAAACTCAGGCTCAATCGATGTAAATAAAATCGAGGGACTGTTAGGAGTGCCTGTTGTACCGATTTCTGCCGCAAAGAATCAGGGTGTTGATGAGCTGGTGCGCCATGCAATACACATTGCAAAGTATCAGGAGCGCCCGGGCAGACAGGATTTCTGTGATGAGAATGATTTTGGCGGTGCCGTGCACAGATGTATACACGCGGTCAGCCACCTGATTGAGGATCATGCAAAGCTCGCCGGAGTTCCGATTCGCTTTGCTGCTACCAAAATTATCGAGGGAGATGCACTTATATTAGAGCAGCTTCATCTTGATGAGAATGAGAAAGATGCAATAGAGCATCTGATTGTCCAGATGGAGAAGGAGCGAGGTCTTGACAGAAGTGCTGCAATTGCGGATATGCGCTTTACATTTATTGAGAAAATATGCGAGAGCACCGTGGTAAAACCGAAGGAGAGCAGGGAGCGTATCAGAAGTGAGCGCATCGACCGTGTTCTTACAGGCAAATACACGGCAATACCATGCTTTATAGTGATAATGCTTGCGGTATTTTATCTGACCTTCAACGTAATCGGAGCTGGCCTTCAGTGGCTTTTGGAGCAGGGGATAGGAGCTCTGACCGCGCTTACGGATAAGGCACTCACAGCGGCAGGCGTGAATGAGGTGCTGCACGGACTGGTAATAGACGGCATCTTTCAGGGTGTCGGAAGCGTATTAAGCTTTTTGCCGATTATCGTGACACTGTTCTTTTTCTTATCCCTCATGGAGGACAGCGGATACATAGCGAGGGTTGCATTCTTCATGGACAAGCTCCTTCGTAAGATAGGACTTTCCGGACGAAGCATAGTACCAATGCTCATAGGCTTCGGCTGTACGGTGCCAGCTGTCATGGCGACACGTACACTGCCAAGTGAGAGAGACCGTCGAATGACTATACTCCTCACACCGTTTATGAGCTGTTCGGCAAAATTGCCAATTTATGCATTCTTTGTTAGTGCTTTTTTCCCGAAGCATGGCGGACTTGTCATGGGAGGACTGTACTTCCTTGGCATAATTGTCGGAATACTTTTCGCATTTATCTACAGAAAGACTTTGTTCAGGGGTGACGCAGTGCCGTTTGTCATGGAACTGCCAAACTACAGGATGCCGGGCGCCAAGAATGTGTGCCAGCTCCTCTGGGAGAAGGCAAAGGACTTTTTGCAGAAGGCATTTACAGTAATACTTATTGCCACAATGCTTATATGGTTCTTACAGAGCTTTGACATACACTTTAACATGGTAACAGACTCAAAGGACAGCATGCTTGCTGCTATTTCAAGTATTATCGTGCCTGTCTTTAAACCTCTGGGACTCGGCGACTGGCGTATATGCACGTCACTTATCAGCGGACTCATGGCAAAGGAGAGTGTGGTATCAACACTTGAGATACTGTTTGGCGGAACGGTTACGACAGCACTCACAACACTTTCAGCTGCATCTCTTCTGGTGTTCTCGCTGCTCTACAGCCCTTGCGTGGCTGCTATAGCATCCATAAAGATAGAGCTGGGTGCAAAGTGGGCAGTCAGCGTGGTGCTTTTGCAGTGTGCGATTGCATGGGTGGCAGCATTTATTGTAAGAATTATTGGACTTCTGCTAATGTAACAAAAAACTGATTATTGTTTAAAAAATATAAAAGGAGATATGTGATGGAGATTAAACTGGAAAATGAATCACTTGAGCTCACGATAAACAGCTTCGGAGCAGAGCTTAAAAGCATCACCGGCAAGGAAACAGGTACACAGTATCTGTGGGATGCCGATGAGAAATACTGGAAGAGAAACGCACCGGTGCTTTTCCCGTTTGTCGGCAGCTTAAAGGACAAGAAGTTTACCGTTGATGGGACAGATTATCCGATGGGACAGCACGGCTTTGCAAGGGATATGGAGTTTGAGCTTGTGTCACAGACAAAGGATGAGGCATGGTTTTTACTTAAATCAAATGATGAGACTCTTGCAAAATATCCGTTTGAGTTTGTGCTCGAAATCGGCTATAAGCTCTCAGGCAGTGAGATAAAAGTGACCTGGAGGGTGACTAATCCTGCGAAAAAGGATTTACTTTTCTCAATAGGTGGTCATCCGGCATTTATGTGTCCGGTCGCAGAGCAGGGAAAGCAGTCAGACTATTATCTGAAGCTTGACACAGACAAAGCAATCACCTACGGACTTATCTGTGACGGAGGACTTTTAGACAAGGATGACAATCTGCTTAATGTGGATGTGGATGGATACTGTCAGATAGATGAGCATATGTTTGATAAGGATGCGCTCATAATCGAAAACAGACAGGCTTCAAAGGTGAGCCTGTGTACACCGGATAAGAAGCCATATCTTACGGTGTCCTTTGATGCGCCTTTATTTGGTCTGTGGTCACCGGCAGGAATGGGAGCACCGTTTATCTGTATTGAACCGTGGTACGGCCGATGTGACAGAGCGGGCTTTGCCGGAGAATTAAAGGACAGGGAGTATGGTAATTCGCTGGCACAGGGTGAGAAATTTGAGAAGTCATATACGATTGCAATTGAGCTGTAGATTTTCTTGTTCTCAATGTGACTTAAGACTTAAATAGTTACAAACAAAAATATAAGATATAGTTAGAATCATGGGACTGCGATATATTGTAGTCCCATGATTTTTGTATTGACAAAATGCAAGATATGAAATATATTATACTTAACTAGTGACTAATAAACAGTAGAGTGTTAATCAGTAGAGAGGGTGTTATAATGCAAAAGCAAAATTCAAAAAAGAAATTTTTGGAGAAACTTTATATTAGCTTATCATTTTATTTTGGGGATGATGACTGTGATAGTATAATTAAAGACTATGAAGAATGGTTCGAAAATGAAGAAATGGCTGAAAAAAGCGAGCACGAAATATGTTCCGGCTTAGGAAAACCGTTTGATATCGCGAGAAATTTATACAAAGATTCAAAAGAAGGAAAAGAGCATACGTTTCCATTGAAGAGTAGTGTTTTATTACAGACAATTGCCACGCTGGTTATATATTATGTGCTATGCATCAGTTTGTTAAGATACTTTGATAAAAACGGCTGGAATTTTTATCCGGTTGCTTTGATAGCTAATGTTCTAGTATTTGTTGCAGGTTTGTTTATTCTTAAAAAATCAAAATTAACATGTGGTATGCAATTTAAAAACCATCTGTTATTAATCGGATTATTCTTTTTTATTTTATTAATAGAAGTATTTCTGGTAATGAAAAAGAATGAGGCAGGCTTAGGGAGTTATTATGTGGTATTAGTTACAATAGCTATAATTATTCTGAGTTGTATTATTATTTACATCATCTTAAAGAAATATATAATAAACAGGGAATTGGGTTTTATAACGATATTTCATATACTTGGTATTATTACCTGCTTAATGTATTTTATAAATCAGTTACATATGTTTTATATAGAAAGAACGCTTGAGCTTGAAAAAATAATAGCATATAGTAGTTTATTATATATTCAGACATTGATTTTGGGGGCAATATTATTGTTAAAATTAAAATTTGAGAGGAAATCATAATGGATTCACAGCTAAAAAGAGGAATCTTAAATATATGTATTTTACAGCTTTTAAAACAAGAAGACAGATATGGATACGATATAATTAAAATATTGCAGGGACTTTTCCCGGATACAGATGAAAGCACTATTTATGCCATTCTAAGAAGACTGAATAAAGGAGGGTTGACGGAAGTATATTACAGTGAAAAATCATTGGGACCACAGAGAAAATATTATAAAATAGTAGAAAAGGGGGAATTATATTTAAAAGAAAACATAGCTTCCTGGAATGAGATAGTAAGGATTTTTCACGAACTTGAAATAATGTAATTGATGGAACATTTAAAATTACTTGTTCAGATGAAGGAACAATAAGCGATAATAATTAACTATACATGTATTTGAAAAGCAGGTGCATCGGCATATATAGCATAACGCTATATGTGCCTTGGTGCACCTGCCTTTTTCATGCCTGCCTGAAGCAGCCATTTCTGATCAATTTTCTTAAGATCTTCACCGAATCTGACATGTAGCCGAACTGAGCCTTCGAGCTGCTCGATATGTTCAATGGTGCCCTTGCCGAACTTTGGATGATTGACATCGTCATTGATATTAAATTTTACAGTACTGTTTTTCTTTTTGTGGTATTCCTGCTCGCGTGAATATGTGTCGCGGATAGGAATACTCTTGTCAGTAATTTTCTTTTTGAGAACCTTATCATAATCGTGCTTAATAAGTCCTTCACCGGCTTTGTAGTAAGGAGTGGGAGCTGCTCCGATAAGTGAGCAGCAGTATTTCCACGCACTTCCGTGGATGCCGGGCTGCCAGTTGTATTTGTCCGGGATGTCCATATTGTACTGCATATAGTGGGCATATTCGTGCTTATATAAATCCATCCTGTCATCCTTTGACAATGGCTTTGCCACACAGTAGCCGATGAACAGCAGTGAAAAATGAAATTCTTCTTCATCCTGCCCAAAGCCCGGAGTGTATGCGCCAAGCCTGTCCGTATCAAAGCCGAAGGTGATGGGAATCCTTGCACCGTTAAGCCCAAGCTGTCTGTCGAGCTTCTGGTAGAGAAAGCGGATTTCCGCAAGATGTATTTTGGTTTCGTTTTCGAGTAGTTGTCGTAAATTGTTGTCTAAGTTCATAAGTATATCTCTTTTAAAAAATCAGTTTGTTTTCAATACAATAATGATATATTCCGTCTTCCTCAACAGATTTGCATACAAAATCAGCCTTATCTTTGACTTCGTCCTTTGCATTGCCCATGGCAATACCCATGCCTACAGCTTCAAGCATTTCAATGTCGTTATGTCCGTCACCGAAAGCAATTGCTTCATCCTTTGAGAAACCATAATGTCTAAGCACTGCAGCAACTGCATTGCCTTTGCCGCTGTTAAGCGGAATAATATCAACGGCCTTATCCCACCATGCAGTTATCTGTGAGTGGGGCGCGCCGGATAGAATCTGTGAGTGCTCATCTTTTTTGCAGGAGCACATAATCTGATATATATCAGTCCGGCTTATCTCGTCAAAATTGTCAGCGATTTTAAGCTTTTCGCTGCCAAAGGCAAAGTATTGCTCTAAATCAGGGTCGGTACCGTTTGTGACAATCATATGCTCGTTGCTGATTGCAATGGCGCGGTTCATCTGCTTTAGATTGGAAATTATCTGATATTTGTCGTGCTCATTAATAGGGTTTTTGAAGATGATATCATTGCCTGCGGTGACGAATGAACCGTTAAAGGTGAGCAGGACATCAAAATCAATTCCATCAAAATGAGGCACACCGGTGTAGCCTCTTCCGGTAGCCATACAAAGGATGATGCCATTTTGGTGGAACTGCTTAAGTGCAGCAACAGTGTTTGCGGATAATTCTTTATGTCCCAGCCGAAGCAGGGTGCCATCCACATCAAAGAATGCTATTTTAATCATAATTCACCTGCCTGTTTTACTGAATTTCAATAATATTTCATTTACTTTAATCATAACATAATAAGCGCAAGATTAAAAACATTTATTTAAATTTCTGCCACAACGTAAGGTACGTAAGCCGGGGACTGAGGGGACACATGCGCTTTAGCAGGAGTTCATAGACAGATTTATTGAATGCACAACTACTAATAATATGGTTGATGGGCAGGAAATACAGAATTGCTCAGGAAGTCAGATTTCAAATGAATCAAGAAGTAACTATATACTCGGAAAATACCAGTATTACAGAAATCTGTACGGAGATCAGGAGATATAGAATATGATAATAGTGAACTGCTAGGTTATTCAATAGCTGAGTAGTTCACAAACATACTCTATATAGATTATAATTAATTGGAGGAAATATGAGCATAGGATTTAACGGTGACACATTTAAATGCAGGTATCCTGCTGTGGCTGGCTTTCCACAGCCAGCGTTTGAGTTCATCTTCAGCTTCATCTACGATTGTAAGCTTTAGTAATAACCGGAGCTGTTCCCAATGCGTAAGCAGAGCCTTTTATCTCATCCGCCTTAGCTTTAGCTGCTTTTACAATAGGCAAATTCAGGATCATCCTTTCTTATCAGAGTAAAGATTACAATTTTTTATAACTGTGTTTTTAACATTAAGGACACTTTTGAATAATGTATTAACTGAAGCCACTTTTGAATACTCTTTTTGTGTTTTTCTTCGCAGTTAATACATTAAAGGACACAAGTGGTTTTTTCAATATGTTGTTGTTAATTTATGTTGTTGGGCTTCCACCATTATGCCAGAAGTCTCGCAAAAAGTAGCTGAAACTGCAGAAATCACCAAAACAGCACCACAAACCCAGCTCAAAAGCCGGAGAAAAGCCAGAAAAAAGTAGCTGAAACTGCAAAAAACCCCAAAACAGCTTCCCAAACTCCAGCCATAAAGCCGGAGAAAAGTCGAGAAAAAGTAGCTGAAACTGCAAAAAATCCAAAAACAGCACCCCAGCCATAAAGCCGGAGAAAAGCCGAGAAAAAGTAGCTGAAACTGCAGAAATCACCAAAACAGCACCCAAACTCAGCCCAAAAGCCAGCAAAGACCCGGCAAAAAGTAGCTGAAATTACTATAAATCCCAAAACAGCTTAAAAAAATGAGGCTTCTGGCATAATGGTGTTGGGCTTACAACATTATGCCAGAAGCCTCATAAAAATGGACTTATAGACATGTATTGATGGCTTAGTCGAGAATTAACTACTGTGGAGTGTACTAGAACTTGTGAGTAGCGTGTCATTTGTAACCGCCAAAGCGTACACAATGAAGCAGTAACTATAAACTGTGAGATTATAGCAAACCATCTAGCATATACATTTGTATAAGTTTCGACGGTTTCGTCGTGCATAGAAAACCTAAAAGCATAATTTCGTATAGAATCTTAGTCGCGAAGCGTAGCGAGGGCGAAAGTGCGTGTCTCCCCAACAGTCCCCGGCTTACGTACCGGCCTACACCGGTGCGCAAAAGTTGCGCGTAAAAACGCGCACCCAATCCATTGTTTGTGAAAAATGCTTGAAAACAAAAGTTAAAAAATGTCGAAATTGCACATTGACATAATCATAATACTGTAATATACTAAGTTCAGAACAAACGGTTGCGCGAAAAAAACGCACCTAAGAAATAAATTAAATTACAAGCAAATGGAGGAAACAACGGATGGACAAATTTATTGTTAACATCATTCACCGCCCTGAGATGGTGCCTGAGTACTCAGCAACAGTGACAGGACAGGGAAAAGAAGAGGATATTGGAGATAAGAAGCTCATCACAGAGTCACTCGACATCTTCAAGACACAGCAGAGACTTGCACATGAGGCGGGACTCAAAACCACAATCCAGATGACATATGCTTCGCTTTTTAATGATGAGGCAGTAGAGCTTGCAAAGCAGGATCACGAGAAATACGGTGATGAGATAGCACTTTCACTCCTTGGACTTCCATGTGAGGAGTTTAGAGAGAAGTATAAGACAAAGGATTTCTGTATCTGGATGTTCTCAATGGAGGACAAGAAAGCAATCGTAAATGATGTTTTCGAGAAATTCCATGACAGATTCGGTTTCTATCCTGAGTCAACAGGCTCTTACTATATGGATGCAGACCTTACAAACTACATAAAAGAAAAATACCCAATGGTAAAATGTGCAGTTGCAACATGCTGGGAGGAGGGCCCTAAGGCATACCACACATGTAACAACTCATGGTACACACTCTTCGACGGAGGCCCATGGGCACCATGGATTCCATCAAAGCAGAACACACATGCGCCGGCAGCAAATAAGGAAGAGGATAGCGGAATCGTAGCAATTCCACATCTCTCACGTGACCTTATTGCATGCTATGACGGAAACGGCTCAAACTTCGGAACACATCCACAGAACGTGCTTCGTGGAATGATTTATGATACAAAGACATGGGAGTATCCATATCTTTATAACCTCATCGACCAGTACAGAGACCTTGCAAAATACAATAACGGATATTCATACAACATGATGTTCGTAGGACCTGGCTGGATGAATAAGATGGGACGCTGGGAGCAGCCATATGAGCTTCTCTTAAAGTCATACACAGACGGCTGTAATTACTATGGCAAGTTAAAGAAAGAGGGTAAGCTCATCGACATGACAATGTCAGAGTTCGCTGATTACTTCAGAGAGAAGAAGGGTGTCAACGCAGGTAACTACAATGAGCCTGAGTGTGCACCATGGAGAGATATCCTTTACGGCTCAGATAAGCAGCTCTTCTGGTACTGTGACCCATACATGAGAGCATGCGTAAACATGGATCAGGGTGGAGCAATCGTAGACCTTCGTCCATACGTTGCAAAGCTTGAGTGGCCGGTAGGAATCGGAACAAAGCATGTACAGGATGCATCTTATCCATTCCTTATTCAGGAGAAATACAGAGCAGGATACTTTACACACTATGCAGGAGCTGGAACAGTAAGAAGTGCCAAGCTTTCACACAACGGTGAGGAGGTTGACCTGTGTCTCTGCCCTACACACAGCCATTTTTCAGAGGAAGTTATTGATGGCAAGAAGACAAGAATCCTTACACTTGATCCTGTAGATATTGAGTTTTATGATGTTAAGCTTACTCTTCAGACAAAGGAATACTTTGAGGAGGGCTCATCAAACATCAAGATTGAGCGTAATATCCTTAGCATGAGTGATCCAAATGCAGAGGTTTATCTCGATGAGTACATCACAGCATGCTACGGAACAACAGAGTATCCTGAGGATATGACAGGCATCACACTTACATGTGAGGGAGAAAACCCACAGAGCATCAATTATGAGTACAAGTGTCGTGATGCAAAGCTTGACGGAGCAACTGCAGTAAGCGCAGTAATTCCTGCAATTCAGACAAAGGTTTCACTTACACCATCTGCAAAGGCAGAGGGATACATTGAGGAAGGATATGCATTCTCTCCAATGTTCAAGCTTGGTTACAAGAAACAGATTAAAGACAAGGAGGTATTTGCAACATGGCTCAACTTGGAAAAGGCAAATTAAACTACAGATGTCCTATATGTTTTATGAGGGATCTCGATATTGATATGTTCTATAATAAGGAAACGGGTATTTATAGCTGCATCCGCTGTCAATTCAGAGGTACAGAGGAAGAGGTGCTTCAGGGCAACGAGGATGTCCGCAAGAAGTACAAGGCTATGTACAAGAGATTCGACAAGTTCGATTTTGATTAAAGTAGTGATTGGTGCGCTGCTGCTATAATAGCAGCAGCGTATTTGGCATTTCGCTGCAAAGGAGAGTATATATGGCGAAAAGAAAAAAAGACACGATGGAATTCAGATTCTATGAGCTGCCACAGGGAGAATCGGCACTTGTGCTGTGCGGAGAATCCTGGAAGAGAGTGTATGGTCATGAGGAATTTCACCTGCATTTCCATAATCTGCTTGAAATCGGCATCTGCCGCGAGGGAGATGGAAATATGTATCTGGATGAGGATATTTACCAGTATCATGACGGCGATATCACATTTATACCTGAGAATTTTCCACATGTTACAGTCAGCTATGGTGAGGTGGTGAATTTCTGGGAGTACATTTTTATTGACATACATTCTGTGATAGAAGAGATGTTCCCAAACAATACGGCATTCCAGAATGAGGCAGTTACGACTATATCAAAAAAAGCGTTTATGACTAACGTATATCAGAGCCCGGCTATGGCTGAGTATATAAATGCCATAATCAGGGAAACCAGTGAGCACAAGATTTATTGCCAAAGGACGATAAAGCTCCTTGTGCAGGGAATTGTAATAGAGCTGTTGCGCATGTATGATGAGCTGCCGGAGGAAGATAATGATGTCGTAAAGGGCACTAATATGTCACAGATAGCCACGGCGCTTGACTATATGAATAAGCATTACAGCGAAACAATAAAGGCAGGGGAGCTTTCGTCACTGTGCAATATGAGTGAGACTCATTTCAGGAGACTGTTTGAATCATATATCAATATGCCGCCTATGGAGTATCTGAATCTGATAAGAGTGCAGAAGGCGTGCGAGCTTATGAAAAAGACAAATGAGCCGATGGAGCTTATTGCACAAAAATGTGGATTTACAACTCAGTCAACTTTTAACCGTAATTTCCGCAAATTTTTGGACACTTCGCCATATCAGTGGAAGATAAATCCTGAAAATTATGAGCATAAACTACTCAATTTTAGGATATCTGCACTAAAGGGATGGTAGAAAACATGTCTTTTCGCATATTTTTGTACATTTATGTTTGAATATGCATATAATTGTGTGGAATTTGTTAACACAGAAACAACGTATATGGTTATAATGACTATGTAATCAAGAAACGGACAAATATTCGTAGTCAAAATGCCCAATTAAAATAATATGATTATGAATGAATTGTAAACGTAGTATTGCAGAAACATCATTTTTATTAGGGAGGAAGAAAAATGAAAAAGAAAGTAGTTTCATTATTACTCGTAACAACAATGGTTGCCTCACTTGCAGCCGGATGTGGAGACTCATCTTCATCAGGAGATGGCACAGAAAAGACAGGTAAGAAGGTAGAGACAGTAGATGACGGCCATACACTTACAGCCTGGGCTTGGGATGCAAACTTCAATATCCCGGCACTCAAAGCAGCAGCAGAGGATTACAAGAAAAATGTAGATCCTGATTTTGTACTCAATATTGAGGAGCAGTCACAGTCATCTGATATTGAGACAGCAATTACAACAGCAGGTTCAGCAGGAGATTACAGTACACTTCCTGACATCGTATTATTCCAGGATCACTACTTCCGGCAGTACCATACAAATTATCCTGATGCATGGGTATCAGCAAATGATGCAGATGTTAAGTGGGATGATTTCAGCCAGGAGAAATTATCATTCTCTACAATCGACGGAGAGCACTTTGGATTCCCTGTTGATAACGGAACAGTTATTTTTGCTTACAGAACAGATCTTCTTGAGCAGGCAGGATACACAATCGATGATATGACAGGCATCTCTTGGAAGGATTTCATCGAGGTAGGTAAGAAAGTATACGAGAAGACAGGAAAATACTTACTTTGCATGGACGGCGACGGAAATGATTTATTCTACATGATGCTTCAGGCAGAGGGTGAGTCACAGTTTAAGGATGGCAAGCCAAACTTTGTAGACAACGCTAAATTAAAAGAAATCATGCAGGTACTTAAGGATATGATCGACAACAATGTTCTTTACCTTGCAAATAACTGGTCAGATTACACAGATCAGGCTGTCCAGGGAGACATGGTTGCAGGCGTTATGAACGGAAACTGGATCATTCCTACAATCGAGAAGGTTACAGACAACAGTGGAAAGTGGGAGATTACATCTCTTCCAACACTTGAGGGTGGTGAAGGCTATGCATCAAACGGTGGTTCTTCACTTTACATCACAAGCAACTGCAAGCAGGCAGACCTTGCTAAGAAATTCTTAGCATATACATTCGGTGGCGGATCTTATACAGACAAGGGTGTATCTGAGACATATGACAATGCTCTTAAGAATGGTGGTGTTATCACTACATATACACCTGCAGGCAAGTCAGAGGTTTACAACGAGGGTGTTGAGTATTTCAACAACCAGCCAATTTACGCTAAGATCGTTGAGATGGGTGCAAATGTTAAGATAATCGAGCAGAGCGATTTCCACTACGATGCACGTAAGAAGCTTGCTACAGCACTTATCAATATTACTCAGAATGGTGCAGATATCGATTCAGAGATAAAGACAGCAGAGGATGACCTTAAATTCACAATGGGACTTTAATCTGTTAGCTTGATGGCAAATGTACAGGGAGCCATTAAATGGCTCCCTGTTTTTTCTCAAAGACTTATAGTTAGGAGGCCTTTACAGTGAAAAATAAGAAAAAAGGAATGAGCATAACCGGTAAACAAAGGGCAGCCGGCTGGATGTATCTGGCTCCGGCAACAATACTCATTTTCATAATGAGCTTCTGGCCTATAATCCAGGCTGTTATTACATCCTTTAAAACCGGCTCAAGCGCAAATATGCAGTGGGCAAATCCACTTACTTACAACTACACAAGAATGTTTCAGGATGCGGTTTTCAAGAGATCTATCGGAAACACATTCTTATATTTAATTATCGAAGTGCCAATCATGCTTGTACTGGCAATCTTACTGGCACAGTTACTTAACAATAAGCACCTTAAATTTAAAGGACTTTTCCGTACATGTGTATTCTTACCATGTGCAACATCACTCGTATCATATGCATTGATTTTTAAATCGCTTTTTGCAACACAGGGACTTATCAATACAATCCTTGTTAAACTTGGAATATTAGAGAACAACTTTAACTTCCTTGGTACAGGCTGGAGTGCTAAGATTATTATCATAGTAGCTCTTATCTGGAGATGGACAGGATATAATATGGTGTTCTTTTTAGCAGGTCTCCAGAATATTGAGTACTCTGTTTACGAGGCGGCAAAGATAGATGGAGCAAGCGGCTGGAGAACCTTCTGGTCTATCACGGTTCCTCTTCTTAAACCTACAATTGTTATGACAACTATCATGTCAATAAACGGTACATTACAGCTCTTCGACGAGTCTGTAAACCTGACAAAGGGTGGACCTGCAAATGCGACAATCACCATGTCACATTATATCTATAACGGCTCGTTTGGTGAAGGCGTTGCAAACTTTGGATATGCATCAGCAATGTCTGTTATCGTATTCATCATGGTTGCTATACTGGCATTTATCAATCTGAAAGTAGGTGACAAGCGTGACTAAGAAAAAACATGGATCATCAATACAAAAAAGGCTTATACCTTCATACATTTTTCTTGTAATAGTTTCGTTCATCTCAGTATTTCCGTTTTTCTGGATGATATCGGCAGCGACCAACAAGTCTATTGACATTGCAAGAGGTAGAATTGCATTTGGTGGCTATGCCCTTGAGAACTTAAAGAAACTGTTTGCATCACAGAACGTTGCACTTGGAATGAAAAACTCACTTATCAATGCAACAGTTCAGACAATTATAGCACTGCTTGTCTGCTCACTTGCCGGTTACGGCTTTGAGCTCTATCATGACAAGGCAAAGGATAAGCTGTTCTCAGTTTTACTTCTTGCCATGATGATTCCGCAGGTAGCTACACTTATTCCTCTGTTCAAGATGATGTCAAAGCTCGGCTTTATAAATACGGTATGGGGCTTCATGCTCCCGGCTATTTCAACGCCGTTCCTCATCATGATGTTCAGACAGAATTCGAGAAACTTCCCAATCGATATAATGGAGGCGGCACGAATTGACGGACTCAGTGAGATTGGTATTTTCTTTAAGATGTATATGCCTGTACAGAAATCAACATATGCAGCAGCTGCAGTTATTACATTCATGAATGCATGGAACTCATACCTGTGGCCAAAGGTAATCCTCAATAAGCCTGCTGCTATCACAATGCCAATGCTTATTGCAAACCTTGCAGCAGGATATACAGTAGATTACGGTGTACTGATGATGGGCGTTCTTTTCTGCTCCATCCCTACAATGCTCGTATTCTTTGTACTCCAGAAGCAGTTTGCAGAGGGAATTACAGGATCTGTTAAATAAAAGTAAAATAATATTGTTAAAAATTAAGAAGGCAAATAATGTTTATTATTTGCCTTCGTCTTATAAGAGGGCTTTGTGTTTAAAACAGACATGTATCAAATAATAAATACAGTAGATAGGAGTGTAAAAATATGAGTAATTTTGATTCAAATATCATTAAAAATCCGGAAATATTTGAGCAGAACAGAATTGCGGCTCATTCGGATCATGTGTGCTATAAAAATGAATTGGAGAAAATTAAAGGAAAATCAAGCCTGAGATATGATATGAACGGCTTATGGAAGTTTGCATATGCAAAGAATCAGTCCCTGGCTCCTTGTGGCTTTGAGGCAGCTGATTATGATTGCAAAGGCTGGGATGAGATCAGGGTTCCGGCACATATCCAGATGGAAGGCTATGACGTGCCAATCTATACGAATACCACATATCCGTGGGAGGCTGATGAGTCTATAAAGCCGGGCGAGGTACCTGAGATTTTTAATCCGGTTGCAAGCTATGTGAAGTATTTCACAATCCCTGAGAATATGAAGAACAAGAGGGTGTGTATTTCGTTCCAGGGAGTGGAGAGCGGTTTTGCACTCTGGCTGAATGGACATTATGTCGGCTACAGTGAGGACACATTTGATCCGTCTGATTTCGAGCTGACTGATTATATTGTCGAGGGTGAGAACAAGCTTGCGGTCAGAGTATGGAAATGGACATCAAGCAGCTGGTGTGAGGATCAGGATTTTTACAGATTTTCAGGCATTTTCAGAGATGTATTTTTGTATGCCGTTCCTTGTGCACATGTGGAGGATCTGTCAGTTGTTCCTACACTTAATGATACCTTTGACGAGGGTACACTTAGTGTGTCAATAAAGGCAGATGGTGATGGTATTGCAAGTGTAAAGCTTTATGAGCTGGGCGATTTGTCTGTGGAAAAATATGACAGGGCAAAACTTTTATTGGAAGAGTTTGACATAGAGCTTAGGGATAAGGAAATTTGCGAGGGCTCATGTAATGTGAAAAATCCTCTGTTATGGAGCGCTGAAAAGCCGAATCTGTATGAGGTTAAAATTATAGTTAAAGATACGCATGGAAATGAGATCGAGTTTATCAGCCAGCTGGCGGGCTTCAGAAGATTTGAGATGGTAGACGGACTTATGAAGCTAAACGGTAAGCGTATTGTATTTAAGGGTGTAAACCGCCATGAGTTCAGCTCAATAACAGGCCGTGTGCCAAACCGTAATGAGGTGATAAAGGATATTGTCACAATGAAAAAGAACAATATCAATGCTATAAGAACAAGCCATTATCCTGATGATTCCATGCTCTATGAGCTTTGCGATATTTATGGAATCTATATGATAGCGGAGAACAATCTTGAGAGTCATGGCACATGGGAGGCATATAATAAGGGCTATGTTGACCTTGATTTTGTTGTGCCAAAGGACAAGCCACAGTGGAGAGAAATGATGCTCGACCGTGCCAACTCATGCTATCAGAGAGATAAAAATCATCCGGCAATCCTTATCTGGTCATGCGGCAATGAGTCGTTTGGCGGCAAGACAATATATGAGATGTCACAGCTTTTCAGACAGCTTGATAAGCATCGTCTGGTGCATTATGAGGGAGTATTTAACGATAGAAGCTATAATGACACAAGCGACATGGAAAGCCAGATGTATACTCCGGCTGCAGGCATTGAAAAATTCCTGGCAGAGCATCCTGAGAAACCGTTTATCTGCTGCGAATATACACATGCAATGGGAAATTCCTGCGGTGCTATGCACAAATATACAGAGCTTACAGACCGCGAGCCTAGATATCAGGGCGGATTTATCTGGGATTATATTGACCAGTCAATCTATAAAAAGGACAGATACGGCAAGTGGTTCCTCACATATGGCGGAGATTTCGGCGACAGGCCTACTGATGGTGATTTCAGCGGAAACGGCATCTGCTACGGCGGAGAGAGAGAGGCTTCTCCAAAGATGCAGGAGGTGAAGTTTAATTATCAGAATATCTCGGTTGATTTTGACAGCGACTACATCTTTACAGTCACAAACAAAAATCTCTTTGTAAATACATCGGTTTTTGATGCTTTTGCCATTCTTCTTGCAGACGGTGAGGAGGTTTACAGGACAAAGCTTCAGATATCTGTTCCACCGATGGATAGGGCAAGCTATGAGGTGCCGGTGACTCTTAAAAATTCCATGATAGATGCGGAAAAAGAGTACTGTATTGTCATATCATTTGTATTGAAGGAAAACACCATCTGGGAAAAGGCAGGATATGAGATTGCATTCGGACAGCATATGATAAAGAAGCCTGTAAGTGAGTATTCATGCGACAAATCAGTTGAGCTTGTTGTTGGAAACGGAAATATCCTTGTAAGAGGTGAGAACTTCAAGGCACTTTTTTCAAGAATGAATCTGGGAATGGTTTCATATGTATACGGTGGCGTCGAGATGCTTCCAAATACTATTCCACTGCCGAATTTCTGGAGAACACCTACTAACAATGATTCCGGCAACATGATGCCACAGCGCTATGCACAGTGGAAGATTGCCAGCATGTATGTGACCACCAGACAGAATCAGCGCTTTGCAGATACATCACCAAGGGTAGAAAAAAATGATAACAATATCGCCATCACATACACTTATTTCATGCCTACCACACCGCAGAGCTCATGTGAGGTGACATACAGAGTGTTTGGTGATGGAACAATCGAGACAACTCTGTCATATGACCCTGTAAAGGAACTTGGCGATATGCCGGAGTTTGGCATGATGTTCAAGCTGGATGCCGATTATGATACAGTGAAATGGTACGGACTCGGACCACAGGAGACATACGAGGACAGACAGCATGGCGGAAAGTATGGTGTATACGAGAATAAAGTGGCAGACAATGTCGCAGAGTATCTCGTTCCGCAGGAGAGCGGCAACAAGTGCAGAGTAAGATATGCAAAGGTAATGGATAAGAAGGGCAGAGGCATGCTGTTCTTTGGTGATGAGCTTTCGTTCTCGGCACTGCCATATACACCACATGAGCTGGAAAATGCTGCACATCATTTCGAGCTTCCACCTGTACACTATACTGTTGTCCGTGTGGCAAAGAAGCAGATGGGTGTAGGAGGAGACGACAGCTGGGGCGCACATACTCATCCGGAGTACCTGCTTGATGTCTCAGAGAAAATGGAATTCACATTCTGTTTCCGCGGAATTTAGCATTTTAAGGTTGTCAGGAATATTATTACGCATTTTGAGAGCAGGGACTACTACTGGTACTGCTCTCATGGTGTAAATAAACGATATAAGAATTAAGGAGAATTAAAATGTCAAAGTTTATTAAGGGTATGGATTTATCAACCTTGCTAGAGCTGGAACGCTGCGGAGCAAAATACTACGAGGACGGAAAGGAGAAGGATATTCTTGACATCATGAAGGAGCATGATGTTGACACAATCCGTCTTCGTCTGTGGAACGACCCAAAATCAGAGGATGGTGAGCCTTACGGTGCGGGTAACAATGACCTGGCTGAGACTATTGCTATCGGAAAAAAGGTTACAGATGCAGGCTTTGGAGTGCTTTTGAATTTCCACTACAGTGATTTCTGGGCAGATCCGGGAAAGCAGATTAAGCCAAAGGCATGGAAGAATTTCGGTGTGGACGAGCTGGAGCAGGCTGTATATGATTTTACACTTGAAAATCTGACAAAGATTATTGAGGCAGGTGTAAATGTCACAATGATTCAGGTAGGTAATGAGCTTTCAAACGGACTTTTGTGGCCTGAGGGAAAGGTACCTAACTACGATAATATAGCAAAATTTGTTAATGCCGGAATACGTGCCTGCCGCAAGGTAAATGCTGATATTCCGATTATGATTCACCTCGATAATGGTGGAAACAATGAGCTTTATGTCAGATGGTTTACAAACTTCATCGAAAGAGGAGAGGAGTTTGAGTATATCGGATTGTCATACTATCCTTTCTGGCACGGCTCTCTCGATCAGCTTGAGTTCAATATGAACGATATTGCAAAGCGTTTCAATAAGGACCTTATCATCGCTGAGGTATCCATGGGCTTTACAATGGACAGCTACCAGGAGTACGAGAAGCTTGCTGATTCTGAGCGTAAGGGTTATGCGACAAAACCGGAGCTTGTCGAGAAGATAGATTATCCTATGACTATTGAGGGACAGGCTGACTTTACAAAGGATTTCTTAAACAGAGTGGCAAATGTGGTGGATGACCACGGAAAAGGATTTTTCTGGTGGGAGCCTGCGTGGATTCCTGTACCGGGCTCAGGCTGGGCTACACCTGCTTCGCTTAAGTACATGAATGATCCGGGACCATGCGGCAATGAGTGGGCAAACCAGGCGCTCTTTGACTATGATGGAAATGTGCTGCCGGCACTTGATGTTATTAAGAATTTTAAAAAATAAAATAATAACATATGTAATTTTGTTGCATGATTTGACTTGTTATGTTGCATTTTCAGTTGGATGTATTGCAATGTAAAAATGTGCAGTTATAATAGAGTTATAAAGAAAAAACGAATTATTTTAACTATCAATTTAACGCAAATACAATCAGCAAAGGAGAAGAAAAAATGATACAGCAGAACGTATTAGACAAATTCAAGGAGCTTTTTGGAGCAGATGGGGATATCAGAGTATATTTTGCTCCGGGACGTGTAAATCTGATCGGTGAGCACACTGACTACAATGGAGGACATGTGTTCCCATGTGCACTTACCATCGGCACATATATGGCAGCAAGAAAGCGCGATGACAGGAAGCTTCGTTTCTACTCTATGAATTTTGACAATCTGGGTGTGGTTGAGTCATCACTTGATGAGTTTACACCTGATCCGGACGGACTTTGGATAAACTATCCAATGGGCGTTATGTGGGCCTTCGAGGGACGCGGAATGAAGCTTGAAAGCGGTCTTGATATTGTTTTATTCGGAAATATTCCAAACGGCTCAGGCCTTTCTTCATCAGCATCTCTTGAGGTGGTTACAGGATATATGTTAAAGGATATTTACGGCTTTGACGTGACAAATCAGGATATTGCACTTATCGGTCAGTATTCAGAGAACAACTACAACGGCTGTAATTGCGGTATCATGGATCAGTTTGCATCTGCAATGGGCAAAAAGGACAATGCAATTTTCCTTGACTGCAATACTCTTGATTTTGAGTATGCACCAATCGTTTTGGACGGTGCAAAGATCGTGGTTACAAACAGCATGGTTAAGCACAGCCTTGTAACAAGTGCTTATAATGACAGAAGAAATGAGAGTGCACAGGCTCTTAAGGATTTACAGACAGTATGTGACATCAAGACTCTCGGTGACTTGACAGATGAAGAGTTCGAGGCTCATAAGGATGCGATTAAGGATGAGGTTGCACGTAAGAGAGGCAAGCATGCGGTTTATGAGAACCAGCGTACCATCAAGGCTGTTAAGGCATTAAAGGAAAATGATATTGAGACATTTGGAAAGCTTATGAATGCCTCACATGTATCACTTCGTGATGATTATGAGACATCATGTCCTGAGGTTGACGTACTTGTTGATGAGGCATGGAAGATTCCGGGTGTTATCGGATCACGAATCACAGGAGGCGGATTTGGCGGCTGTACAGTCAGCATAGTAAAGGACGAGGCTATTGATCAGTTTAAGGCAAACCTGACAAAGGCCTATGAAGAGAAGGTTGGAAAGACACCTGAGTTTTATGTTGTTTCAATCGGAGACGGACCTAGCCGTCTGGCATAAAATCAGCAATATGAAATAACAGTAACGGATAAATAGGTTTTTCCCGACAATGATTAAGGAGCATGACATGATTCAGGAGAGAATATTAGAATTAGTAAAATATGGTCTTACAACAGGACTTGTTGACCCTGCTGATGAGGTATACACAGTAAACAGACTTCTCGAGGTACTCGGAGTGGACGACATCGAGGATGAGACATTTGAAAAGGTAGAGGCTCAGCCGGCATGGACACAGGAAGAGGCAGAGGAGAAGCTTGAGGGTATACTCGAGGATATGATGACATACGCATATGACAATGGCATCATGAAAGAGAACAGCATTGTATACAAGGATCTTTTTGATACAAAGCTGATGGGCTGCCTTGTAAATGCACCAAGCGTGATCAGAGCTCGCTTTAAGGATTTATACGACAATGAGTCTTCACTTGCGGCAACCGATTATTTTTACAAATTAAGCTGTGACAGCAATTATATCAGAAGACAGCGCATAAGGAAGGATATGAAATGGACCACAGACACAGAGTATGGCACACTTGATGTGACAATCAATCTCTCAAAGCCTGAGAAGGATCCAAAGGCAATTGCTGCCGCTAAAAATGCTAAGCAGAGCGCATATCCAAAGTGCCAGCTTTGTAAGGAAAATGAGGGCTATGCAGGCCGCGTAAACCATCCTGCAAGAGAAAACCACAGAATTATCCCTGTTACAATAAACAACAGCCAGTGGTTTTTCCAGTACTCACCATATGTATACTACAATGAGCACTGTATCGTGTTCAATTCAAAGCATACACCGATGAAAATCGAGCGTGCCACATTTGGAAAGCTGCTTGATTTTGTGACACAGTTTCCACACTATTTTGTAGGCTCAAATGCAGATCTGCCAATCGTTGGAGGCTCTATCTTAAGTCACGACCATTTCCAGGGCGGACACTATACATTCGCTATGGCAAAGGCTCCGATAGAGAAAGAAATCACATTCAAGGGCTACGAGGATGTCGAGGCAGGTATCGTAAAATGGCCTATGTCTGTTATCAGAATCAAGTCAGCAGACAGGGATAAGCTTATTGACCTTGCAGATAAGATTCTTCTTGCATGGAGAGGCTATACAGATGAAGAAGCATTTATTTTTGCAGAGACAGATGGAGAGCCACACAACACTATCACACCTATAGCAAGACGTCGTGACGGAGACTATGAGCTTGACCTTGTGCTCAGAAACAACATCACCACAGAGGAGCATCCGCTTGGCGTATATCATCCGCATGCCCACCTTCATCACATAAAGAAGGAGAATATCGGACTTATCGAGGTAATGGGACTTGCAGTACTTCCGGCCAGATTAAAGGGTGAGATGGCAGAGCTTAAGGATGCAATCCTTACAGGAAAGGATTTGCACTCGACTGAGACTCTTGCATCACATGCTGACTGGGCTCTTAAGTTTATGTCTAAGTATGATAAGATTGATGAGTCTAATATTGATGGTATCATCAATGAGGAGATTGGACTTGTATTTAAAGAAGTGCTTGAGTGTGCAGGAGTGTACAAGTGCACTGATGAGGGACGTGCAGCGTTCCAGAAATTTATAGATGTGGTAAACTTATAATATATTTTTTTAAAAACTTGCCCTAGCGTCCATGCTGGGGCATTGTTGTATATGGACATAATTCTAACTGCTTCTAAGCTGCTTCGTAAAGCTCAATATATAGTATGTTCGCCGGTGCTTTCCTTAGGTTGTGAAATAAATTAATTTTTAAATACACTATTAAATACATCATTGGTAATGACTTTTTTACTAAAGACTTGTAACTTGACTAGATTTTGCTTTCTGCAATTTATGCAGGCAGTGGATGAATGCAGGCACCAGGAAGGCATCTGCGAGAATCCATGCGAGTGGGCTTGCAAAGCAGGCGGCAGAAAAGCCGAATATCGGTACAAATACAAGTCCGATGAGTGAACGCGCAATCATTTCTGCTACTCCTGCAAACATCGCAAAGCCGGAAAAACCCATGCCCTGTATGGTGAAACGGACTGTGTTTACCAGAACGAGCGGGATGTAGAAAAATGCATTTATCAGCAGAAACTGATGAGCCTGTACGACAACCTCTGTTTCGCTTGGTGATACAAACAGGTAAATCAGATAGTTGGCTATAAACGGCAGTGCCACAAAAATCAAAACCGAATAGATCGATCCTATCACTGAGGCTGAAATAAGCCCCTTCTTTACACGTTCAAATTTGGTTGCACCGACATTTTGTCCACTGTAGGTGGCCATTGTGGAGCCGAGTGCGTCAAATGGACACACCATAAACATTGAAATACGGCTTGCAGCGGTCATTGAGGCAACTGCGATGGAGCCTAAGCCGTTTACGGCAGTCTGCAGTATGACGCCGCCTATAGCGGTTATCGAATACTGAAAGCCCATAGGAAGTCCCATGACCATCAGATTTCTGACATATGAAGAGTCAAGCTTCAAATCATTTCTGCTTACATGCAGCAGAGGTACATTTTTTGCTATGTAAATGATGCACAGCACTCCTGATATACCCTGTGACAGTACGGTTGCAAAAGCCGCTCCAAACACGCCCATGTTAAATACCAGAATGAAAAGTAAATCAAGACCGATATTTAGAACAGCCGCGATTATAAGGAAAATAACAGGTATGACCGAGTTGCCGAGAGATCTCAGATATCCTGACAGCAGATTGTACAGTATTGTGGCAGGAATGCCTGCAAATATGACAATCAGATACTGGTAAGCGAGGTTGTAAATGTCGCCTGGCGTATTCATCCAGGTCAGAATGTGACCGCAGAGAAGCACAGTGAGTGCCGTCATGATTATTGCGATAATTACAGACACAATTCCTGCATTTCCTACATATTTTTTAAGTCCTTTTTCATCCTTGGCACCAAAGCGCTGTGCTATAGGAAGTGAAAAGCCGGCACACACACCCTGGCAGAAGCCGATGATGAGAAAGCAGATGCTTCCGGTAGAGCCGACTGCGGCTAAGGCCGAAACACTTAGAAAACGGCCGACGATTATTGTATCCATAAGGCTGTAAACCTGTTGAAAAAGCATTCCGAGAAGCAACGGAAGGGAAAAGCCCAGAATGAGCCCGGTAGGAGAACCTACGGTGAGGTCCTTTGAATTGTTTTTAAACATTATTTATAAATCCCCCTTGATTAAAAATAGATAAAAATATATATAAAAAATAGTGATTAAGTGTAATATACAACCTTTACAAACATAAGTAAATGAGGTAAAGTAAAATTGTTAGCATTTTTTTGGGTGCATATTTTAAAGTGAATAAAAACGCTGTTTTTATGTTTGATATCATGTTTTTTTGAGAAGAAAATTGAATAATCAGTAAATATGTATGGGCTGACATATAATTAAATTTGGAGGAAAAGAATGAGAGACTGGGAAAATAACATTCGAAAGGTTGTACCTTATACACCGGGAGAACAGCCAAAGAATACCTGTGTTATTAAGTTAAATACAAATGAGAATCCATATCCGCCAGCGCCGGGAGTGAAGGAGGTTTTAAGTAATTTCAATACAGATGATTTAAGACTGTATCCTGATCCAAGGGTTGATAAGCTGGTAAATGCAATTGCGGATTTCTATAAGATAGACAGCTCGAAGGTGTTTGTCGGAGTTGGCTCTGATGATGTACTTGCCATGATTTTCATGACATTTTTCAATTCAAAAAAGCCGATACTGTTTCCTGACATTACGTATTCATTTTATGATGTGTGGGCAGATATGCTTCGAATCCCTTATGAGCAGCTTCCATTGTCTGATGATTTTTCAATAGTACCGTCAGATTACTATAAGGCAAACGGCGGAGTAGTATTTCCAAACCCTAATGCTCCGACAGGAAAGCTCATGCCTCTTGATGAGATAGAGGATATAATAGAGCACAATCAGGATGTAATTGTCGTGGTAGATGAGGCATATGTAGATTTTGGCGGGGAAAGTGCGCTGCCGCTCATTGACAAATATGATAATGTCATCGTGGTACAGACATTTTCGAAATCACGCGCGCTGGCAGGCTCAAGAGTTGGTTTTGCCATGGCAAGTCCTGTGCTTATCAAGTATCTGAATGATGTGAAATATTCGTTCAATTCATATACAATGGACAGAATCACAATCGAAGCAGCTACAGCAGCGGTAAAAGACAGAGCATACTTTGAAGAGACCACAGCAAAGGTTATAAAGACACGTGAGTGGACAAAGGAAGAGCTTAAGAGACTTGGCTTTACATTCTGTGACTCAAAGAGCAACTTTATATTTGCAAAGCCTGCAAATGTTTCTGCAACAAAGCTTTTTGAGGACCTTAAGGCAGACAATATATTTGTCAGACATTTCAGCTCACCTGAGCGAATCAACGATTATCTGCGCATATCCATAGGAACTGATGAGCAGATGCATACACTAATTAAATTTTTGGAGAATTATTCATGTTAAAAAAATATATTTACATCTTTTTAATTTCAATGATACCACTTATTGAACTCAGAGGAGCAGTTCCGGTTTCACAGGTGATGGGGCTGCCGATAGTGCCATCATTTATCGTTTGTATCATTGCAAATATGCTTCCGGTACCAATTATTTATCTTTTTGCAAGAAAGGTTCTCATCTGGGGAGCAGACAAACCAATCATTGGAAGGTTCTTCAGCTTCTGCCTTGAAAAAGGAGAGAAGGGCGGTAAGAAGCTTCAGGCAAAGGCCGGAAGAGGTCTGTTTGTTGCACTTTTACTTTTCGTAGGTATCCCACTTCCGGGAACAGGTGCATGGACAGGAACACTTGCGGCAAGTATCCTTGATATGGATTTCAAGTCAACAGTTGCCGCTGTCATGCTTGGAGTACTGCTTGCAGGCATGATTATGATGATAGTAAGTCTGGCAGGTGTGACTATATTCCTGTAGAATTTATGGTGAGCTTTCTTCGTCCTTTGTTAAACAGTACAAATCCGACCACCAGTGAAACAATTGTAACAGCAATCACAATCACAAAGACCACTACACTATTACCGGGATCCGGGAAAAATCCTGAAAGTGTGCCCCAAAGGTTGAAAAGCAGATGAAGCCCCATAGAGTAGTAAATAGAGCCACCGCGTTCGCACACATATCCGAGCACGATGCCAAGTGCAAAGGCATATATGCCCTGAATCCAGTTGAGATGGAACAGTCCGAAAAGTGCAGCCTGCATCAGATTGGCAAGAGCAAATGGCAAAGCCTTTCTGGCACAGCGCATGGTCACACCGCGGAATATAAGCTCCTCGCAGATTGGCGCCAGTATGACAGAATAAAGGACGGTCACAAAGGTTGTATCTGTGATGCCTGATGTCTCAAAAAGCTCATTGTACTGCTGCAGCCAGTCGGGACGGATGTAGCCGGTTAAGTTTGCGATGAAATTGGCAGCAAACTGTGTACCCGGCACGAGTATGACGATTGCCACTAGCATCATGGGATTGAAGGTTTTCTTAGGGGATGGAAGAAAACTACCTTCATATCTGGCATAGTACCACATGCCAAAAATCGCAATGGTAATGAGTGCATAGATGACCATAATCATCATGTTAAAATTCACAGAGGTAAATGTCTTTTCAATGCGGTCAGATACGTTTGCAGACGGAAAAGCAAGCTTTCCGACAAAACCCTGTCCAAACACTCCCATGCCCATCATAAAGAATAAGGCAATAGTCTGAATTGCCTCAACTGCAAGCAGTGGGACAAATGTGTAAAAGAAATATCCTACTTTTTTCATTTTCAATTTACTCCATTCTGATTTATTAGGCGATAGTAACACTAGTATAACATATCATAATTTAATTGCAAGAAAGCTGTTTACTTTAAAACTTTAATATGTTAAAATTAAAAGTAAATAAATCGCATGAAAAAGGAGAACACGATGAGCAAGAATCTTAAAACAGAAGCAGTAGACCATTTGTTTGATGCTATTTTGTGTCTCAAGGATAGAGCAGAGTGTTATACATTTTTTGAGGATGTTTGTACTGTAAATGAGCTTTTTTCTCTATCACAGAGATTTGAAGTGGCAAAGATGCTTAGAGAGCAGAAGACATATCTTGATATAGCAGAAAAGACCGGGGCTTCCACAGCCACAATCAGCCGAGTGAACAGATCATTAAACTACGGCAACGATGGATATGATATGGTTTTTTCGCGCATAGAGGATGGCTCTGACAAAGCGGATTAGTTTATCATAGGGGAAAAAAACAGGCTCATTAATTTGAGCCTGTTTTTTTACTTTCCTTCCCAGAATGTGTATTCTCATGGGAAGAAGCCTCTTTTTCTTCATTTAGATTGTCAATCATGCGCTCAATCAGCATTTTCTTGATGTAGACATCAAAGCTCAGCATGCAGATAAAGCTGAATGTGTGAAGAAATTTCTGATCCTCATCAGGAAAATCCTCAAATGTCTCACCTGCAATCTTGTATTTCTTGCCGAGATCCTTTAGGAGCTTCTGCGATTCCTCCGCCTCTAAGCTGAAAACCTCAGTATAGACATCCTGCATCGTAAATCCGTCATCATTGCCGAAATACTTCTCGGTAAGCGGATTAAGAATTGAGCGTATATCGTTGATGCTCAATATATTTTTGAAATAATATATAAAAAGCAGTGTGAGCACATGCTCCTTAGAATACTTTTTCTTGTCCGGAGAAGGGAGCAGATTGTTTTTGGCATAGTTGTTTATCATTGTCTTGGTAAGGATTTTGTCGCTTTCATAGCGCTTTGATGCAGCGAGCTGCTCGTCCATGAAAGTTGTGACCTGATCCATGTACAGATCAATATTTGGTATATCCTCCGGCTTTATGTAATCTATTGATTTAAGCTGTTTTAATAATTCTGATAAAAATTCTTTAACGTCATTCTCCATATCATCACCTCAGACTTTTATTATATAGTATTGAAAACTATATGACAAGTTTTTTTTGATTTTTCTCATATTGGGTTGTACAAAACATATGTTTGTGGTATGCTGTAGATAAATTATTTTTGTATTTATGGTATGTGTGCCTGTAATAAGACTGGAGAATTGAGAGGAAAACAGATGAACTTAGATATGTTGAATGAACAGCAAAGGGAGGCCGTTTTGACCACAGAGGGACCGCTTCTTATTTTAGCGGGGGCAGGCAGTGGTAAGACCAGGGTTCTAACATACAGGACTGCCTACCTGATAGATGAGTGTGGCGTCAATCCTTACAATATCATGGCAATCACCTTTACAAACAAGGCTGCGGGAGAGATGCGTGAGCGAATTGATGATATGGTGGGCTATGGTTCGGAAAGCATATGGGTTTCTACATTCCATTCGACATGTGTGCGTATACTGCGCAGGTATATTGACAGGCTGGGATATGACACGAATTTTACCATATATGATGCTGACGACCAGAAGGCTCTGATGAAGGACATCTGCAAGCGTCTTGAGATAGATACCAAGATGTATAAGGAAAAGATGTTTTTAAATGTCATTTCATCTGCAAAGGATGAGATGATTGATCCGATAGAGTTTGAAAACCGCTTCACAGGTGACTTCGTGAAGCGCAAGCAGGCACTTGTATACAAGGAGTATCAGAATGCCCTAAAGCAGAATAACGCACTCGATTTTGATGATTTGCTTGTGAAGACAGTAGAGCTTTTTAAGCTGGATAAAGAGGTGCTGGATTACTATCAGGAGCGCTTCAGATATATCATGGTGGATGAGTATCAGGACACAAACACCGTGCAGTTTGAGCTTATCAGGCTTCTTGCCATGAAGTATAAGAATCTGTGTGTGGTGGGTGATGATGATCAGTCCATTTACAAGTTCAGAGGTGCCAATATCTACAATATCTTAAACTTTGAGAAGCATTTTGAAGATGCAAAGGTCATAAAGCTTGAGCAGAATTATAGGTCTACACAGAATATCCTGGATGCCGCCAACAGCGTCATTTCCAACAACGTGGGTAGAAAGGACAAGCGCCTTTGGACTGACAACGGAGCCGGAGACAGGATTACCTTTGAACAGCTTGAGAGTGGCTTTGAGGAAGCGGATTATGTGGCGCGTTCGATAGCGAGACTCGTGAGAAAGGGTGAGGCGCGCTATAAGGACTGTGCTGTGCTTTACCGAACCAACGCACAGTCGCGTCTTTTCGAGGAGAAATTTATTGCTGCCAACATCCCATACAAGATTGTCGGCGGCGTGAATTTCTATGCCAGAAAAGAGATAAAGGATATCCTTGCATATTTAAAGACTATTGACAATGGCCATGATGACCTTGCGGTAAAGCGAATAATAAATGTGCCAAAGCGCGGCATCGGAGCTACAAGCATCAATAAGGTGACAGATTATGCTCTTGAGAAGGGGATAGATTTCTATACGGCACTGCGCTATGTCGATGAGGTGCCGGGCATGGCGAGGTCAGCAGGCAAGATAAAGCCTTTTGTGATGTTTATACAGTCACTTCGTGCGAGAGCCGAGATGGATTCGGTTTCGCAGCTCATACAGGCAATAATCGATGAGACCGGCTATGTCGATGAGCTGAAGGCTGAGGGCACGGATGAGGCAGAGCAGCGTATTGAGAATATTGATGAGCTTATAAACAAGGCTGTTGATTACGAGCAGGGAGAGGAGAATCCTACTCTCAGTGGCTTTTTGGAGGAAGTGGCGCTTGTAGCAGATATAGACGGTCTTGACGAAAACAGCGACTATGTGGTTCTTATGACTCTGCACAGTGCTAAGGGACTTGAGTTTCCAAATGTTTATCTGGCGGGTATGGAGGATGGTCTTTTCCCAAGCTATATGTCAATCACGAGTGATGATGCGACAAGCGAGATAGAGGAGGAAAGGCGTCTTGCTTATGTTGGCATCACGAGAGCCAAGGAGCATCTGACCATTACATCGGCACGCATGCGCATGGTGCGTGGAGAGACACAGTTCAACAAGGTATCGCGATTTGTGAAGGAGATTCCGCGTGAGCTTATGGCAGGTGAGGTCTATGAGCCAAAGCGCCGTGATGATGACCTTGAAAGAAATTCGCAGAGCACGTACAGAAAGGCTAAGGAGGCCTTCAAAAAGACACCTACATACGGCACAGAGTATGCGACAACCTTTAATACACAGCGTACAAGGACACCTGTCTATACACCTGTGAGCAACCAGAAGTCTTTTGCCAGTGCCAATACCACCGGAGGTCTTTCATATAAGGTAGGAGACAGGGTATCGCACATCAAGTTTGGCGCGGGAGAGGTCATGGCAATCGTAGAAGGCGGCAGGGATTATGAGGTCACTGTGGACTTTGACAAGGCCGGTACCAAAAAGATGTTTGCTTCATTTGCCAAATTGAAAAAAATTGACTAAAATTATTGTAATTTTTATAGGAAAATTGGATATAATATGCTATAATGGATTTAACAAATAGCATTTGACAATTACTTTTGGAAAAGGAGCGGATTGAATTATGAGTAAAGTTGAAGAATTATTAAAGGACAACAAGCTTGCAGAGAAGCTCAGCATGGCAAAGCTTAATGACCTTCTCAAAAAAGAAGAGGAAGACAAGAAGCCTTCCAAGGCTGTTATCATATTTGCCATCATTGGTGTATTAGTTGCAGTGGCAGCAGCGGCATATGGTATCTACAGATTTTTCACACCGGATTATTTAGATGATTTCGATGATGAGTATGATGATGAATTCGATGATGATTTCTTCGAGGATGAAGACGATGATGATGCTGAAGAGGAAAAAGAGGCACCAAAGACTAAAGAAGAGAAATAATCGTTTTTAGATAATGGGGGCTACATATGTAGTCCTCATTTTTCTTTATGTGTGAAGCAAGGCATTTGCAGTCAGGCATACAAAGGAATAATAAAGTATAAAGAGAGATAAGAATTACATGAAAAAAGGATTTAGAGGAACAGGAACCGTAGAAAGAGTAGACTTCCCAAACAAGGGAATAGCCGTTACAGATGACGGCGACAGAGTAATTGTGAAAAATACAATTCCGGGACAGAAGGTGGAATTTGTTGTAAATAAAGTAAAGCATCAAATGGCAGAGGGCAGACTCATGGAGGTAATTGAGAAATCCCCTCTGGAGACAGAAGAGCCATGTCCTCACTTTGGAATGTGCGGGGGCTGTACATATCAGACAGTGCCTTACGAAAAGCAGCTTGATATGAAGCTTACCCAGGTGAAAAAGCTCATTTCGGATGCCATTGGCACTGAGGAAGAGTCAGGATATGAGTTTATAGGGATACATGGAAGTCCGAAAAAGAGTGAATACAGAAACAAGATGGAATTTTCCTTCGGTGATGAGTACAAGGATGGCCCGCTTGCGCTTGGCATGCACAAAAGAGGAAGCTTTTATGACCTTGTGACAGTATCAGACTGTCAGATAGTGGATGAGGATTTCAGGACGATATTAAAGGCAACACTTGATTATTTTTCAAAAAACAATATCCCATATTTCCACAAAGCAACACACAAGGGCTATCTGCGGCATCTGCTTGTCAGAAAGGCAACAAAAACCGGTGAAATCATAGTCGACCTTGTCACCACCACACAGACAGAGGGCTTCAACGAGGAGAAGCTGCTCGCAGGTTTTAGATATGCACTTTTGACCAGGCACTATGACGGCAGCTTTAAGGGCGTTTTACACACAAAAAATGACAGCGTGGCAGATGTGGTCAAAAACGAGGGCACAGAGGTGCTCTACGGAGATTCATATTTCTACGAGGAGCTCTTAGGTCTGAAATTCAAAATTACACCATTCTCATTTTTCCAGACCAACTCACTCGGAGCGGAGGTGCTCTATGAGACAGCGAGAGAGTTTATCCTGGGAGATGACAAGGATTCGCTAAACGGTAAAACAGTCTACGACCTCTACAGCGGAACCGGCACCATCGCGCAGCTTATGGCACCGGTGTGTAAGGAAGTAGTAGGTGTCGAAATAGTTGAGGAGGCAGTTTGCGCAGCAAAGGAAAATGCAGCTCTTAATGGTCTGGATAACTGTAAATTTATCGCAGGTGATGTCCTCAAGGTGCTTGATGAGATAGAGGAAAAACCGGATTATATAATTCTTGATCCACCACGAGACGGTATCCATCCGAAGGCTATCGGGAAAATCATAGAGTATGGTGTTGAGAATATGGTTTATATTTCATGCAAACCAACAAGCCTGGCAAGGGATTTGCAGATATTTATGGCTAGAGGGTATAGAGTGGAGAAGATATGCTGCGTGGATATGTTTCCGAATACTTATCATGTGGAAACGGTTGTCTTACTTTCCAAGGGAGAAATCGACTCCAAGAAGGTTCGTGTGGAGTTCTCTCTGGAGGACATGGATATGTCCGGTTTCCAGAACGATGCCACCTATAGTCAGATCAAAGAACGTGTTTTACAGCAGACTGGCTTGAAGGTTTCCTCTCTCTACATCGCTCAGATCAAACAAAAGCATGGCATTATTGAACGGGAGAACTACAACAAGCCAAAGTCTGAAAATACCAGACAGCCGAAATGCCCGCCGGAAAAGGAAGCGGCAATTACGGAAGCATTGAAGTATTTTGGGATGATTTGAGAATTGCCAATATTGGGGAAATTGATCGTAAAACAGTACATGCGACTGTCTTGATAGATAAAACAAACTATTCTTTATAGTCACAAAAAACACAACACCGTTCACTGGTCATTATGACCGGTGAACGGTGTTTATTTATAGCACTTCATCTGTTATGGTAGCGCTAAAAGCTTCTCGTACAAACTTTTTAATTTGGCGAGCATTTGAAAGACAGTAACTATTTGTTTTGAGTAATGACACAATTTTTCTTGAATCAATAATGGCTCGTTCTTCTTCATCTAGCTTGCTATACTGTCTGTCAATCTCACGATCCAAAAGTTTTTGTACCGCTTCAGGTTGTAAATCTGTAAAATGAATAACCGCATCAAATCTAGAGTAGATTGGGTCTCCAAGCCGTTCACGAATTTGCTCTTCAGACAAAAAGTTTGATGTGCAAATAATAATTGCATTTTTCATTGTTACAGTGTAATTTTTGTCTGCAAAAACACCTTCGTCAAATAGCTGATAGAAAGCACTGTAGAAAACCGGGTTTGGCTTATCAAACTCATCCAACAAAATGACATTTGATTCACGCTCAAGAAGTTCCTTAGCAAAGCTATTTTGATTGTGTTTTCCACCAAATAGGTACGAGGTAAATTCCTCACTATGCAACATAGAAAACTGCTTGCGGAACAACCTCTCATTGAGCTTTTCAGCAATATATTTGGCAGTTTCCGTTTTTCCTATGCCTGTATTTCCGTAGAAAAGCATAACGCATGGTTTATTAAAACGTCCCTTTGCAACATCATACAGCGTTCCAATAATTTGCCTTTGAGCAACGGGTTGTCCTATAATTGCATCTGGGAACTCTTGTTTGATTTCTCTGAGCATATCCATATTCAAAACTTTGTAGTCTTGTCGCTCTATGGAATGTTCCGCAGATGAAAGTTCATTAATATGTTTTGCAATGCTGTCTGGAGGATTTTGCAAATACAAATTGTCGATGTCAAAGCGGAAAATAAAACTAACAAAGCTTTCAATAAGACTTTCTGTTAATGCGGGATAATCGTCTGAAAAAGCAACGACATTTTCGTAATAAGGCAGCTCCTCATCAGCATCGTCACGTCCATCATCAAGTTTTAGTTTCCGGTGTTTCTCGTCATCACGAATTGCCAAATCAACTATTGAGTCATAGTTATTAGGAAGTTTCTCGGTAAAGACTGTAAGGCTACCGTAGTAAATATGGATGTTCATACGCAAACTCCTGCTAGAATGACATCATATACTTTAAGGGATGTTGTTGCACTTACTGTGGCATCAGATTTGACAATATCATATCCACTAATTTCTTTTTTCTTTTCACTAAACTCAGATTGCATTTCCAGACTATCTTCAAATATTGTTCCAACATATATTGCATGGTAATCTAATTCCATCTTAACAATATCAGAAATGGAATAATTATTCCTAAATGCGTTGATATTGAAGCGAAGAACCACTTTTTCTGAAGGCTGTTGAACAATAAGCTCGTAATAGCCACGGCTAGAACTTAGCGCCTGATCCATAAGAGCAAGATTAAAATTTAAGCCTTTTGCTACTTCTACTTTACCGTCTGTCATTGTTAAAAACGGAGTAAGCATTTTGAAGTAGGTAAATGATCCAGGAAAAGCGTAAGGCTTGCATTTTGTAAAAACAGTTATATGAGATTTAGCTTCATTCTCTGTACATCTAATATAATCTGTTAAAACAGTGCTTTCTATTGCCTTGGAGAGAATAGATCGACCTTCTCTTGAGGCATCAGCACTCCCATCAATGCCCATACCAGCGGTTATTTTGGTCAAGAGATTGATTTTAGCTCCAGCCTGTGCCTCTGCGCCAGCTGCTAATTGCGTAGTTTTTGTCACTATTTTTTCTTCCTTATCGGTGCTCTTTCCGCCACCAAGGATATAAAGCAAGTCGGTTGCTGATCCTTCATCAAAATAGATAATTTTAATGAAGGTCTTTGACTTTTTAGTTTTGGACATTATCGAACCTCCACCTTTAGGTATAATTTATGAAAGTTAACGTTCATGTGTTTGATTCGTTGAATCTTCTTCACAATGTAAACCTCGTAGATATTCTCTTAATTTTATTGTCTCATCGAGAGCACCCACAATATTTTCGATGTGAGTAAAGGAATCAATCGTAAGTGCTTCACCCTTATGTTCCTTGAACCACTTGTCCAACACTTGATGCCCACCAATTTGATATTTCCATACTTCTTGAGAAATGCCGGTGATACGTTTATTGGCATTTAACTGGAGCGCTCCATTTTTATATTTGATGGCTCCGACTTCCATATCATCGGGGGTATTGGGTTCAAGAGCGAGTTCTGCTGGGGCTTTAATTTGCATTAGATGCAGCTTTCTCAATCGCTCACCCGCAGAAACATACTCTCGATATAGTTCTTCGCTAACATAAAATTCCCCTTCGTCTCGTTTTTTCTCCGGTTTGTTGATGATTGGGACACGAGGAAAATCCCTGCAAAGATACTGTTCGTATTTCTCACAATATACAGGGTCATGTAAGATACCATACACATAATCAAATATCTCTATTGGCTCCGGCTTTTCAGACAGATATTGCGTTAATTTATTGAATGCTTCGTCGTTCAAATTGGCAGTCCAGCTTTCGCCAGTCAGTCCAGATTCAGAGCGGAGATAAAGTGGGGCAATATAGGTAATCTCGCACATAGCTGAGAACAGCCGATGGGCAATAATATTTTGTGATACAAATGGGGAAAAGAAACTTCTGGAAGTTTTGCAAAAGACCAAACCGATATTCGCTCCAATCGGGCAATTTGGTTCTGCCAGCAAATGTCCCATCGTGTTCTTTTCTCGGGGCCAAAGAACCCATCCACAAGAATTCCCAGAATAATATGTCCAACGAGAATCAAACGGACGAAATGAAATCGGAGTTATAGTGCCTCCGGACAATACATCATTTTGGATTTTCTCAGCTGTTTGTCCACGGCTAAATCTGCCCCATAAATCGAAAATATCTTTTTCTTCTGTGGCATTCTTAACAATGTCCATTCTCCTAATCAATTCAGCTTTTGTAGGAGCAATGGATGCTCCGTCATTACCAGAGACAATCCCTGTCACATTTACTGGGAACAGTTCGGCTACGCTAACACCTTTATCATAAGCTTCCTTATCATTACTTCCAAACGGAATAAAATACGCCATCTTTTGATCTAGCTTCAACTGAGAGAAAACCAGGTTGCCCTTGGCCAAGGCTTCAAACTTTGCTTCTCGAGTTCCCCAAATATCCGTGTAGTACACCTTTGCCCAATCGGTTTTTTTAGTTTTCTTGACACCAATAAACAAAGAAACCCCCTGCATAATGTCAAAGATGTTTTCATCCTTGCTTCCATCTGGAGCAGTTTCCTTTTTGTTGGCACTACCGTGAAGATTCACAATATAAATTTTATCAAAGGTTCGCAGAAGGCTACCACGCATACCTCTAAAGGTCGGATTATCTAGATACCCATTATTAGATACAAAGGCGAGTACGCCTTCTTTATTCTTATCAATGATCTGTTCGGAAAAACGAAAGAATTTTACGTAGTCATCATTCAGCCAGTGTTTCTTTTCACCGAAGTCGGTTACTCCATCTGTTTCAGTCTTGTATGCTGAAATGTCGTATGGGTTTGTAGATGCTGCCAAATATGGGGGATTGCCAATAATTACCTTAATTGGGCGGCGTGTTTTCCATGTATCAGCATTATAGGCTTCCTCTGTTATGGCAGCCGAAAAATCAAACAAGGTCAATTGTTCTCCACGTTCCAAATCGGACATGGGCGGTGTCAGAGTGTTGGTCAAAAAAATGTTTGTGGGAAGCTGAGTTGTCGGCAAATGACCAAGTGTTTCATCAATGGTACGACGAATCTTCAAGTGTGCAACAACATAGCTCGTCATCATAATCTCAAACCCAATTAAGCGGGAAAGCAAGCCGTTCTCTTGCTGAATATAGTTTTCGTAAAATACTGACCGAGCACCAGAAAAATATGTGTTTTTAATGTATTTGATAATTTCCGCACCAAAAGAGCCAGTACCGCAGGCTGGATCTAGAATGGCTACACGGGGTACGGAAATTGTCATCTCGTCTGACCACTTGTTTTTCGTTATCTTGTATGGCGCACACGGAACTTTCGTTGTGATCTGTTCGTTATTAGACAACCCACCTTCAATAGCAAAATCTTTGACCAAAATTTTATCTACAAAGGAAATCAGGTATTGCACAGCTTGAACTGGTGTGTAAAAAACGCCAAGAGATTTTCTTAATGCCGGGTCATAAAAAGTCAAAAATTCCTCGTAAAAGTGGATGATCGTATCTTTCTTCTCGTCTCTTTCCAGCAAATTAGAAATATTACAAATGCGGTACAAAGAGCATAGCTTATCAATAACACCTTCAAGGGTGGGATGTTTTCTTCCACTTCCTGCAATATGTAAAAAGAACTGCTTGAGAAGTTCAGATTCTTCTTGCAAATATTTGATGGCCTCATACCTATCAAATGAATCCGGCGTTGTGTCATTATACCTGGCAATAAATAACCCATAAACGATAGTCTGGGCATACATATCTGCAAACTCACGAGTGTTCATTAAGGGACGAAGGTCAGATTTAATCCTGCGATATAACCCGTATAGCTCCATGAACATAGGCAGCTTCTTTTGATTATCAGTCAAGAGCGGTTGCCCAGTACCATCATCTTTAAGAATACCATAAATAATGCTGCGTATTGTACGGGCGTGCATTGCCATATACTCAGCCAGCTTAGTAGATGATTTTATTTGTGCAGGGTCACGGAGCAAAAAATCTTCTAAAAGGCTAAAAAACAGTTCGATATTGTCTTCTCTCAGAACTAGCTTTCCATCGACCAATTCCATAATTCGCAGACCGGTGTACATCTCTGTATCACCTGCACGCCAAAACCGCCATTCAATATTGTCAGTCAAAATAGCGTTGCCATATCTATCAGCTTCAATCTTGATCTGAGAGAGCGCCCTTTTATCAATGCCACCAACCTTTTTAACTTCAACGCCGGCAAAAGGTTCGGTTTCTGTAACTTCTTCTTCGGTATGCCAAAGCTTGATATCAATATTTTCTCCAGATTGGCCTTTGCGTTCACCAGACAAATCACGGGCTGCACAGCCAATATCCGTAAATAAAGCCATTATTGGGGCATTATAAGATGATTCGACATTTCCGAGGCTATATGCGTCACACACCGCCTTGAAGTATTTCGTGATAATTTCTGTTATATTAGTTTTCTCCATGTTAGCCTCCTGCTTATACTCCATATAAAATCATACGAAAATCGTTCTTTCTTCTGCTTTCGCCATAGCGGACACATGGGAATTTGCAAAAACAAGGCAATATCCCATGCGGGAAAATCTGAGAACCACCACCCCATGGTGAAAGTGTTTTTCAGATTTTTCATTTTTGACAGCGTGGAAACCACCCAGCTTTGAGAGGGTGGATACCATTGCTGCCAAAAATAATAGGGTATCCAAAGGGGAATATCCCCTTGGCTCTGGGTTTCCAATAGGGGCGAGCAGCATCCCTGTTGGCACACGATTTTCCGTAGGAAAGTCTAGTGTGTTATACCTTTGCTTCCGGCTGACGCTGGAAAGGGGCTGGCTTCGCCATCTGCTGTGCGGGCAGATAGCGGGTGACAGTCACTTTTCGGCGGCAGTAGGACAGGCGGATTTTGTACGATTACAGACGAAATCATGATTTGCCTAAAACCAAAATCCGTCTGTCCGGAAAAGGAAGCAGAGGTATATCATCCCTCGTCTCGCCGCAGCGAAACGCTAATACCACCATGGTAGTTCCAGCCAGAGATTATCCAGCGCCAATGCTTCGGTTGACCTTGCACGGCTCTCACTGAGATGAAAGTGCAGAGCTGTTCCCACAAGAGGATGCTCCATGTCATCCTCAAAGCCAAAGCGGTACAGCAGATAAACTCGCTCTCGTTCTGATATGCGCCGCAGCCCTTCATAGAGCTCTTTCCGGTTTTCCGCTTCCTCCATAATCTTTTCCGGCTCTGATGCATAGGAGTCGGCAATCAGGTCAGAACGCTGCATGGAATCTTCGCCGGGAAGCAAATCATCTAGGTGGATTCGTTCCAGCGGGATGCCGTCTTGATCTGACTGCATTCGCTGTTCAAAAGCTGCAAAGGTAGCCGAGATTAAATCCAACATAGCGTTGCGGATGGCAGACCCCGCATAGGTCAAAAACTTTATTTTTTTGCCGGGATCATATAGGGGGATCGCCCGAAGCAAGCCGATACTCCCCTCTTGAATCAGGTCATCGTGGTCGATACCCAGCTCACTGTTCACAAGGCCAACGCTGATGTACAATTCATTTGCAGTTTTTCGGATATACCCCAGATTGTTCTGCACCAGCTGCTCCTGCGCCTGTGTATCCCCTTGCTGTGCCAGCGTGCAAAGTCGCTCATTGGTCATCGTTTTCATCGCTTTGTTTTGGCTGCATACTCTCCATCATGTGAAGCAGCGCCTGCTGTAATTCCACCAGTGATTCATCCTCTGCCAACCCCATCTGGGAGATTGGCTGCACGACCATAGCGGCAAGCTGCTCTGGGGAAACCGATGGATGATGAAGATCCTGTCCTTTGGTCAGCTCTGAGAACATCTGCTCGGTAAGCTCTTTTGTCATGTTCTGGGAAATTTCCTCCCCAGAAGTCATTTCCTTTTTGATTTCTCTAAGAACTGCCATGAATTGATTCTGAATATTGGTCAGATCGGCTTGAAAAACCGGAACCTTATTAAGAGAGACTGCCTGTGCCGCTTGCTGTGACGCTTTCCGAATGTCCGGCTGTTCTTTACCTGTCATCAACAGCATGGAACTTAATGATTGCAGGATTTGGTTCTGTGCCGCAAATCCGGAGGCCATCGTTTCATCAAAATATAGGGCAATCATACTGGTCAGCTGGGCAAAACGGCGATTTTCCAGCAGGCGGCTCACCACTTCCGGGTTTACCCGTCCCGTATAGAGATTGCGTGCGGCTTCGGCAGAAAGGCCAAGCTCAGAGATGTCATAATTCTTCTTGTCCGGTACATTGGTCAGACAAAGGAGAAAATCCGAGGATACATTAAAAATCCGGGCAATACGGATGATCTGCTCGATAGTCAGTTTATTCTTTGTCCCATTCAGAAAACGGCTGATGGAGCTTTCCGCAACGCCAATTTTAGAAGCAAGCTCTGCCTGAGTAATTTTATACTCCTTCATCAAGTCTTGTAATCTCTGCTGTGGAGTATCACCAGGGAGATATTCCTGTTCCATAGGCAGATCACCTCGTTTCTTTTCTGTATTTCCCGCTTTTAATGCGGGCATCGGTTGGTTTTTCTGCATCCTCCGGGATGATCCAGCGGCTTCCTGCTCTTTGTGCGCCGGGAATCCGGTCTTGGTTGCAGAGGATGCCGACCCGTCGGGGAGAAATCCCCCATTTCTCTGCAATTTCAAATGTAGAAAGATATTTCATAACCAGCCCTCATTGTTTACAATTCTACTTTTTATTATATTCCATAACAGGAATAATCTCAATCCATATTTTAAGAATCCAGCCGCCTTCTATCTTGCAATTTTGCAAGTTTTGGAGGCGGTATTTTATTTTCTTGCAAGACTGACGGATTTTTTGAGCCATGCCCTTTTTCTCCGTACATTGAAGTGACAGGAGAAACCTGTACAAAGATGAAGGAGGAACAATGGCATGGATATTTTTGCAACGGTAAAGGCAGCAGTTACCGTAAGACAAGCTGCTGAACACTATGGGCTGCAAGTTAGTCGAAACGGTATGACTTGCTGTCCCTTTCACGATGACCGGCACCCCAGCATGAAACTGAACGAGCGATACTTTTACTGTTTTGGCTGTGGAGCTACCGGCGACGTGATCGATCTTGTGGCGAGGTTATTTAATCTGAGCAACTATGAGGCAGCGCAGAAGCTGGCTCATGACTTCGAGATTGACCCGGACAAGCCACCGGCGGCAATCGCCCTGCCTAAACCGGAACGCCCCCTGCTGAGAACATACCGTCAGGAGGAGGTGCGCTGCCTGCGGGTGCTGTGCGATTATCTGCATCTTCTTGAACGCTGGAAGGTGCAGTACGCACCCAAGACAGCGGCAGATACTCTGGATGATCGGTT
>ERZ827452.371-NODE-371-length-64018-cov-64.628582_pt1 | contig 64018 bp, 54 predicted proteins | sample MGYA00519866_ERZ827452 | MGnify/ENA primary metagenome ERZ827452 (study PRJEB31778, sample SAMEA3449307) | human gut metagenome | biome: human gut; feature: human-associated habitat; material: faeces | place: United Kingdom | collected 2010/2012 ... | reverse complement strand
CAATATCCCCTCGTGGCGGTACTGCTGCAAGGTGCGCCTGCTCACGTGCAGCCTTCGCGCCAAGTCCCTGTCGGTGAGGTAACGCTCGCCGCCCATCGGTGGGATGTATCCGTCGGCGAGCCTGTCCGCCATTTTCAGGCTTCTCCGGACGGACTGCATGGCGTCGGCAAGTACGCCGCAGTCCTTTGTCAATACATTGTCATTCATCTTACATAGGATTTAGTGGCACACTTCAAGCGTCAGACGGACGGTTGTCCCGTTTCGGGACCGGGCAACAGCCGTTCCACATCCTCCGGCCTGTAATAGAACTTGCGTCCGATTTGGGAATATGCAATGCCGTGCCTGTCGCGCATGGCCTGCAAGGTCTTCGGGGTTATGCTCAGCATACGGCACACGTCCTCCGTGTCCATCCATTCGGCAAGGCGCCGGTCGCCGCCCTTTTCGGCAAGCGTCCTCACCCTGTCCTCCAATGCCTTCACTCCGGCAAGGAGCATATCGAAGGCGGTCTTCTCAATGATTACTATTTCCATTTTTCCAAAATTTTATCGGTTTGCCGCAAAGTTACACAGCCGTGGGCCGGAACCGACCGGGCAAGGAAACAGTGGCAGCTTGTGGCTCTTTTTATTGTGCCACATCAGGACATGAGAGAAACAGACGGCTTGGAATGTCCGTTTGGCGGTTTTCCATGATAAAAATGCCCGTTGAAGCCCCTGCAAGGTGGAAAATCCATAAAAATCTCACGTAAGTTACGGGTAAGTACCGTGCCCGCCCCTTTGGAATAGCCGAATTTTGCTCCCGACAAATTGATTCATTAACGATTAAAGCGATTGAGAAATGGAAATCATCACGATGGAAAGCGCCGCCTACAAGGACATCGTAGGGCGCATCGAGGAAATCGCCTCCCATGTGAGGAAGCAAGGCATGAAGGGACAGCGGAACGATACCGCCTGCCTTCTGGACAGCCGCGAAGTGATGCGCCTGCTCTGTGTCAGCCGCCGCACGCTGCAACGGCTGCGCGACGAGAAGCGCATCGGGTATGTCATCATCCGGGGCGACTGCCGTTACCCTCCGGAAGAAGTGGAACGCATCATCCGGGAGAATGCGGTCAAGACTTCACCGGAGAAACCGGAGGAACTGAAATACAACTACCGGCTCCGCACGGGCGGAAAGGCGGGCAGGAAATTAAAGGAGGAACGGCTATGGAGTTTTTAGACAGACGCACTTTCGAGGACTGCATGAGGCAGGTGTTCAGCCGCCTCGACCGTCAGGAGGAGATGCTCTCCGCCATGCGCGGTGACGTGAATGAAAAGCCGCAGGGCACCGCCTTGTTGGAAGAGGACACGATGGACAACCAAGACGTGTGCATGCTGCTCCACGTGAGCAAACGTACCCTGCAACGCTACCGCAGCGACGGGCTGCTGCCCTACCGGATGCACCGCCACAAGACCTATTACCGCAGGGCGGACGTGGAACTGTTCATCAGCACCCACATGCGGGAAATACTCCGTGACAGGGCTCAGGATAAGGCGGACAATACCAAAAGAAAATCAAACGACAAAAAAACGAACCGTAAAAATTAAACTGAAATGGAACAGAAAAAGAAAAACGAGAAAGACGTGCTGGTCGTCCGCGACGAGAAGACGGGCGAAATCAGCGTAGTAGCCGGGCTGGACAGCAAGGGCTATCCGAAGACGGCTCCGGCAAAGGCGGAACACTCGCAGGACTTCCTGCGCTTCGACCGCCACGGGGACATGGTGGACAACTTCTTCAGGAACTTCTACCGCCAGTGCAAGGAGCCGACACGCTTCGGCTTCTACCGGGTGGCGGCGGACATGGCGGATGCGGTGCTGCCGGTCATCAAGGATTTACTGAAAGACCCTGCGGCAAACGCGGAAATGCTCGCGGCGCACAAGGTGGACACTTCGGAATACCGGAAGCAGGCGGAAACGGAGAATGTGAAACAAGAAAGCGACAATGAACCCCTTAAAAAGACAGAAGAAATGGAACAGAAAAAAGAAGAACAGAAAAAAGAAGAACAGAAACAGGAAGTGCAACAGCCTCAAACGGCTGAAGCGCAAGATGAGCAGCAACCGCAGAAACAGGAGAAGCCGAACCTGATAGCGGATGACCAAGTGGACTGGGCGGAATTGCGCAAGTGCGGCATCGACAGGGAAAGCCTTTCGGAAAAAGACCTGAAAGCCCTGATGAATTACGGCAAGACGGGGCTGGTGACGGTGAAACCGACCTTCGGCTACGAGAGCTACGAGTTGCAAGCCCGCCTCTCGTTTCAGAAAATGGAGGACGGCAAACTGAAACTCACTCCCCACTTCGTGCGCCACGAACCGCGTCTTGACATCCCCCACAACGGCTACACCTTCACGGACGAGGACAAGAAGAACCTGAAGCGCACGGGCAATTTAGGCAAGGTGGTGGATGTGGCGGACACGAGAACCGGGGAAATGCGCCAGTCGTACATCAGCATCGACCGCCTGACGAATGAAATCGTGGACATCCCCGCCGACAAGGTGCGCATCCCCTATCAAATCGGACAGACCGGCTTGACAAAGGAAGAAACGGACATCCTGCGTGCCGGGCTTGCCCTGCCCAAAGAAGTGACATTATCCAACGGGCGCAAATTTCAGGCATTACTTCAGGTGAGCGCCGAAAAACGCGATGTGGAGTTCGTGCCGGGGCAACGACGTCAGCAGCAGTCGCAGCGTCAAAGCAAGCAGCAGGACAATCCCGATGCACAGGGGCAGACGCAGGAAAACGGCGAAAGGCAACGGCGCAACCGCTCGTGGACGAACGAGGACGGAAGCATCCGCCCGATAAGCAAATGGAAAGACGACCTGTTCAACGAACAGCAAATCGCCGACTACGTGGCGGGCAAGACGGTGGTGCTTGCCAATGCGAAGGACGACCAAGGGAATCCCTGCACGAAGTACCTGAAGTTCAGCCATGAGAAAGGCCGTCCGCTGACCTACTCGCAGAATCCGGATCTTGCGCAGACCGTCGCCCCGTCCAACGAGAGCAGGACGCAGCTTGCCGTGAACAACGAGGGCAAGACCAACGAGGCCACCAAGCACGTGAAGGAGCCGTTGCAGCAGGGTCAGACCGCACCGAAGGACGAAACCCAGCAGAAACGGCAGACAAGAAAATCCAAAGGTGTGAAGGTGTCCTGATTGCCGCCACTAAATCCATCCGACAATAATCAACGGATTGAAACGGGGAGCAAACACCGCCCTGTACCGCATATCCCACGGACAAGGCCGTGCCCCGTTTCATTCCCACCCAAAGAAACAAGAGTATCAACAGATTAGACAGAAAAAGACATGATTACCATATTGGCAGAAAAACCGAGCGTCGCCCGTGAGATAGCACGGATTGTCGGCGCGATGAAAAAGGAAGAAGGGTATTTCACCGGAAACGGCTACCACGTGACATGGGCACTGGGACATCTGGTACAGCTCGCCATGCCCGACGGGTACGGCATCAAGGGCTTCCGGCGCGACAGCCTGCCCGTCATTCCAGAACGGTTCGAGTTAATCCCCCGTCAGGTGAAGACGGACAAGGGCTACAAGGCGGACGCAGCGGCGGTGAAGCAGATTAAGGTGATAACCAAGCTGTGGAACGAGAGCGACAGTATTATCGTAGCAACCGACTGCGCCCGTGAAGGAGAATTGATATTCCGTTACCTCTATGCCTATACCGGCTGTACCTTGCCCTTTCAAAGACTGTGGATAAGCTCGCTGACCGATGCCGCCATCCGCAAGGGACTGAAGGAACTGAAGGACGGTCACGAGTACGACAACCTCTACCAAGCCGCCAAAGCCCGTAGCGAAGCCGACTGGCTGGTGGGCATCAACGGCACGCAGGCATTGACCGTCGCTGCCGGACGGGGCACGTATTCCGTAGGGCGTGTGCAGACACCCACGCTGGCGATGGTCTGCAAGCGTTTCTGGGAAAACAAGCGTTTCACGCCCGAACCGGTACACCAGCTTCATTTTACCGTACCGTCGGTAAGCGCAAGTGAAGTGGTAAAGTTCGCCTCGGTGGAGAAATGGAAAGACAAGGAGGAAGCCGCTACATTATATAACAAGGTAAAGGCACAAATGTGCGCCACCGTCGTGAAGACCGAAAAGAAGGAAAAGGTGGAGAACCCTCCACTGCTGTACGACCTGACCACGCTCCAGAAGGAAGCGAACACGAAGCACGGCTTCACGGCGGAACAGACGCTCGACCTCGTGCAGAAGCTCTATGAGGCGAAGCTCGTCACCTATCCGAGAACATCAAGCCGCTATATCCCGGAGGACGTGTTCGCCGAAGTGCCCATGCTGTTCGACAGGCTTTCCACTCATTCATCGTTCGCAGATAAAATCGAAAGCTTGGGCGAACTGAACCGCCGCAGCGTGGATGCCTCGAAAGTGACCGACCACCATGCGCTGTTGGTGACCCCGAACCGTCCGCTGGCTCTTTACAAGAACGAACAGCTCATCTACGACATGATTGTGGGGCGCATGATTGAGGCATTTTCCCCGGAGTGCGTCAAGGACACGACCACCGTCCGTGCGGAGTGCGAAGGCGTGGCGTTTGAAACCAAAGGGTGCATCGTCCGCAAGGCGGGCTGGCGTTCGGTCTATGGCGAGGACAGGGAAGATACCGTACTGCCCGACTGGAAGGAGGGCGACACGCTGGCGATGAACGGCTGCTCGATGAGTTCGGGCATGACCCGTCCGAAACCGCTGCACACGGAAAGCTCGCTCTTGGCGGCGATGGAGACCGCCGGACGCGAGGGCGTGGAGGACGAGGAAGCGCGGCAGGCATTGAAGGACTGCGGCATCGGCACGCCCGCCACCCGTGCCGCCATCATCGAGACCCTGCTCCGGCGCGAATACATGGTGCGCGTGAAGAAGTCGCTCGTGCCGACAGAGAAAGGGCTTGCCCTGTATTCCATCGTGAAGGGCATGGACATCGCCGATGTGGAAATGACCGGGCGTTGGGAGTCGGAACTGGCGGAGATAGAAAAAGGCAGGACGCCGCACGAGGCTTTCCTGCACGACATCGAGGGCTACACCCGCAAGATAACCACCGAACTGCTCTCCTGCGACAAAATCTTTGGTCACAAGGCATCGGGCTGCGCTTGCCCCAAGTGCGGCACGGGCACGATGCAGTTCTACGGCAAGGTGGTGCGCTGCGACAACCCGGACTGCGCCCTGCCGGTGTTCCGCCAGATAGCGGGCAGGACGCTCACCGACACGGAAATGACCGACCTGCTGGCAAAAGGGAGGACGGGTGTCCTCAGCGGCTTCAAGAGCAAACAGGGCAAGCCGTTCAGCGCGGCGGTCGCCTTCGATGCGGATTTCAACACGAAATTCATCTTTCCCGAAGCCAAAGGCACAAGAAAGAGTACAAACATGAAAGGAAGAAGAAAATAATGACTACCTTTGCCACTGATTCATGTAATAATCTGTTTCAATTCGTTGATACTGTTTCTTTACATGGATTTAGTGGCGGCACTCGGAGGGATACCGGGTGCCTTTTTTCTTCTCCTTTATCCATATCAATATCCGATTTTTTCACCACTAAATCCATAAAAAGATGAAACAGAACAAGAAAACCGTTCCGGCGGAACTGTCCTATTACGGGCTGTACCTGCTGGACTACCTGAGAAAATACCATCCTGACAAAGCATCGGATACCGGTTTCATTGCCGGACGCGAAGAAGCAGCCACCGCCACCTTCGAGAAGGAAAGGCTGGCGGGCGGCACGGTGGAGGACGCCCACGAGGAAGCCATGCGCGTGCTGCTCGAAGGGCTGCACTTCTCTCCCTACGCCCTACTGACGGAGGTCGTGGAGAGGGAGTTTGCCGACGAGGTGGCGGAACAGGAGCGTGAACCGTTCTGCCGCAGGCTCTACCCCCACCTGAACAACCTGTTTGCCGGTTACGACACGTCGGATGACACCTTCGCCCTGTCACCCGCACATGACCTGCTCTACACGGAGCTGGTCGGAACCGTCATGCTTTATCTGGAGTCCTATGGCGTTCAATAGAAAACAGAAGCTGAGGGACAACATCGAGGCGGTACGCACGGCGTTCACGCTTGACCGGGAACGGCGCACCCCGACGGAAAGGGAACGTGCGCTGCTGGAGCGGTACTGCGGCTTCGGAGGGCTGAAGTGCATCCTGAACCCGGCAAAGGAACTGGCAGATGCCGTGCATTGGGCGAAATCCGACCTCGAACTGTTCGCCCCGACGGTGGAACTGCACCGTATCATCAGGGAAAACAGCAGGGATGAAACGGAGTACAAGCGGTATGTGGACTCGCTGAAAGCCTCGGTGCTGACGGCGTTCTACACGCCGCAAGCCATCACGGACACCATCGTGGACGTGCTCCACGACAAGAAGGTGCGACCGAAGCTCGTGCTGGAGCCGTCTGCGGGCATGGGCGCGTTCATCGCCCCGGTACTGTCGGACAATCCGCAGGCGGACGTGATGGCCTTCGAGAAAGACCTGCTGACGGGCAAGATGCTCGGACACCTGTACCCGCAGCAGAAGATACGCACGGAAGGCTTCGAGAAGATAGAAAAGCCGTTTCTGAACCATTTTGACCTTGCCATCTCCAACATCCCTTTCGGGGATATAGCGGTGTTCGACCCGGAATACACCAATGGCTCGGTATTCAAAAAGATAGCGGCAAGGAAGGTGCATACCTATTTCTTTCTGAAAGGACTGGACACGGTGCGTGACGGCGGTATCGTGGCATTCATCACCTCGCAGGGCGTGCTGGATACGGAGGGCAACGGCGGCACACGCTACATGATGATGAGAAAGGCGGATCTGGTGTCCGCCATCCGCCTGCCGAACAACCTGTTCACGGAAGATGCCAACACGGAGGTGGGGTGCGACCTGATTATCCTGCAAAAGAACGAGGGCAAGGAAGAGCTTTCCGAAGAGGACAAGAGGTTGGGCGATGTCGTAAAGAACAACCATACGGGAATTTCCACCAACGGGTATTTTTTTGACCACCCGGAATACATCATCCACACCGACGCGAAAAGGGATACCGACCCCTACGGCAAGCCGGCTATGGTATATACGCACAGCGGCGGCGTGGAGGGCATCGCCACGGACTTGTACCGGATATTGTCGGCGGACCTGTCGGCACGGCTGGACTTGGAACGTTACAATGGTGTCAAGGCTGAAAAGCGTGAAACACAGACGATTTCCGTCCAGCCGCAAGTTCAGGAAGTACAACAGCCGAAGGTGGAAATAGAAGAAAAAACGGTACAGCCAAATGCAGAAGCGGTAAAATCCGCACCGCAGGTCGTGGAAACGAAACAGCACGAAGCTCCTGTAATGGACTTGTATGACCTGTTCGGCTACACGCAGGAAGAGCGCAGATTGGCGGAACGGGGACTGAAACCGGAGAGGAAGAAAGGAGCCAAGTCCAAACGCCGGAAGCCGGTGCAACCGTCATTGTTCCCGATGCCTGCTGACGGGCAGCGGGTAACGGCGGAAAAAGAAAATGAAGCGGCAAGAGGCAGAAGCGCGGAAACGGTTCCTGCCATCAGCCCCGAAGAGGTATGGGAGATGGAGGAAATCATCCGTCAAGGGGCGAACGGAATACCGGAAAGACGGCACGAAGAGCCAGTACCCATGCACGGAAAGACCGAAGGTGCTACCGCCCCAGCCGAAGACGGTGACCCGGAGGATGCCGTTTACCGCAGTCTGGACTGGGAAACCAACCCGCCCATCAACGGCTTCTATGAAACGATGATGTCACTCACACCCGAAAGGCGTGCCGAACTGCGCCGGATGGGAAAGGAAAAGATGGATGCCAATGCCGCCAAGCAAGCGGATACAGCCCGACCGCAATCCATACATCCGGTCTATCCGGTAGAGAACGGCTTTGAGGCAGAGGGAAGAAGACGGATTGAGTGTGTGGAAAGGGAGATGCGCGAGGAGGAAGCAGCCCTGACACCGGAAGAACGGCAGCGCAGGAAGGAGGAAGCGATGATGCCCCGTCCGTTCAAGGGCATCATGGAAGCGCACCTAAAAGAAGGCTCGCTGGTATGGGAATATACCGGCGGCGTCCGCTTCCAAATCGGGGTGCTGAAGGATGTCACCAAGTACGGGGCGACCTTCCAGCCGCTCGACATGGAGGGGATGCAGGCGCAGAAGGCACAACTGTACATCGACCTGCGCAACACCTATGAACGGCTCTACGCCCACGAAGCGGAAAATCACGAGGAAAATGCCCTGCTACGCCGCAACCTGAACACCTACTATGACGAGTTTGTCATGCGCTACGGCAACCTGAACGCCAAGCACAACGCCAAACTCATCCTGATGGACGCTTCGGGGCGCAACATGCTCTCGCTGGAGCGCGGCGAGGACGGGAAGTTCGTCAAGGCGGACATCTTCGACCATCCCGTCGCCTTCTCGCAGGAAACGCTTGTCGGAGTGGAGTCGCCCGAAGAAGCCCTGTCCGCCTCGCTGAACAGGTACGGCGGCGTGAACCTGCCCTACATGGAATCCCTCTGCGACCTGCCGCAGACAGAGATACTCGAAGCTCTGAAAGGCAGGGTGTTCTACAATCCGTTGGCGGACGGTTACGAGATAGCCGACCGCTTCATCGCCGGGAACGTGGTGCAGAAGACCGCCGACGTGGAAGACTGGATAAAGGAAAATGAAGGGCATGGGATGCTGCCGCAGGCGCAGGAGTCATTGGCGGCATTGCGCGAAAGCATACCCGAACAAATACCGTTTGAGGACTTGGATTTCAATTTCGGGGAGCGGTGGATACCCACGGGCGTGTATGCCGCCTACATGAGCCGCCTGTTCGACACGGAGGTGCGGATAACCTATTCGGAAAACATCGACGAGTATGCGGTGGCGTGCAGCCACAAGACAATGAAAATCACGGACGAGTTTCTGGTGAAGGGCTATTACCGCCACTACGACGGCATGAACCTCCTGAAGCACGCCCTGCACAACACCTGCCCGGACATGATGAAGGCTGTCGGCAAGGACGAGCACGGCAATGACATCAAGGTGCGCGACAGCGAGGGCATACAGCTCGCCAACGCGAAGATTGATGAAATCCGGGGCGGCTTCACGGAGTGGCTGGAGGAACAGTCGCCGGAGTTCAAGAAGCGGCTGACGGACATGTACAACAACAAGTTCAACTGCTTCGTGCGCCCGAAGTACGACGGCTCGCACCAGAAGTTCCCGGACTTGGACCTGAAAGGTCTCGGTATCAAGGACCTGTACGTAAGCCAGAAGGATTGCGTATGGATGCTGAAATTGAACCTCGGCGGTATCGCCGACCAGGAGGTTGGCGGCGGCAAGACGCTGATAATGTGTGTCGCATCCTATGAGATGAAGCGGCTTGGGCTGGTACACAAGCCGATGATTATCGGTCTGAAAGCCAACGTGCGCGAGATTGCCGAGACCTACCGCAAGGCTTATCCCAACGCGAAAATACTCTACGCCTCGGAAAAAGACTTTGCGGCAGCCAACCGGGTGCGCTTCTTCAACGACATCAAGAACAACGACTGGGATTGCATCATCATGTCTCACGACCAGTTCGGAAAGATACCGCAGTCGCCGGAGTTGCAGCAGCGCATCCTGCAGGAAGAGCTGGACTCGGTAGAGGAAAACCTCGAAGTGCTGCGCAATCAGGGCAAGGACGTGTCACGCGCCATGCTGAGGGGGCTGGAGAAAAGAAAAATCAACCTTCAGGCGAAGCTCGAAAAGGTGGAGCACGCCATCAAGTCACGCACGGACGACGTGGTGGACTTCAAGCAGATGGGCATCGACCACCTCTTTGTCGATGAGAGCCACCAGTTCAAGAACCTGACGTTCAACACGCGCCATGACCGTGTGGCGGGGCTGGGCAACTCCGAAGGAAGCCAGAAGGCGCTGAACCTGCTGTTCGCCATCCGCACCATACAGGAACGGACGGGCAAGGACTTGGGGGCGACGTTTTTGTCTGGGACTACTATTTCCAACAGCCTCACAGAGTTATATCTGCTCTTCAAGTACCTGCGCCCGAAGGCGCTGGAGAGGCAGGACATCCGCTGCTTCGACGCATGGGCGGCGATATTCGCCAAAAAGACCACCGACTTCGAGTTCAACGTGACGAACAACATCGTGCAGAAGGAACGCTTCCGCTACTTCATCAAGGTACCGGAACTGGCGGCATTCTATAACGAGATAACCGATTACCGCACGGCGGAGGACATTGGCGTGGACCGTCCGAAGAAGAACGAGATACTGCATCACATACCGCCCACGCCCGACCAGGAGGTGTTTATCGGGAAGCTGATGCAGTTCGCCAAGTCGGGCGACGCGACGATATTGGGCAGGCCTCCGCTCTCGGAAACGGAGGAGAAGGCGAAGATGCTCATCGCCACGGACTACGCACGGAAGATGGCGCTGGATATGCGTATGATTGACCCGAATTACGAAGACCACCCCGACAACAAGGCAAGCCATTGCGCCAAGATGATAGCGGAATACTACCGCAAATACGACGCGCACAAAGGCACGCAGTTCGTCTTTTCGGATTTGGGCACGTATCAGCCCGGAGGCGGCTGGAGCGTGTACACCGAAATCAAGCGCAAACTGGTGGATGACTACGGCATCCCCGCAAGCGAAATCCGCTTCATTCAGGAGTGCAAGAACGAGAAGGCACGGAAAGCGGTGATAGAGGCGATGAACGAGGGTCATGTGCGTGTGCTGTTCGGCTCGACGAGTATGCTCGGAACGGGTGTGAACGCCCAGCGCAGGGCGGTGGCCATCCACCACCTCGACACGCCGTGGCGCCCGTCCGACCTCGCCCAGCGTGACGGACGGGCAGTACGGAAAGGCAACGAGATTGCCAAACTGTATGCGGACAACAAGGTGGACGTGATTATCTATGCGGTGGAGAAGTCGCTGGACAGCTACAAGTTCAACCTGCTGCACTGCAAGCAGACGTTCATCTCGCAGTTGAAAAGCGGCGCGTTGGGCGCACGAACCATCGACGAGGGGGCGATGGACGAGAAGTCGGGCATGAACTTCTCGGAGTACATGGCGATACTCTCCGGCAACACGGACTTGCTGGACAAGGCGAAGCTCGAAAAGAAAATCGCCTCGCTGGAGGGCGAACGCAAATCGTTCCACAAGGGCAAGCGCGATTCGGAGTTGAAATTGGAGAGCAAGACCTCGGCGCTTAGGAATAACCAAGCGGTCATTGCCGGCATGACGGAGGACTGGGAGAAGTTCACCGCCGTAGCACAGACCGGCAAGGACGGCAATAGGCTCAACCCGATACGGATTGACGGGCTGGACACCGCCGACGAGAAGGCCATCGGCAAGCGGTTGCAGGAGATAGCCAAGAACGCCACGACAGGCGGTCAGCCCAAGCGCATCGGCGAGCTGTACGGCTTCCCCGTCAAGGTGGTGAGCGAGCGGACACTCAGCGAGGGGCTGGAGTTCACCGACAACCGCTTTTTCGTGGAAGGGAACTACAAGTACACCTACAACAATGGGCATCTGGCAATGGCGGATACCCATGCCGCCGCCGTGAACTTCCTGAACGCGCTGGAGAAGATACCCTCTGTCATCGAGCAGTACAAGGCGAAAAACGAAACGCTGGAGCGCGAGATACCGCAGTTGCAGGAGATAGCGGGCAAGACATGGAAGAAGGAGGACGAGCTGAAACAGTTGAAGTCCGAGCTTGCCGCCCTCGACCGCAAGATACAGTTGGAACTGGCTCCCAAACATGAAGAAACGACAAGTCAAGGGCAGGAACAAGGTGGCGGTCAGGATTTACCGAAAGCGGAGAACGTACCGAAGCCGGACGATGCAGCCCGTGACTACATCCGTGACCATATTATAATAGGCAGGCCAGGCATTCCTGAACGCAGGGAGGGACACGGTATGAAAATGTAACACAGGAGGCTGTCTCAAAATAGAGAAATTGGACAGACATACTTATAATTTATAAGTTATAGTATAAAAATCTCCTGCTTTTAGCCATATCATTAGAGTAAATTAAGGCTGAAACAGGAGATTTTTTATTTCTAAGTTTCAATCTGTAATATTTTTACTTTTGCAATTCTATTTTGAGACAGCCTCTTTCATCTATGGAGACACAAGGGATAAAAGCCAGGATTAGACAGCTGTAAAATGCCTTTCCCGAGGGCTTTTTCCCATCCCAGCCACTTTTGAAGAATTTTCGATTAAATTCTTTTCATATTTTCTTCAGTATCAGAATTTTTTTGTACTTTTGGGGCGAATATGGGTAATAGCACCAATCAAATAAAGTTGAAACAGAACGAAAAGATTGACAATGAGAGCAGAACTACATACATGGAATAGGCTTTCCTGCCCGTCCGGGTCAGGAAACTTTTTTATATGGCTCTTTTCATGTCTTTCTTTAATGGATTTAATCATTTTTAATACAAGAAATTTGTATATTCGCAAGGGATTATTACCCCCCCCGAAATTCGTTATGTATCAATAAGTTACGCAGAAGCGTTACATCGTTGTGCCAGGCGGCATACGAAGCATTTTTGTGCTCGTATGCCGCTTGTGCTGTTTCTATGTCCAGACAATACCACATACAAATCAGTAAACCATCAAAAACGTGGATAATACAATGAATATAATAAAGAAAAGGATAACAGGCTTGATGCTCTTGTTTGTACTTCTGCCCCTTGCGGCGCAGGAGAAGCCCGATACGGTCTATACGTTCCGCTTCGTCACCGATAAAGACATGTTCTATGTGCCTTTCAGCGGCAATGACAAGGAACTGGCTCGGCTGGAGGAATGCGTGGAGCGATACAGGCAGGACATCCTTGCCGGGAAAATCCCCCTCCATGTGGACGGCTGGTGCACCGCCGGAGAGAGTGAGGCCGACAACCTTGCGATGGCGAAAGTTCGCTCCAACCGCGTGAAGTCGGAACTCATCATCCGGCAGGAACTGACCGAAGCGTGCTTCGTCACGAAGAACCACTCCGGGAGCGGTGACTACGTGACGGTACGCATCAGCGTGCCGAAAGTGGCGACTGCGGTACAGAAGGACGAAAGGCAGCAGGCCGGACAGGAAAGCGCCGATACACAGCAAGAGCAGCGCGAAACGGAAGAATCACGCTTTGTCGCCGAACAGATAAGGGCGGACAGCATGGTCGTGGTACATCCCGAAGCCTATGTTCCGACGGAAACCACCGGGACGGCTGCGGAAGAAACCTCCGGCACAGACAGCTACACGCTCTCCCTGCGTGCCAACCTGCTGCGCTGGGCGACGCTCACGCCCGACCTGGGCCTGGAGTGGCGCATCAGTCCGTCATGGGGAATCCTCGTGAACGGCTCGTGGACCTCGTGGTCGTGGAACGACAAGGACCGCCGCTACGCCCTCTGGGAGGTCATGCCGGAAGTGCGCTGGTATATGGGCAAGGAGAAGCGCGGCTACCTCGGTGCGATGTACAAGGCCGGGCAGTTCAACTACAAGTTCTCCGCCACCGGCAAGCAGGGCGACCTGATGGGCGGCGGCATCACCGGCGGCTACCAGTTGCGCCTGAATGACGCCCTGTCGCTCGACTTCAGCGTGGCCGTGGGCTGCCTGCACGCGGACTATGAGAAATACACGGTCATCGACGGCGTGCGGGTGCGCCGTGGAACGGAAACAAAAAACTGGTGGGGCCCGGTTAACGCGGGTGTCACCCTGGTATGGAAAATATATTAAAAGAAAATCATGAATATGTTCAGAAAGAAAACAGGCGATTATTTGGACAAGTGTAGCATCCTGCTGCACGGGTATAAACTTTTTGCAGTCCTCCTCCTTGCCTTCGGCATGGCGGCGTGCGACGACGACAACACGGTTCCCGAACCTGATCCGGAGCCGACCTCTACCTTCAAGCTGCACATCGGCGAGGGAAACATCGTGCCGATGGATTTGGGAGCCCCTGACAACTATCCTCCCGCATACATGGCGGTGCTGGTCATGGAGGATTTGCCTGCCGACGAGAAAATCATCTACGAGGGTAGTGTCTATTCAACCGAGAACCCGGAACCGGACTTGAGCGACTGCGTTTTCATTAATGACTATTCGGATTACGAGCCGTTCCTGAACTGGGACTGGGAGAAGGAGCCGCTGTATTGGCGGTGCCTGTACCTCCTCCATCCGCTGCCCGGCACGACGTATTACGTGCGGGGCTATGTGCAGACAAACAAGGCGGAGTACTATTCCAACACGGTTGAAATCCGCTCCAGCCTCACAGCACCGGTGGCGGAGAACCCCGACGCCTACGAGATACCCGTCATCTTCCACCTCTTTCCGGATGCCGAAGGCAACTATCCGGTCAAGGACTGGATGGTACAGGAACAGCTGGACTATGCCAATTATGTATATAGCAACTATTTCAACCTCCCCGGGCAGACAGAGACCGGCGTGCGCTTTGTAGCCGCCACCACGGAGCCCGACGGTACGCCGCTTGAAACACCGGGCATCGTCCACGAGAAGGAGGCCGTGGAGATAGATTACGCGAACGTCGAGCTTGACGACCGGTATATATGGGACAATGAGCATGCGCTCAATGTGTGGGTCAGCCCGATCAATAATGTGTACGAGGACGAGTACAGCATATTCGCCGGGTTCTCGTTTTTCCCCTACTTCGATGAAGACGAGATGATGGAGGGATGCGAAACGCCGTACCAGCCCGGTGTTGTCTCAGGCATATTCCTGAATACCCGGGCGATGACGATGGCCAACGATGTGAAGTCGTTCGCCCATGAGGCAGGACATTTCCTTGGATTGGAACATGTCTATATCGAGGGAGACGACTACTGCGAAGATACGCCTTGGTACGACCGGGACGCTTATCTGGAGGCCACGCAGGGCAACATCGAATATACGCGCACGGATGCCGCGACAGGAGAAATCTTCTTCTCCGACAACATCATGGATTACGAGTATGGCTTCATGGCCGGCATCACGCCCGACCAGGTGGAGCGCATCCAGTACACCCTGAAGCACGCCTACCTCATTCCGGGCGAGGCAGGCAAGGAAGATACGCCTGCGGTACGCTCCGCCGGGCAGCCGCACCGCTTCGGGGACAAGCCGGTACGGTAAACTGAAAAACATCCTGCGGATATGAAAACAAGAAAAAGGAAATATACGACAACGATTCTGGCGACGGCCCTGCTGTTCTCTCTGGGCGGATGCGTGAAGGACGAGCTGCACGACACGCCGCATCCGGACAAGGGCATAGTGGCAGTGTCAATCGACCTGCCGCAGGGCGCAAGCGGGGAAGACTATACGGTAGAGATTGACGGCACGACCGCCGACGGCAAGGAAGGGCACTACACCGTTTCCGACCCGCTGCCTCCCGGCGAGTACACCGTGCTGGCCTACAACACGCCGCAGGGGTTCACCGTGACGGACTGCATCGCCCGTGTGGAGCGGACAGATGGCACGGCGCGCGCCCTCACCGACTTCATCAATCCCCTGCCGGACTATCTCTATTCGGGCACGGAGCGGATAACCGTCGTGGCGGACGACACCCTGCGCATGAACCTTGACGTGGTGCAACGGGTGCGCGACCTGCACATCGAACTGACCGTGACCGAGGGCGACCCGGAGCGCATCGCTGCCATAACGGGTACGCTCAGCGGCGTGGCGGAAGCATACGACTTGCGCAACGAAACGCTCTACGGCGAGGCGGTCAGCACACGACCTACGTTCACGCGCAGCGGTGACAAGGTGTCGGCAGACCTGCGTCTGCTGGGCATCATGGGTGATGCGCAAACGCTAAGCATCCTGCTGACTTTCAGCAACGGCGACACGCAGTCCATTGAGAGCGACCTGACGGAAGTCCTTGCCGGGTTCAACGGCAGTACCGAACCCTTTGCCTTGACAGGCAACTTGCGCACTCCCGTGGAGGGAGGCTTTGCCGGCAGCATAGACGGTTGGCAGCAGGCGGACGGAGGCAATGCGGACGCGCATTGATGGAGAGATTAGGAATAAAGAAATATAACCCCAAAATTACACAATTTAATAAGATGAAAGCAAAAACCATTTTCATGGCAACGCTGGCAGCCGCAGTGCTGACGGCGTGCAACAACGACGAGAACAACGTGATTGACACCGGGTCGTCCCAAGCCACGTTCACCGCCGCCATCGACGGACAGGTGAATACCCGCGCATTCGACCAGACATGGGAGGCAGGCGATGCCATCGGCATCAGCGGCACATCGGGCAGTACGGTCTACACTAACGTACAGTACGTAACCACAGGTGGGAACGGCAACTTCACCGCCGGCACTTCGGGCAATGAAATCTACTATCAGGATGACAACTCCGTGACCTTTACCGCCTATTACCCGTGGACTAACCTTGCAGCAGATGCAACTACCATCACCGCCGACACACGGGCGCAGGCTTCGCAAAGCGACTTCGATTTCCTTTGGTCGCGGCAGACGGGCAGCAAGGCAAGCCCCAACGTGCAGTTCATTTTCACCCACAAGATGACCAAGCTCGTGCTGACCATCCGAAAAGGCGATGGCGTAAGTTATCAGGAAGTGCAGGATGCCGTGCTGTCGCTCAGAGGCTTCAAGTACAACGGCACGTTCAACGTGACGGACGGAACGGCAACCGCTACGGGTGACAACCTGACGGCAGACTGGACGTTTGCCGGAAACACCACTGAAACAGACTACAATGCACCTTTGTCAAAAGATGATGCAGCAGAAACCGTTGCCTACACGCTCATTCTCTTCCCGCAGGTGTTCAGTAGCCCGTTGCCCATCACGGCCATTACGGGAGGACAGTCGTTCAGCGCAACGCTCAATTTTACAACAGCCAATGAAAATGCCGGCGACACGGATGCGCAGAACGAATGGGTGCCCGGACGGCAGTACAACCTCAGCGTGACCCTGCACAAGACCGACATCACCGTGGACGGCTGCACCATCCAAGGATGGGATGAAGCAGACGGCGGCAACGTAGATGCCGACTGATTATCCAAAGACGTTGAACAATAACCCAAAATACGAAGATAAAGATGAAAGGAACCAAGTATTTATTCCTCGCGGCAACCGCGCTCAGTTTGGCGGCTTGCAGCAGCGATGATGAGAACATGGGCGTAAACGACGGTCCCGTAGCGGCACAAATCACCGCAGGGCTTAATGTTCCTGCCACCCGTGCGGAAAACCAGACATGGGGCACGGACGATGCTATCGGTGTAACGGTAACGGCTGCGCCTACCAGCAATATGGAGACAGTGTACCGCAACGTGGAATACACCATCAGCACGGGGGGAAGTACACAGAGTGCCACGTTTACATCTGCAACCGGCATCTACTTCCAAGATGAAAACGAAACGGTGACTTTCTCCGCCTACTTCCCCTATCAATCCGGGCTTGCTGAGAACGGCATCATCAGTCACGATGACATCAGCACGATGCAGACCGATGCCGCTACTCAGGAAACGATTGATTACCTGTATGACGACGGTGTGACGGCAACTCAAACGAACCCCTCCGTTAATTTCACCTTTGAGCACAAGATGACCAAGCTCATCCTGATTGTGAAAACAGGTGCGGGTTTCACTCCCTCGGAGATTGCAACAGGATGGTTGTTCAACCTCGACGGGCTGATACACAAAGGAACGTTTGACACGAACACGGGTATAGCCATAGCGGATGCCACAGCCTCACCGGTTTCTGCATGGAACATCACCGACAACCGTTGCGAGGTGGATACCGATGCCGGCACACGCACCTACATCATGTACCTCTATCCGCAGACCTTGACATCATCAGGCCTTTCGTTCTCTGCCACCTACGGCGGACAGACTTACACGACGCAAGCAGGGGCAATCAACCCGGCATTAGAGGAAGGCAACTCTTACCAGTACACCATTACGGTAAACCAGACAGGGCTGATTGTTAGCAGATGTACGATAGAACCTTGGACAGAGCATAGCGAAAAAGTTACAGCAGAGCAGTAATTGCAAGCCACTGCCGGACAGCGTGCGTAATGTCCGGAAGTAACACCCAACAGGTGTAGCTGGCGGTTTCGCAGCCGCCGGTGGCACAAAGACAGAACATAAAATATATATGTAATATGAACCGACTATCAGACTTGAAACGGATGATTCTCCTTTTGCTGGCAGGCATTCTATCCGCCTGTTCGCATGACGACCTTACCGAAACACGCCCTGCGGGAAACGGCGAGCCGTTGGTGCTGACTGCCGTCATGGCGGATGCGACAACAGGCACACGGGCGACCCCCGATAACAGTTGGACAGGCACGGAAACCGTCATTGTAGAGGTGATAGACAATTATGACGATACGACAACTCCCGACTGGACGCTAGCCAAGAGAGGAATTTACACAGCCGGTACCGATGGCAAACTGACCTTTACGAGCGGCGAGCAATCTTCTTGGCTAAGCGACAACGAGACCAAACTTGTCCGTGCCTGGCATTATGGCGACAACAGCACTACACTTTCCAGCTCATGGTCTGTACAAACCAACCAAACCGACGACAATTATGCGAAAAGCGACTTGCTCTTTGCGCAGGCAACCGTCGTAAGCGGACGGAAGGAAATTGCCCTTAAATTCTACCATCAAGTGGCAAAAGTGGTGGTACATATCCGCAATGTAGGCCCTGTGTACGGAAGTAATAAAGTCAGTGTGACGATAGGAAATTCAACAGTAGTGAAGGACGGTACGGTGAGTACGGACAACATAGGGAATTATCTCAACTGGACACCGGGAAGCACAAGATGGTCCATCACGGCTTACAACCTCGGTCCACAACCACTTGCATCCAACGAAAACGAAACTTCCCTCGCCAGTTTCGCCGCACTCGTCATTCCGCAAACAGTGGAAAGTTATAAAGATTATCTTGCCATCTATGATTGGGTAGTCCCCTATCATTGTTATTCATCAACAGACATTACTTGGAAAGCAGGCCATTCCTATACCTATGAGGTAACTGTCACAAGAGATGGCCGCGTGACGATTGATAGTATCACCGTTTCGCCTTGGACGGAACAGGATGGCGGCAGCTTGGAAACTGAATAACAGTAAGAAATAAGAGAACATATAAACCTAAGTTCAACCCTAAAAACTGAAAGGACATGAAAGTATTGATTGACAACGGGCATAGAGCGGACTGGCAGACAACCCCTTTGCAGACATGGTACAATGAACGCATGAGATAGAAGATGATACGCAAGATACTGACATATTACGCCGAACGGCTGGATGAATACCTGAGCCGCTTCCACCGCCGCCCCGAAGGGCTTGCCACGGTGGGGCTGATAGGCAACGCCACGGAGGAAAGCCCCAATAAGATGGTGGTGAGCCTGCTGAACGTGGAGCGCGAGACCGCCGGAGGCATTGCCGCCCCCGTGCAGCGCACGCCGGAAGGGTATGTGCGGACACAACCGCCCTTGTTGCTCAACCTCAACGTGATGCTGGCGGCGGTGTTCGACGAACGTCAGTATGCCGAATCGCTGTCCATGCTGAGCGACACACTGCGCTTCATCCAGTCCGTGCCGAAGTTCGAGGTGGAGGGTGTGGACTACACGATAGAAATCGTCAGTGTCACCACGCAAGACCTGAACAACGTATGGACACTGCTGGGCGGGCAATACTACCCGGCGGTAGTGTGCAAGATACGCCGCCTGACCATTGATGCCGGAGAAATCGGTACAGGTGGAAAGACGGCGGACAAACCGATAATTGAAATGTGATATGGAAAGCTATAGTATCCTTTACCGCATCCGTGCCACGCACGACTACTTCGACGGCAAACCGTGTCCGTCGTTGCAGTGCCGCCTCACGCCGCAGGGCGAGGCATTGGCGCACAGGCGCGGCTTGCTGTTCCGGCAGACGGCTGCGGGTGAATGGACACTGCTTTCCGACAATCTTCCTGCGGAGGATGACGTGCTAACACTGGACCTGTTCCTGACCGACCCGGCTTTCATGCTCTATACGGCATGGCAGGGTTTTCAACCCTCGGCTGCATACGGTCTGGAGCTTCCGGCAGCGGAAGAAGAAACAGATGCGGCAACTGTTATCCGACCGACAGACAAGAAACGGGGCATCGGCAGCGGTTTCTGCACCGTCACCCTGCGGATGACCAAGGAACTATTGGAGGCTGCAAAAGCGGGCAAGCCCATGCAGGCGGTACTCTGCTTCCGCACCCCCTCCGTGCAATGGGAATACCTGTTCATCCCGCGTGGCGAGACGGACGTGCCGGTCAGTCGGCTTGTGCTGGAAGACGCGGCGGGCAAGGTAAAGTTCTCCGCCTTCAAGGAATGCGAGACATACGGACAGATCGCTCTGCGTACCGTTTCCAGGTCGCGCATCCCCATGCGCCAAAGCTACGGCTGCAAGCTGCGGCTTACGGCACAGGACGAAGGGCGTCAGAAGCGCATCCTGCTCAAGCAGGTGCCGCCTCCCCAACCGGGACAGTTCGCCGATGTGGGGAAAGGCATCCTCCGGCAGGTGTGTTACTATTGAAAAACAGTGAATTGTAAAAATAAAGTTTAACGTAAAAAATCGAAAGACTATGGGCGAATACAAGACACCCGGCGTTTACATCAAGGAGAAAAACGCATTCGGTACTTCCGTAGTGGAAGCCGAAACCGCGATACCGGCTTTCATCGGTATCACAGAGAAGGCGGTCAACGGGGACGAGTCCCTACTTGGCAAGCCGTGGAAAATCACGTCGATGACGGAGTTCACAACCTATTTCGGAGGTGCACCGCTGGCTGACTTCAAGCTAAGCGTAAGCGACGGCAAGCTGGCTGTGACCGAACCCACCGTGCCGTTCACGCTTTATTACCAGATGGTGATGTTCTTTGCCAACGGCGGAAGCACTTGCTACATCGTATCGGTGGGCGACTACACGTCAAAAACTCCTATCACCGGCGACCAAGTGAAAGGGGCGTTGGGAAAACTGGAGAAGGAGCAGGAAGTGACCATGATTGTGGTGCCGGAGGCCGTCTATTCGCCCAATTACGCCAACATCCTGACCGACGTGCTCCAGCACTGCGGCAGCACGATGAAGAACCGCATCGCCATTTTCGACGTGCAGTTGAAAAATAGTGCTGGAAATGACATCGAAAAACCAGTTGAAAAATTCCGTGATGTGGTGGGCAGCAACTATATGTCCTTCGGTGCGGCATACTACCCGTGGCTGAACACGTCCGTGCTTTCCGAAAACGATGTGAACCCGTCCTCCGTGGCATTGTGGGATTACGACGGGGAAACTCCCGACCTTACGGCAATTTTAGGCGAAGGCTCCAAATTGCTGGCATATTTCAACACCGCCTTTGCCGACATCAAGGCAAAGAAAGCGGCAGCGGATGCGGATGCTACCAACAGCGACCTTGCCCAACAGCTTGTCGCAGCTAAAACCGACCTGCACAACGCCATACTCCAGAACTGTCCGGCATACAAGTCCGCCATCAAATTGATAAAGGACAAGCTGAACCAGCTCCCGCCGTCGGCATCCATGGCAGGCATCTATACCGCCGTGGACAACAACCGTGGCGTGTGGAAGGCTCCTGCCAACGTCACCGTCAGCTACGTCACCTCGCCTACAGAAGTCATCAACGACTATCTTCAGGAAGACCTGAACATGCCGATGAACGGCAAGGCGGTGAATGCCATCCGTCCGTTCCCCGGTGAGGGCATCAAGGTATGGGGCGCACGCACCTTGGACGGCAACTCGCAGGACTGGCGTTACGTCAATGTGCGCCGCACGATGCTCTTCCTCGAAACATCGGTGAAGAACGCCGCCCGTGCCTACGTGTTCGAGCCGAACGACGCAAGCACTTGGATTAACATGAAGTGCATGATAGAGAACTTCCTGCGCAGCGTGTGGAAACGTGGCGGCCTTGCAGGGGCTACTCCTGAAGACGCTTTCGAGGTACACGTGGGCCTTGGCGACACCATGACGGGCGACGACATACTGGAAGGCATCCTGCGCATCACCGTGCTGGTGGCAATCAGCCGTCCGGCAGAGTTTATCGAAATCACGTTCCAGCAGCAGATGCAGAAAAGCTGATGGCAATTGACAATGGACAATTGAGAATTGACAATTAAGAATTTAAGTAGTAACAATTAAAAACTAAGATAATATGGCAGATAATGGAGCAGCACAGAGTGTAAGCACACAGGCGTGGCCGTTGCCAAGTTTTTATTTCAAGGTGAGCATATCCAACGTGGGCGACATCTCATGCAGCGAGGTGTCCGGTCTGGAAACTGAGTATGAAGAAATTACCTACCGTGCAGGTGACAGCCCCGTATTCACCAAACTGAAAATGCCCGGACTGAGAAAGGCAGGCGATCTGACCATCAAGAAAGGCATCTTCAAGGACGACAAGGCCTTATGGGACTGGGTGAACAAGGTGAAGCTGAACACCATCCAGCGTGAGGTAGTGACCGTCAGCCTGCTGGACGAGTCCGGCAGCCCCGTGAAAACATGGGAAGCGGTAAACGCATGGCCCAAGAAACTCACGGTGGAAGGTTTCAAGGCAGACGGCAACACCACGTCTATTGAAACTTTGGTCATCGCGCATGAAGGTGTCAATGTGAAATAAAAAGGCTTGAGGTATGGCTGGTAATACGACATCCGAATGGAATCCGCCCGTAGAGTTCTACTTTCTGGTAGAGTTCCAAAGCATGAGCGGGCAGAGGTTCCATGCTTCCTTTTCCGAAGTCAATGGCATCGGCTGGCATTTTTCGACGGAGGCCAAAACGACCGATTCTAACGAAAAGCTACAGATGCCAACAGGAGTATCATATCCCAGTCTCACATTGAAACGTGCCTTGGATACATCGGGGGACGACTTCTACAACTGGATACAGAACTGCTTGAAAATGGTATTCCTGAGCGGAAATGCAGGGGCGGCAAAGAAAAGGGCCTGCGATGTTGTCATAAAGCTTTTGAACAAAGACGGTCAGCCATTGGCGGCATGGTCGTGCAACCACGCCTATCCGGTCAAGTACGAAGTGAATGGATTGGACGCAGGGCGCAGCGGCTTGGCCATGGAGACCATAGAACTGGTGTATAACCGTCTGGAACGCATAAGATAAAGCCTATGCCGATAGTCATCAAGGAAATGCACGTCCGCACCGTGGTGGAGCGACGCATCGTCACGGAGGCGGAACTGCCGGAGGAAATCCTCCGCAGGATAGAAGACCGCGTAGTGGAAAGGCTGTCCGCCCGTGAAAGCGGGCAGCCTGACCCACGGCGGCAGACGAGAAGGAAGAACGAAAGATGAACTAAAAAAGATTAGTTATGGGAAAGATGTCCATCACATCCTACACGGACGAGAACTTCAGCAGCGAGAGCCATTCCGCACTGGAGTTGCCCGTCAATCCGGCGAAGGTGAAGCTCACCAAAGGCATCCGCTATGCGGAGGACAAGCAGTTGGGCAGCCTGAACGGGTCGAACACCTACGTGCGCTACCGCCCGGAGACTTTCTACTTCGAGTGCCTGTTCGACATGACCAACGCCATGGAGGACGACGACGAGAAGCAGCCCGTGCACGACATGGTGGACGCACTGGAACAACGGCTGTACGACTACAACACCGAGGGGCACCGTCCTTCATATGTCAAGGTGGAATACGGCGACATCACGTTCTTCGGCCAGCTTAAGACGCTGGAAACGGAATACACCTTGTTCGACCCGGACGGCATCCCGCTCCGTGCCGAACTGAAAGTGACACTGACAGGCTATTGCAGCCAGAAGGAGGAGAAGTCGCGCTTCTCCAAACGCTCGCCCGATGTGTCACGGCTGGTCACGCTGAAAGAGGGGCAGACGCTTGCCGCCCTCTGCTACGAGATATACGGCGACCCGCTCCTCGTGGGGCAGGTGGCAAGGTTCAACAATCTGAACGGTTATCGGAACATCCCGGCAGGGACGGAGATACTGATGCCGATGCTTCGTAAATAAAGAATTAAGAATTGAGAATGAAGAGTTAACGAGGTAACAAGTTGACGAGTTGACAAGGCTGAAAGCAACCTTGTTCCCTTGTTCCCTCGTAAACTTATCAACTAAAAAAAGAAAACGATATGACTGATTCGCCCTCAAAGAACAAAGACCATGTGCTTGCCTGCACCGTTTACTGCAACGGCAGCAAGCTGCCCGACACCTTCTCGCTGGTGTCCGCCTCGGTGCGCCTCTCGCTGAACCGCATCGGCAAGGCGACGCTGCGCTTCAACGCGGGCAATATGGACAAGCAGACGTTCGATGAGAGCGACAATGCGCTGTTCAAGCCGGGCAACCCGATTAAACTTGATGCGGGCAGCACCAACAAGCAGGAAACGCTGTTCGAGGGCAACATCATCGGGCTGCGCATCCTTACGGGCAAGGACTTCCGCTCGTACATGGTAGTGGAGTGCCGCGACTGTGCCTACCCCGCCACGCAGGGGCGCAAGAACCGCATCTTCGAGAAGCAGAAGGACAGCGACATTATAAAAGAGGTATTGAAGACCTACGGCAGTGTGGACGTGGATGCCACGCAGTACCAGCACCCCACGCTCGTGCAATACTATTGCTCCGACTGGGACTTCGCCCTCTCGCGTGCCGATGCCTGCGGCTTGTTTGTTTTCGCCGACGGCAGCAAGATTAAGGTGAAGAAGCCTGAAGTGGGCGGCTCGCCCGTGCTGACCGTGACCTACGGCGAGGACATCACCGCCTTCGACCTCGAACTGACCGCCGACGACCAGTTTACGCAATACGAAGCGGTGTCGTGGAGTCCCAAGGAACAGAAGGCGGTCAAGGTATCGGCTTCGTCCCCCTCGCTTAACAAGCAGGGCGACCTCCAGCCGAAAAGCCTCGCTTCGGGCGACAGCATGCTGCTCCAGACCGATGCGCCTACCGAGGAAAAGGCGTTGAAGCAATGGGCGGACGGCATGGCATTGAGGGCTGGGCTGGCACGCTACCAAGGCTCGGTCAGCTTCTACGGCTCTGCTTTGGTGAAGCCGGGCTGCATCGTCGAACTGAAGGGATTGGGTAAACGGTTCAACGGTAACATGTTCGTCGGCTCGGTGACGCATACCATTGAGGACAACGAGTGGACGACCGAAGCGGGTGCAGGCGTACCGGCGATGAACATCACCGACGAGCCGGACGTGGTATCGCCCCCGGCGGCGGGCTTCCTGCCCGGTCTGCAAGGGCTGCATGCTGCGGTGGTGAAGAAACTGGACGGCGACCCGCAGAAGGCGCAGCGCATCCAGATAGAACTGCCGTGGCTGGACGGCAAGAGCAAGCTGCTCTGGGCACGCCTCGCCACGATGTATGCCACCAACGGCATGGGCACATATTTCCTGCCCGAAGTGAATGACGAGGTATTGGTAGGCTTCATGAACGCCGACCCCACGCACCCCGTCATCCTCGGCTCACTCTACGGCGAGAAGCACAAGCCGCCTTTCGAGTACGAGGCAAAGAACAATACCAAGGCGATAGTGACCCGCGAGAAGCTACGCATCGAGTTCGACGAGGAGAAGAAGGTCATCACCGTCGCCACGCCGGGCAAGAACACGCTGGAGATAAGCGACGACGGCAAACACATCCGCCTCGCCGACCAGCACAAGAACGAAATCAAGATGGACAGCGGGGGCATCACCCTCACGTCCCACAAAGATATAATGCTGAAGGCAAAGGGCGGCATCACGCTGGATGCTACCTCGAAAATCAGCGGCACCGCCAAATCCGACATCAGTCTGGACGGCATGAACGTAAAGGTACAGGCTAAAGTGGGCGCCACCGTCAAAGGCAACGCCACGGCGGAGGTTACAGCTTCCGGACCGGTAAAGGTGAAGGGGGCCGTAATCTTGTTGAATTGAGCAAGAATGATGTGAAACGACAGATACATATAAATTAGGATGAGAACTATAACGATAAACGAAGAAAGGAGAACGATATGCCACCGGCAGCACGAATAACCGACATGCACACCTGCCCCATGCAGACCCCGGCTTTTCCCTCGCCGATACCGCACGTGGGCGGTCCCATAGTGGGGCCTGGTGTGCCCAACGTATTGATAGGCAATATGCCGGCAGCCGTCGTGGGCGATATGTGCGTCTGCGTCGGTCCGCCGGACACGATAGTGAAAGGCTCGTCCACGGTGATGATTGGCGGCAGGCCCGCCGCACGGGTGGGCGACACCACGGCACACGGCGGCACGATAGCCGTAGGGTGTCCCACGGTAATAATTGGAGGGTAAAAGCCCCTCACCAGCCCTCCCCCGTAGGGAGGGAGATGTGAGATAGTGAAACGACAATAAAACGATATAAAAGATGAACGGGAACGAACATGACATAAGTATTCAAACTCTCCCCCTCACGGGGGAGTTGGAGGGGGCTGCCTTCCTCGGTCGTGGCTGGAGCTTCCCGCCGGTACTGACGGAACAGGGCGTGCAGATGTCTTCCTACGAGCAGGACATCCGGGAGAGCCTGTGCGTGCTCTTCTCCACCTCGCCCGGCGAACGGGTGAACCGTTACGACTACGGCTGTCCCTTGCGCCGCTATGCCTTCGAGCCGCTCACGGTGCAGACCACCGTGCGCCTGCGCAACGACATCAGCCGCGCCGTGACGCTCTACGAGTCGCGCATCGAATTGGAGGACATATCGTTCGAGGAACAGCCCGAACAGGGCGTGCTGCTGATACGGCTCACCTACACCGTGATTCGTACCAACAACCGCCACAACATGATCTATCCGTTTTACATCAACGAAGGAACAAGTATAACAACCAAATAAAAGAACAGAAATATGATAAGGAATAAAACATTGATAAAAGGTTTCGCACTGGCGGCACTCGTGCCCCTCTTCGCAGCGTGCAGCAGCGAGGACGACAGCCTTGTGCAGGGCGGAGAGGCACAGCCTGTGCAGATAGATATTACCCGTGCCACGACCGATGGCAATGATTGGACGTGGGAAAATGGCGACCAGTTGAAACTGTATGTTACTTCATACGGTAGTGATGTCCCGACAGAAGAAACATTAACATACAACGGCAGTACAAGTACATGGAGTAGATTCAATGTCACACTGCCCGCCACCGTGGAAGCTTGTTATCCGGCAACGGCAACGCTGACATCGTTCACTATCCCAACTAACCAAAGTGCGGGCATTGCTGAGGCGGACTATATGACTACCGCTTCAAGCCAACAACTTAACGGCACCAACCTTTCGCTGGCATTGGTGCATAGGCTGTGCAAAGTCGCCGTCACCATTACCAGTTGGAGTGACTATGGAAACACGATGCCAGCCATTTCCGATTTCAAGATTACGTCCTATCCCAATGTGACCAGAAGCGATGACACTGTGACTGGAACAGGCAATACTACGGATGTTATCGCTTACGAAGAAAGCAGTAATACCTACACCGCTATCATAGCACCCAGCGATAACGGTTTTACACTCAAACTGAAGGTGAACGGAATGGATATGACGGCTACCAGCGACCAAGAGGTGACCAGTGGCAACGCCTACTCATTCAACCTTACCGTCACAGACAAGGAACTGACGCTGACCCCTGCATCAACAAACGTACTGCCGGGATGGGATGACGAAACAGACTTAAACTGAGGAAGGAGGAATAACGATGAAAAATCTACTTTATATCATAAGCATGGCTATCCTGCTTGCGGCTTGTACCAACGACATAGAAAACGATGCGATACAAACAGACATACTGACCCTCACTGTAGGTGACTTCCCCGCTTTCGGTGAAGATGCGGCAACCCGTGCCATTGGCACAACGGATGCGGGCGGCAAGTCGGCATGGGAGGCTGGCGACCAACTGCTGGTCAGCGTAACTTGTAGTAGTGATAAACCGCAATATGCCGTTATGAGTTATGACGGTAGCACATGGATAACTACGCCCACCTTGAAGCAAACCTACGCCAGCTACACCGTGACCGCATGGTATGCCCCCGCTTATCAATGGAGCACAACAAACGATGGCACATTGGCGCTTCGCGACGGAGAGCAAGCCGGGCTTGACGAGTGCATCATGGCTACAAGCAACAGTTCGCCCAACATCACTTTCACATCACGCGAATATAGCCGCCTGCGTATCGCCTCTACCTCAAGCACGCAGCTAAGTGTGTCGCTTACAGACTTTACCCCGGCAGGCAGTACAACTTCAGGAAGCAACAATTACACCCTGACCACGGATAGCAAGGGCAATGCCTATCTATACGGCACGTGGACGACAAGCAGCAACTTGCAGGTGACGGCGCAATATTCCGCATCCACGCCAACGGAGCTTTACAACAAGGCATTAAGCCGCGCATCAGCCAGCGGACAAAGTTTTGCGGCAGATGCCATACCTACATCTGAACAGGCTTCTAATTATGGTTCATTGGGGGATGGAAGCGAAGCATATCCGTATGTATTGTTAAACGCCACTCAACTTACCTCTCTTTCGACGAAAAGCCAAGACAACCAAAATATAACTGAACACTTCAAACTCGGCGCGGATATTACATTAACTGAACCATGGACACCGATAACAACGGTTGACGAAAACGGTTATGGTAGTCAATTCTTGGGAACATTTGATGGGGACGGGCATACTATATCTGGACTTAAATTTAATTTGACAGATTATATGGCCGGCTTCTTCCGAACGATTGGGACCAGTGGCGTAGTAAAGAACGTGAAACTCAAAGATTGCAATATGTCAGTTTCAGGACAAGTATGCGGTGGAATTGCTGGCGTAAATTACGGAACGATAGAAAATTGCCACATAATAGGTGGAACAATAACAAGTGCATTTGATGCCGGAGGTTTGGCTGGCGTTTGCGTGTATGGCGCGTCGCGCATAGTGGCTTGTAGCAATTCTGCGGATATTACTGGATCAGACAGGGTGGGTGGAATTGTCGGATGGGTTCGTGAAGGCAGCCTGATAGGTTGTTGCAACACCGGGACTGTTACAGGGAACAGTAACATGACCGTTGGAGGGATAGTAGGAACAGATTATTCTCAGCTCACAGCTTGCTATTTCAGTGAAGGAAATGACAATGGCTATGGCACGCAGATAACGAATAACGATTGGTCTTCTGCGATTACAGACATGAACAATGCTTTGCAAGAAGCAGGGTATGACTATCAATGGGTGTTGGAGAACGGACAGCCGGTGATAAATACCCCATAAGAAACACCCATGCAAGGGGTATCACAACACCCCATGCATGGGGTACCTGAAGGGGTCATGCATGGGGTATAGCAAACCATATTTATAAACTCAAAAACGAATGCAATATGTTAGATTTTGAAGTGAAATCAAAGGTTCAGCCCGTGGGCGAACGCAAAGGACAGACAGTGTATTATGCACAGGTAAAGTCACAACAGAAGTTGACGAACAAGATGCTCATTGAGCGCATCGTGCGCGAAACATCGCTGTCAGAAGGCGATGTGAAAAACGCACTGATAAGCCTTTCTAACGTAGTGTGCGAAGCCCTGCAACTGGGCATGAGCGTGGACCTCGCCGAGCTTGGAAACCTGCGCGTCTCCGTCCCCTCGAAGATGATGGATACAGCTACGGAAGTCACGGTAAAAGACGCACTGAAGACCCCGAAAATCGTCTTCACGCCCAAGCAGAAGATGCGCGATGCCGCAAACAGCGTGGAACTGAGTATTGACAAGAGTTCGGCAACTACGTCATCATCTGGCAGCAGCAACGAAGGCGGTGAAGGCACTTTCGGCTAAGCCGGGCATCAGAAGCGGCCGCCCCTTCGGGCGGCTGCTCCCAACGAGTTTTAATTGAGTAATAATCTTAAAAATTTGAATGGTATGTACGAAGCGAAGCAACGGAGAATTCCTATTTCTCGTGTCAATTGGAAACCAAATAAACATGGGGAAAATTATTCTGATTATAGAAAAGGCTTAAATAAATTATTTCTAACAGAAGATTGTCATTGGAATAAAAAAAATAATACTATTCAACAAATGTTTGATGGTTTTTCGCCTGTAAATTATAACGGAGCAAATGGAATAAGTTTAGGACCTGAAGCAAGAAGAGAACGAAATATTCAGGGTGGAGTTATTGGAAACTCACATGTGCTTCGTGCGTCTCTCGTTGGGGATTCACATGTTCCCAATCCATCAGACAACGCAATAGACAATCAAGCACATCACATAGTAGAAGCAAATAATTCAAATGCAGCATCGTCAAGAACAATACTAACAACTGCAGGTATTGATATTGATTCTCCGATAAATGGAGTATTATTACCTTCACATGAAACCGATGATTCTGGTAATGCAACCGTACATTTTGGAAGCCACCCTGCTGAATATTCAAATACAATTTTTAGTTCTCTGATGGGTGCAATACAGACTGAAATGGGTATACCGGATTTGCAAACCTTGCAAACCTTGCAAAGCAACAATCAGTTAAACACAAATGAGCTACAGGGTGTTATAGAAAATAGATTAAATGACATTAGGAATGTTCTTCTCACTCAAAATGTTCCGCTTAATTTACACTCTGATCCAAATTATACTGAAAATGGTCCAGAAACAATTCAAAACATATTCCAACAAAATGGAATATTATAATACCCCATTTCGTCTGATTGTGAATCCCACAACAAAAAGTGTTAGGATTTGCAATCGGCAATCTTAAAGCAACAACGTTCTTTACAAAACAACGGATGCGTCTTAGAAGCTCCGTTCAAGAAGTGTTAATAAGATAGAGCTGTAAGTATATGACAGAAAACAAGGCATTTCTCGGCAATGGCTGGAGATTTCCTCCGACATTAGACAAAGACGGCATACCCGCGCGGATGTCCACCAACGAGTTTTAATTGAGTAATAATCTTAAAAAATTGAATGGTATGTACGAAGCGAAGCAACGGAAAAAGGTAATCAATCGTGTAATAGGGAAAGAATACATAAATGCGCAGAAATCTCAAGTTAACGCCATTCAGCGTCAAACATACTATAGGTATATGAATAAAGAGGAAGCCCAAATTGCTCATTTGGAAACTACACCTCCAAAATGGATTGGAGATAATGAAAATTGCATTAATTCAAGAGGAGATAAAAATCATGATCACGTAAAAAAATTTGATAATAAATTAGATTTAAGTAGGCAGCAATATATAAAACAGATAGAGGGTGACGACCAAATATCAGATAATGTAATTGGTGTAAAAACATCAGAAAAAGGGAATTATGGGCTTGGTAAAAATATGATAACATTTTTCAATCAAAACATAAGGGGAGAAGAAGTTTGGCATAAAGTGTCGAAAAAATCATCTAATAGTACATCGATGGGTGGAATGAATTTTGTGAAAGGTATTAGTCGGAAATGAGTATAAGGATTTGTAATCCGTAATAGTTTGAAAGATAGTATATATAAGATTAAGATCTTGATACTCAAACACAATTGGATTACAATTGGCTACGCCGACCTTCGGTTCCGATTGAACGAAAGATATACAGGCACAGGCAGGTCACACTGCCACCCTGAAACGATATAGTGTTCTTTACAGAACAACGACTGCGCCTCTGCAATCTGCAAATTCATGCAAGCATGATTTGCCATTGCACTCGGCTAAGCGTTCTTTGACATATTGGAAAAAGGAATAATGGGAAGAATATCCGTAAAACATTGGCAATGCAAAATAAAAGCGTTACTTTTGTAGTTTGACAGATAAAATGTTAAAGCCTATATAAAAGCAGAAACTCTGAAGTTTGCCTTTCGGCAGGGACAACAGGGTCTAACACTGCAAAGTTAGGCATTTCCCCTTGATAAACAAATAAAGCAACAAAAGAATGGCAAAAATCAATGTGAAAGATACAGAAGTGTCGGTTATTCGCGTCCATGACGAGGATTACATCAGCCTTACCGACATGCTGAAAGCCAAAGACGGTGAGTTTTTCTTTTCCAACTGGATGAGAAACCGAAACACGGTGGAGTTCCTTGGCATCTGGGAGAAACTGAACAACCCCAATTTTAATTGTGCCGAATTCGACATAATTAAAAGTCAGGCCGGGCTGAACAGTTACCGGTTGAGCGCAAAAGAGTGGATGCAGAAAACCAATGCCATAGGCATCATCTCCAAGGCAGGACGATACGGAGGCACATACGCCCACAAAGACATTGCCTTTGAGTTTGCCATGTGGATAAGTCCGGAGTTCAAGGTTTACCTGATTCGGGAGTTCCAACGACTGAAGGAGCAGGAACAGGCACAGATAGGCTGGAACGCGAAGCGGGAACTGTCGAAAATCAATTACCGCATCCATACCGATGCCATCAAGCAGAACCTCATCCCGCAGGAGATAACCCCGGCACAAGCCTCACGCATCTATGCCAACGAAGCCGACGTGCTGAACATGGCACTCTTCGGAATGACCGCTTTGGAATGGCGCGACAAGCATCCCGACCTGAAAGGCAACATCCGCGACTATGCGTCCATCAACGAACTGATATGCCTGTCGAACATGGAGAGCCTGAATGCGGTGTTCATACAAGACGGCATACCTCAGCGGGAACGGCTCATCCGCCTGAACCGCATCGCTATACAACAGATGCAAGTGCTGGAAGACCTGACAGGAGGACGCGAACTTTTGAAGTGACCGCCAGCCTTTGCACAAATCCCCATTATTCCGCCTGCCCTTTGCGAACAACCACAAGAGGCAGGCGGTTTCCTTTTTCCAGAATGTCAGGACAAAAAGATAAAGACATAGAAGTAACGTATAAAAAAGATATATGGCAACAGAGACCAGACATAGCGGCACGCTCCGCATTGACTACGAGTCAGACCGGGCAAGATTAGACGACCTCCGCCCGCTGACCGCCGACACGGACACCCTCCTGCACCGCCTTACCGAGGCGAGCCGGAAGATGCCCTACCGTGACGCGGACGGCAGGGAAGGCACGCTCACGCCCTTGCTGGAGAACCACGTGCTGACCGTGCTTGCCGACATCCGCCGCAAGAAACTGTCGGGCTACGGAGGCACGTTCGCCGGAGCGCAGGGCACGGCGAGGCAGGCGCACTATGCCCGGAAACTGGAGGAAAACGTGGAAGGCTGGGCACGGCGGCTGGAAGCCTACCTGAACGCCAGCCTGTCCACGACCGGCACGGACAGCGCGGCGGCAGAAGTGGCACGCGAACTGCTCGACCGTCTGAAGAACGCCCTGCAAGGCACGGCGGACGAAGACAACCGCCGCTACTACCGGATGCTCCGCACCGTGACCTCTATCCAAGAGAACGCCGACCGTTACCTGCAACGGGCATCTGAGAGCGGCGACACGGAGCCTGCCATTGCCCTGCTGCTTGCCCACCTGAAGAACTACGCCGGCATCGCCGAAGCCTTCAACCGCCGCTTCGCCTCGCTGCCGGAACTCTACCGTCGGAAGGTGCTGCACGCCGCGCTCAAGGAGGCGGTGCCGGACAGTGCGTACCTGATTCTCACCCCGACCGGAAAAGGTTTCACCCTGGCACAAGGAACTGCCTTTGCCGCAGGAGAGGATTTGACCTACAAGACCACACAACGGGAATACATCAGCCCGATGCGCTGCGTGGGGGCACATGCCCTGCATAAGGATAAAGACGGCGTGCATATACAGAAATTGAACATCGAAGACACCTCCACCGCCGAAACACTGTTCACGGGCGGCGAGGAACTGCGCACGGGCTGGCAGATAGAGTCGCCCATGCTGGTATTGGAGGAAGGCAGGCGCGAGGTGGAAATCCGTTTCGTACTTTACAAGGCACAGACCGACGGCGGCACGAAACAAGGCTTCACCGTGGAATACGCCACGGCGGAAGGCTGGACAAATGCCAAAGTGAAATGCGAACTCTCCGGAAATGAACTTGCGTTCAGTTTCACTATCGAAAGGGATGGCATCGCCCCCACGCCCTGCACCCAAGACCTGCACGGCATAGCGACAGCGTATCCCGCCCTCCGTATCCTGACTACCAACAAGGACTACCCGACATGGGCAGACGGACTGAACTTCCGCGAGGTGCGGATAACGGTCGAAGTAAACGGCATCCGCAATTTCACCTTCCTCAACGAATTGGGCGAGGCGGACACCACACAGCCCTTCGCCCCCTTCGGAATGCAGGCGGAACGCGGCGCGTGGTTCATCTTCGGCAACGAGGAAACGGGCATGAAGCCCCTGAAGGAGGTGAAACTGACGGGGAAATGGCAGAAGTTACCCGAAACAAAAAGTGAGTTCAACAACATATACCAAAACTACACGGAACGGGTGGACGCTTCCTCTTTCCGCGTCAGGACCGAGTGGCAGAAAAGCGGCAAGTGGCGTCCCTGCGCCGACAGCGGGCAAGCCCTGTTCAGCTTCAACGAACAGGGCGGCTTCAAGTCCGCCTGCTTCAAGTTCGCCTTCGCCCCGTCTGCCGCCACTACCCGTACGGCAGACGGTGGGCATTACGAATACGACCGTGACAAAGACGGTTTCTTCCGTGTGACACTTGACGGCCCGGACATCGGCTTTGGTGCGGCGGCTTACCGTAACCGCTTCACCGAGGTGATGATGCACAACAGCCGTTGCAAAGAAAAGGAAATGTGGAATTTGCCCCAAGAGCCGCCCGTACCCCTGCTGACAGATGTGGAAATGAAGTACAAGGCGGAGGATAAAGTCACAGCCCTCTCAATAACTCCAGAAGAGAAGATTAAACTCACCCCGATAGCATTGGTGGCAGGACAGGAAGCCCCTCCACGGGAGGGGTTGGGGAGGCTTCTCCCCCTGTACCCTGCCTCCAACCTAATGTATTTCGCCTTTGCCGATGCGGAGGGCGAACGGAAGGTACGGATATACATGGACACGACGCTGCCCCAAGATAGGTTGCCTTACTATCATCCCGATCTGGAGCAGCCGACGGAACTTTCTTGGCAATATTGGGACGGAGGAGAGTGGAAACACATTTCCTCCAAGCAAATCCTTGCCGAAGAAACCTCCGGGCTGACACAGGGCGGCTTCGTGGAAATCAACTTCGACAAAAAGATACCGTCGGAATGGCTGGATGACGGAGGAAGGCTGTGGTTGCGTGCCGCCCTCACGACGGGCAAAATCCTGTCCGGCGAGGGCGACAATGCGAAGTGGCAGGACGCGGACACCTCTGCCTGCCTCGCCCTGCGTGGCGTGTGGACAAACTGCATCAAGGTGATTGCTGACGGCGGTGACGGGACATCCCTGCCTGCCGGGACGATACAGGGGACGGTGGAAGAGGACGGACGCATCGGCAGCGTGACGCAACCCCTGCCCGGCTTCGGAGGCACGTCCGCCATGACGGAAGCGCAGGCGGCATCGCACCAGACGGCACGCTTCGCCAACCGCCACCGCGCCGTGACGCAGCAGGGCTACGAGCAAATCCTGCTGGAGCATTTCCCCGAAGCGGACTACGCGCAGTGCTTCACACTGCCAAAGGGCGAAGGCAGGAAGAAACCGGGCGTGCGCCTCGTGGTGTTCAGCCGCGCAGAGGACAGCCGCTACTTCCTCTCCCCGCCGTGGAAGTTGAAGGAGATGGAGCGGACACTGAAACGGTATGCCCCGGCATGCGCAGACCTGCAGGTGGTAAATCCTCTGTATGAAAAGATAGAAATCCGGTGCAAAGGCATCCTGCATTTCGAGGTGCAGGACGTGGGCAAGGTGAAAGCCAACCTTGTTTCCATGACGAGAGACTACTTCATGCCGTGGCGGAAAGATGGCGGTATCCCCGTGCCGGGACAGGCGTTCTCGTATAAGGAACTGCACTCGCGTTTAGTGAACCACGAGGACCTGCAACGGGTGGTTTCCCTGACTGTGGACGGTAGGGACTACCAGGCAGACAGCAATGACTATGCCATCCGGGGCAAGGAACCGTGGAGCATCCTCGTGCCGGAGGTGGTCATCGAGCTGCTTGCGCCCGACGACGGCGTGGGCGGCAACGGCATCGGCAGCGATTTCGTTATCGGCTAATTGGAATTGAAAACAAAATATACCGAATATGGAACAACATAAAGACAGAAAGACCCTGAAAGGGTACTTCAAGAAAGGGAGCATCCCCACCGAGGAACAGTTCGCCTCGCTGATAGACTCCGTGCCGAACATCGCGGAGGACGGGCAGGCGGTACGCACGTCGGACGGCTGGTCGTTCTACCCCGAAGCGGGCAAACCGTTGCAGATATGCCTGCACGAGGAGGAAGGCAAACCCGCCGCATGGACACTGTGCCTGACCCCGGAAAAAGGGCTGGCGATAAGAAACGGACACGACGAGACCGTAGCGGAATTAGGACAGGACAAGTCCGTTATCTTGCCCGGCAAGGGACAAGAGGAAGAAAGCGGCAGCAAGCCCGAACCCGTAGCACCGTCCCCGGAACCCATAACGGCGGAAGACGGCTACGTGACCCTTGCCGCCGACAAGGAATGGCACGACCTCGTGACGGTCACGGAACGGGGCTTCCGGATGTACGACATCTACTTGCTCCTGCACGACCCGGACACGGGGGCAAGCAAGGAAACCCGCGCTACCGCTGTCTGCCTGAACTCCGTGGACTGCCGTATCCGTTCGCCGAGGAAGCACTGGTGGGGCTGGTCGGGTGGCATCAGGCTGCGCTGGCAGACCGAGGACGGCATACTCCGCCTACAGGTAAGGAGCAAACGGTACCGGAGTTCCGGAAAAATTTTCTGCAAGATAATCTGAGAGTAATGAAGAATTAAGAATGAAGAATTGACGGCGGCTTATGGACGAGCGGAAAGAACCCTATATCGAGCAGCAGGCGGAGGAGGACGCCCTCTATACGAGGCTGCAACGGCAGACGCTGAAAGAAATGCAGCGGATGTCGGGCAAGGTGTGGACGGACTACAACGCCCACGACCCCGGCGTGACGCTGGCGGATGTTGCAAATTATGCCTTGGCTGAGCTGGACTACAAATTAGGCTTCGGCACGGCGGACTACCTGTCGGAGGCGGAACGGACCTTCGAGGCGGCACGCTTCGGGTTGTTCCCTCCTACGGACGTATATACCACCTCGCCCGTGACGGAGGACGATTACCGCCGGATGCTGATAGCCGACGTGCCCGGAGCAGACAACCTGACGGTGCACTGCGACCCGGAGAGCGGGGGCTACACCGTCCGCATCCTTCTGTCGCCCTTCGCGGAAACCTCCGGGGAAGAGGTGACAAAGCTCGTGACGGAAGTATTCCACAGCCACCGGAACTTATGCGAGAGTCTGTCAAGCGTGGAAATCCTGCAACCAGACATACTGGACTTCGAGGCGGACGTGGAGCTGGAGCCTGGCGCGGACGCCACCGGCGTGCTGGCACACCTGTACCGGCGCATCCTGCGCTACCTCTCCGACGGGGCGGACGTGCTCACACCCGACAACCGCCTTGCCGATGGCGTTTCGCCCGAAGAATGGCTGGAAGGCTCGGAAGACAAGCTGCGCACTGTCCTGCCCAAACAGGAGGACACCGAACACGAACTGTACACGAAGCTGTGCGCCGTGGAGGGCGTGGCACGCTTCCACACCTGTCTCCTGACAAAGGACGGCATCCCGCAGACCCGCTTTTCATCCCTTTCCAGCCTACGTATCCCCAAAGGGCAGGACGAACTGAATGAAAGGATAACAGTACGCTGCGGAAACGTGAAGGCAAGCATTGACATGGACCGCTTCCTGGAACTGCTGAAAGGTTTCTACCTCACCCGTGGACGCTCGCTGGAAAGGAAACGGCAACCGGACGGGCAAGGCGGCTGGAGCCTGCCGCAAGGCACATGGCGCGACGTGTACATACATTACCCCATAGCTGCCGACTTTCCCGGCTGCTACCGCCTTACGCCGGATGCAGAAACGCCTTCGGCTTTCGAGGCATACACCCGCCTGTACGACCGGATTATCTCCAACGGGCTGGAGGAACTGGAATCGCTGCCCCGCCTGTTCTCCCTTACACTTACTGGGGAAGAGCATGACGGAAGGCCGGTGCGGAGCCGGCTCAAGCTGCAGGGGCGCTACCTCGATTTCCTTGACAGGCTGTACGGTGTGGAGAGCAACCCGGCATGGCTGGCGGAGGAGGACTGCTACGGCGAGACCCCTGCCGGCACGCTGCGTCGGAGGGCGAACTTCCTGCACCACATCGCCCGGCTGGAGCATGACCGTCCGAAGGCGAGGGACATCCTGCTGTCCGCTGAGAACGGCAACACCCCGGCGGTGAAGGAATGGTTCTGCCGGCTACTCGGGCTCGACCCTGACGACGGGCACACCGTGAGCAACGTGCTGCCGGGGAACAACCTGCGCTTAGTGGAATACCGGAAAGGCAAGGACGGCAGGCCCGGCATCACCGACCGGATAGACTCCCTGCTCATCGGCGAGCGGATGCTCCGCCCGGAGAACGTGCGGTCCGTAGAGTTCAGAAAACTCTCCACTGACGAGGCGGGAAAACGCCGGGAATATGCCGAGATGCGCGCCGCGCTGCCCTTCTTCAACGAGAACCGCATCACCGGCGACCTGTTCCGGGGCGGCACGCGGCTGGACAGCTACCGGACGGTGAAGACCGACGAGGGGCAGTACATGCTGATGTACCGTCACCGGGAGCGCGGCGGCTGGACCAACCTCGGACAGTCGGACAGCACGGAACGGCTGGAAGAACTGGCAAACATCCTGCGCCGCTACCTGCGCGAACTGAACCGCCGGAGCGAGATCCTGTACGTGGTGGAACCCGTGCTGGCTGACCCCACGCGCACCTTCGAGGTGCTATTAGTGCTGCCGGCATGGACTTACCGCTTCCACAGCCCCCGCTTCCGTGCGAAATGCCGGGAACTGCTCCGCAACCTCGTGCCCGCCCACCTCACGGGCAAGGTGCACTGGCTCGGCGAGAAAGAGATGCGGCATTTCGAGCAATGCTACCACCAGCTGATGCGCACCTTCACGGACAGCCGCCTCGAAAGTTACCGGGGCGATCTGCTGAAGGCAATCGACGGACTATTGGAACAATCCGAAGAAATCATGGGACTGGATGATACGGATTGACCACATATCGTTCGGGTTCGCCGTCCCCGACGAGGGCTTTGCCCGCGGGCTGTACGCCGATTGGGACGGATTCTGCCACAGATGCTTTACACAAGTGGCGGAGGAATGCCTTGCGCCCTACGGGAATGACAAGGCACTCTACGAACTGGAACGGCTCGACCTTGATCTGGGGAGCATCCCCGAAGAGGATTTCTACGACGAATACCCCCGACGGCTAAGGGAAGCCCTGCTGGCAGCCCTGCCGCCACTGTACGGTACACGGATGCAGCCAGACCCTGAACGGACTGCCGCCGCCCGGATGGACAACCTGTTGCATTACCTGAAATATGGGCACCCCCAGCCGGAATGGGCGGACAAGACGTTCGACCCACAGGAGGAAACGGACTGGCTGGCGGGACAACCCGCCGCCTTCTACTATTCTGCAATAGAGAAGCTGGCAGCCCTCTGCGCGGAGGACGGACACGCCATGCGCCGCCTGTTGTGGCAGGCGGCAGGCGGGAAGCTGCTCCTTGATCTGTACACCGCCGTCCTTGCCCTGCCTTCCGCCGGGTTGCAGGGGAAGAGATGCTTCCTCTCCCTGCTGCTGGAAGCAAAACCGGACATTCCCCTGCGTTTCGTTCACGGAACACAGGACGGCAACGGACTGTACGGCATGGCGGAACTGTTAGACAGTCTTTCGGTAAGAACCCTCATGCGCGAAGAAACCGGGGAACATGCCGAAGTGGACCTGCCTCCTTACTGGCACTACCTGTACGAGTGGCTCATACACTATTACCCGTTCAACGGACTTGCCATCTTCGGTGGAAAGGCGGAATTCACCCGCCACCTGCACCACCGTCTGCTCACGTTCATCCGTAAGCGGAACTATTCGTTCTACCTCTCCAAGGCGGAACTAACCGTCAGCTTCCTGCTGGAAGTGTTCGGTCCCGCCTATTACATCGACGTGCTGAACGCCATCTACGAGCTGCAACCGCATAACCCCGACGGCTCGCCCATATACGACAACTATTTCAACCGCGAACTGTACCGCATGTTCCTGCGGCTGTCCCTGTTACGCCTGCCGGGAACCGCCACGTCCCCTGATGTTCCTGGGACAAACAAGGAGAAAGAGGAAAGCATCCCGACCGATACGGAAGCCCTCACCCTTTGGCTGAAAGACGCTTTGCACAATGAAGCCGAAAAGCGGACGCTGTTGGCTACACTGGCGAAGGAACAGCCGGAACTGCTCATTGGCTGGTTGCAATCGATCGCGATGAAAGACGACACGTTATTGCCGCTCCTTGTATCGTTAATTGACGACACAAGCATCAACCGCCTGTTGGCTTCTCTATCTTTTGCCGCCGTGGAAAGGGTGTCAAGGACATGGGACTATATTGAAAGGCATAAAGCAGAAAACACTTGGCTGAGGGATATATCAGATACCACCTTGCGCCATGCTTTCCGCAAGTCCATCCTGCGATGGATAGGAAACGGGCATTCCGACCTTACCGAGGAAGTAAGCGTAGGCAGGCTGCTGCAAGCCTTGCATGAAGAACTTGGCAGGACTGGCAATGCGGACAATGAAAACGAGAAAGAGATTGAAAATCTGGCAGCCGCCATACGGACGGAAACTCCATCTCTCACTTATCCGCTTGATGCGGAAAGGCTGACCGGCATATTAAAAGACACGGCACGCAGCGAAACCTACAAGCGGATGCTGCTGATGACGCTGGCGAAGGAACAGCCGGAACTGCTTATCGGGTGGCTAAGGTCAGAAGCGAGAAAGGACGATACTTTGTTGCCGCTCCTTGCACCGTTAATTGCCGATGCAAGCATCAACCGACTGCTTGCCTCCGTGTCGCTTACCGCCCTGGAAACGGCGGAAGCCGTCAAAAAGCACCTGCAAGGCCACAGGATGGAAATCCCGTGGCTGAAAGGCATGACGGACACACGACTGGAACAGGCATTGCGGAAATCCGTACTGCGCTGGATGGCAGAAGCGGATCTGAATCGCGCAGAGGCGGCGGAAACGCTGTTGCAAATATTCTATCAGAAAGCGACAGGCAAGAGTGACGAAACCGCCGTCAGGGATCTGGCTGCGGAACTGGAACTGACGGAAATCCGAAGGGAACACGCCCCCGTCAAGAAATCGGACACGGAAAAATACATGGAACACCTGCGGGCGATATTGTCCGACACATCCATACCCGAAACCCTAAGACGCAGAGAAGTGGCACACTTCTGGGACACATACCGGGAGGACTACCCCGAAGCGGTACGGCTGCTGCACACGCAAGGACTGCTGCCCGCCGTGCTGGAACTGACGGGGCATTACGCCTACATGGAAATCATGCGGAAGTCCTTGCCGCAGGTACGGGTCGGTGAGAAAGCGGAAACGCTCCTGCCGCTGCTCGAATGGATCGCCCGGAACGCGGAAACCTTGTCGCCTTATCTGACAGACAAAAGCACCGGGTTGCACACCCAATTGCTGCTTTGGATTGTCCGTCAGGGACAAGGCACAGCAAACGCCCGTTCCCTGCTTGCCGGACTGTTCGGGGGAGCCAATTTACCCCCAGTGTTAGGATTGATGACACGGGACATAGACAGTGAAGAATTTATTGATATAGAAAATATATTGGCACGGTGGCAAAGCTCCCTGCCGTCCGCCTACAAGGAATGGCTACACGTCATGGAAGACGAAGCCCGTGCCGTCAGAATACTACAGGAAAGCCGTTGGCAGACAGCGGAAGATTTCGGAGAATGGCTTGGTGACACAGCCATACCCGATGGAAAAAAACGGGAACTGTTACGGACGGCGGCTACCGAATATCCACAAAAATGGACAACACTGCTCCGTGGGTTCGGTAAGGAGGGGAAAGACATCCGCCGCATAGCCGTCCACCTGCCCGCATCCGTCCTGCTGCAATCCATCGGCAGGGGCAGTTTCCACCAGGCGGCAGTCTTATCAAGGCTCGTCAGTCTGACGGAACGCCGTGCGGAAACCTTCCCGTTCCTTTTCGCAGGAGGAAAAGACTTTCAATCCACCCTCTCGGAAGCCCTGCTGCTCTATATGCAGAACGCTGACACAATAGGGAGGACGCTGACGGAAAAGGACATCGTGGAGAAATTCCTTGCCTGCCTGCACTTCGTCCATACCGGAAAATGGGAATATGCCGGCGATGCCGAATGGCAACAGTTGTCAGACATCCTGAACAACGCAATGGGAACGGAAGGGCTATCCGGGCAGGAAAATGAAATGTCGGAAACCTTGTCCGGCATGGATAACGGTGATGCCGCATGGAGGCATAAACTGGAAACCATTATATACCGGCATCCCGACAAGCTGCTGGCATGGATGGAAGACGTTGCCACGGACAAGGACATTGAACGCTTGGCGGATGCAGCGGATATTGACTGGCTGACGCAATGGGCAGGCTATCTGCCTACCGTGGCAGGTTTTGCACATCCTGACGCTTTCCGGCAGTGGACGGCATGGCTGCTGCACCTTGCCGCTTCCGGCATTATTTCCGCAAAGGAGCTGGCAAAGGCGTTGTGCGCATGGGTGAAAGGAGCGGACTGGAAACGCCGGACACCGCAGCAGATGGAAAGATATTTCCTCTCCAAGCTGCATATAGGAAATACAGACAGTATCGCCTTGCCGTTGGAAAGCCTGACGGATGCCTCCCTGCCCGAAGCCATCCGACAACGGCTGTTGCAGGACTTCCTCCGACTGCACCCGGACAAACTGCTGGAATACATTCACCAGACAACGGCGCAGGGCATCATGAGTATCGGGCAATGGATTGGAATGTTGGATACCGATGGCTGGATGCGGCTGGCTTCCGGACTCTCGCTGTCCGCGACGGAATTGCTCCACCAGGTGAGCGGTATCCTGCATTTGGACGATGAAGCGGAATGTCTGGCATGGGCAACCTGTGTCATAAAGGAAGACCGGGAGACGTGGCTGTACAACCGTCCGGAAGAACATGTCCGTCCCTTTGTACAGGCCGCCATGCCCCGACAAGGGGACGCTGAAAAGAAAGAAGCCCTTATACAGGTGCTGGAAAAACTGCACATTGTGGAAACGGAAGATACGGAACAGGAACCTGAAATCATTTGGGTGAGCAACGCGGGGCTATGCCTGCTCGCCCCGTGGTTCGTCCGCCTGTTCGCAATGCTCGGCTACTTGGACGAAGAGCGCAAGGCATTCAAAGATACCGCCTCAAAGGTGCGTGCCGTGTTCCTGCTACAATACCTCTCCTGCGGACAGGAACGGGACTGGCGCGAGCCGGAACTGGCGTTCAGTCGCCTGCTCACGGCACTGCCCGGAAACGTGCCGCTACCCAAACGTCTGGCGTTGTCCAAGGAAGAACGGCAGACCGCCGACGGCATGGTAACGGGCGTGAAAGCCAACTGGCCGAAGATGGACGGCACGTCCGTGGAAGGCTTCCGCCGCAGCTTTCTCCTCCGTGGCGGTACGCTGGAACAAGAAGAAGGCCGCTGGCTGCTCACGGTGGAGGAAAAGGCATACGACATCCTGCTGGAGACCATCCCGTGGGGCTTCCGGCAGGTACGGCTGCCATGGCTGAAGAAATACGTGCAGGTAAAATGGCACGAGAAACAGGAATTTTGATTGTAATATTGTATAATGACATAAAGCATAACGATATGGAAGCTGAAAAAGTTTATCAGGAAAAGACGGCACGCACCCTCCAGCAGAAGCAGGAAGGGAGCGGCACGCTACAATTCGTGGACAACCGTCCGCAAAATCAGGCGTTGCAACGGCTGGGCGAGGACGATGACGAAACCCTGCAAGGAAAATTCGAACATCCCATCCAGCGCGAGGAAGATGACGAAGAAGCACTACAAGGCAAGTTTGAACAACCCATACAACGGGAAGAAGACGAGGACGAGGCGTTGCAGGGCAAGTTCGATGCGCCCGTACAGAAAAAGAACGAAACGGGTATGCCCGACCACCTGAAGGCGGGCATTGAGGACCTCTCCGGCTTCTCGATGGACGATGTGCGCGTGCATTATAATTCAGACAAGCCCGCCACCGTGCAGGCACTCGCCTACACGCAGGGCACGGACATCCACGTGGCACCTGGGCAGGAGCAGCACCTCCCGCACGAGGCATGGCACGTGGCTCAGCAGATGGCCGGGCGTGTGGAACCTACCACCGAGGTGGGCGGCATGCCGGTGAACGACAACGTGGACTTGGAACACGAGGCGGACGTGATGGGCGCACGGGCAAACAGCCTCTGAAATGAATAATAAAGAATGACGTAAAGATGATGCGTGAACATATCGGGTGGTTCAGCCAAGTGCTGACCGCTGCCATCCAGCTCTATTTCCGGCAGAGATGCGAACTGGAAAGCATTGAAGATGTTCAACCTCCCCATGACGGGTGGCTGGAACAGGTGACGGGACAGCCGGACATCCGTTTCGAGGAACGGGTCGTGGTGATGCTCGCCCTCATGCCCCATGTCTGCCCGCAGGCATTGGATATCTTCTTCGTGCAGAACAAGGACTTCGACCGGCAGTACACCGAGTTCGGCGGCTGGAAGGGACTGTCGCACGGCGGTTTCCTGCCCACGGGCGAGACCGCCTCGTTCATCCTCGCCGGGGACGATGTGGAGCGGCGCGGGGACGTGCTGCGCCTGTTCGGACGGGAGCATTGGTTTTACAGGAGGGACATCCTGCGGCTGGAGGGTGCGGGAGAAGGCGAACCGTTGCTGAGCGGCCAGTTGCGTGTGTCCGACGGCTTCCTCAGCCGTGTGCTGCTTGGTGAGGAGTACAAGCCCGACTATTCCACGGGCTTCCCCGCCAAGCGCGTCACCACTGAACTGGAATGGAAAGACCTCGTGCTGGACTACCGGGTGTCTGCCGAGCTGGAGGAAATCAACACATGGATAGCCTCGTACCGCACCATCATGGAGGACTGGGGGCTGTCGCGCTACCTGAAAGCCGGCTACCGCGCCCTGTTCTACGGGCCTCCCGGCACGGGAAAGACGCTCGCCGCCACGCTTTTGGGCAAGAAGAACAAGATGGACGTGTACCGCGTGGACCTGTCGATGATCGTGTCGAAATACATCGGCGAGACGGAGAAGAACCTTGCAAAGGTCTTCGACATGGCGGAGAACCGCAACTGGATCCTGTTCTTCGACGAGGCGGACGCCCTGTTCGGCAAACGTACCTCGACGAACACCTCCAACGACCGACACGCCAACCAAGAGGTGGCCTACCTGTTGCAGCGTATCGAGGATTTTCCCGGCACGGTCATCCTCGCCACCAACCTCCGCTCGAATATTGACGAGGCATTCTCGCGCCGCTTCCAGTCGGTCGTCTATTTTCCGATGCCCACCGAGGAATTGCGCCGTGAACTGTGGCGGAACATGCTGCCGGAGGAGTGGTTGGGCAGGCAGGCCGACGGGCTCGTCGCCCTCGCTGCCGAGACTGAACTTTCCGGTGGCTCCATCACCAACGTGGTGCGCCGCTGCGCCCTACAACTTGTCATGTCCGGACGGAAGACGCTGGACGAAAGGACGCTGAAGGACGCATTGGAGAAAGAGAAGGCGAAACTGTAGACAACCAATAAAAACGAAAAAATAAATGGCTAAAGACAAATACACCATAGTTAAAAGAATTTCAGATTATATCTGCTATGAGATGCCGGATAAAGTTTGGGTATATTCCCTGTCCCTGATGGCTGCCGTCCTGCTATGTTTCACGGCATATAATCTGAAAGCATATTATGACTGCGATAAACAGTTGGAACAGCAGAGGGAAGAGAACAGACTGATTATGCTGGAAACCATAAAAAATTTCGGGCATACCCCTCCACGTCCAGACAGGTACGACCTTTTCCCTTCCATAAGGGGAAAGCATATACGGTGTACTATAAATGAAACAGAACAACAACCCGAAAGAAACCCGAAATAAGGTTGGACATTGCAATTGAAAAATAAGGAGAAGACTTGGAAGACAAGAAGCTATACATGAAAGTTCTCGCGCTTATGGCGGTTACGGTGGTATCTATTGTTTCCATGGCCGCCATTTTGGTGCATGAGCGTGGACGTATGCACGAGATAGAAACCGAAGCAGGCGAAATACAGGAGATAAGGCGTGACATCACCGTCGCCCAACGCAACATCATCACCCTCGCCACATTGGGCGAAGGCGTCATCGGCTGGGAAGAGGCGGCCTACCGGCACTACCGCACCCGGCGGCTGCGGACGGACAGCCTGCTGCAAGCCATGAAGCCCCGCTGCAAGGATTTCGTGCGTCCGGCACAGATAGACACGCTCCGCGCCCTCTTGGTGGAAAAAGAAGCCCACCTGCTGCACCTTATGGAAACTTTCGCCCGTCAGGACAAGGCAGACAGCCTTTTGGTGAACCATCTGCCCGAAGTGGCGAAACGTGCCACCCGTGTACGCACCGTGACGCAGAAAAAGAAAGGCATCGCCGGGGCTTTTGGCGGCAAGAAGACCGTGCAGATACTCCCCTCCGCCAAGGAACTGCACCAGTTCAGCGACAGCCTGATAGCCATGCAGCAGGAACGGACGGCGGAAATGGAGGCATACACCGACAGCCTGCGCACGCTGGGCAGGAGGCTGAACGCCGAGCTAAACCGGCTGATAACCGAACTTGACGGGCAGGCGCAGGAGGCTTTCGTGCAGAAGGAGCGGAAGATAGCCGAAGCACAGGCATTGTCCGTCAGGCTGTTCACGGCGACTATTTCTGCCGCCATCGTCCTACTGTTCCTTTCTTACCTCGCCATCCATCGTGAAATGAAGCGCAGCGGCAACGAAAGGAAGAAACGGGAAAGCCTTATCACTGAACTGCAAAAGAGCAATGATACGAACGAGAAGCTAATCAAGCTGCGACGCAATCTCATCCAGAACGTCACCCACGAACTGCGCACTCCCCTGACCGTCATCGGCGGCAACGCCGAACTGCTGCTGAACGACACGGAGGCAGACAACCGTATGCGCCACGCACAGACCATCGGGGATGCCGCCGGGCGTATGGCGGGAATGATAAACAACCTTTTGGTGTATTTCCGGCTGGACAGCGGCAAGGAAACGCCAAGCGTCAAGCCTTTCAAACTGCGCTCCATCGCCGAAACATTGGAAACGGAGTTTGCTACATTGGCGAAGAATAAAGGACTCAACTTCAAGACAGCAAGTGAAACGGACGAGATTGTAAGCGGCGACAGGAACCGGATTATAAGCATTGGCGGCAACCTGCTCTCCAACGCCATCAAGTTCACCCGAAGCGGTACAGTCACATTAAGCACCGGCTACAAGAACGGCATATTTACTTTGACGGTGGAAGACACCGGCACGGGCATGACCGGAGAACAACAGGCGCGGATATTCATCCCGTTTGAGCGGTTGGGCAACGCCGTGACGGAGGACGGCTTCGGGCTGGGGCTTGCCATCGTAGCCGACACGGTAAAGCTGTTGAAAGGGAACATCACGGTGGAAAGCGAGCCGGGCAAGGGAAGCCGCTTCACCGTCAGCCTGCCGTTGACAAAGGCGGAAGAAATGGCGGCTGCCGAAAAGACGAACGCCGGACATTCCACGCTGTCCGGCTGCTCCGTGCTGGCGATAGACAACAACGGGATGCTGCTGGACATGATGAAAGAGATGTACAGGCAAAACGGTGTGGAGTGCGACACTTGCCAGACAGCAGGAGAACTGACAGACCTGATGCGCACGAAAGATTATGACCTGCTGATAACCGACCTGAAAATGCCGGAGGTGAACGGCTACGAGGTGCTTGAACTGTTGCGTACATCGGAAATAGGCAATTCGCAGACCATCCCCGTCGTGGCAGCCACCGCCGCAGGCTATGTAGAGAAAGAAGAACTGACGGGCAAAGGCTTTGCCGCCGTGCTGTACAAGCCCTATTCCATAGACGAACTGCTGGCGGTGACGGAAAGCTGCATCAAACGGAACAAAGCAAACAGCATAGACCTGTCATCCCTGCTCGCCTTCGGCGACAAGCGGCGCACGTTGGAAAAGCTGGCGGCCACAACACAATCCGACATGGAAGAAGTGAGCAAGGCAGCGGAAGCGGGGGACATGGAAGCATTGGATAACTGGGTACATCACCTGAGAAGTTCGTGGATGCTGATAAAGGCGGAGCAACCGTTGGCGGCACTGTACGAGGCAATCCACAAGGAGGACATACCGGATGAAAAGGTGCAATCCGCCGTAAATGCGGTACTGGCACAGGGCAGACTGATTGTTGATTCGGCAAGAAAGGAGGCGGAACGATGGGCAGAATAATCGTAGTGGAGGACAACATCATCTATTCCGACTTTGTATGCCGCCTGCTGGAAAGCAAGGGATACCCAAGCGTCAGCACCTCCACCTGCAACGGCGCACGGAAGCTGTTTGCCAAGATGAGGGAAGATGACATCATTCTGGCTGACCTGCGCTTGAATGACGGTGACGGTATCAGTCTGCTGGAAGAACTGCGGAAACAGGGCAGGAACAATCCCTACATCGTCATGACCGACTATGACGAAGTGCCCACCGCCGTCCGGTCAATGAAGCAGGGCGCGGAAGACTACATCCCGAAAAAGCTGATTGAAGCCAATCTCTTCCCGCTCCTGAAAACCTTGCAGAAAAGGCTGGAGCGGCACGATACGCCCATCCATGAGCGGCAGAGCACGGCTTTCCGGGAAATAGACCGCAAGATAAGGCTGGTCGCCCCGACCAACATGAGCGTATTGATATTAGGCGAAAGCGGAACAGGAAAGGAACACATCGCCGAGAAAATACATACGATGAGCAAACGGTCGGCGGGGCCCTTTGTCGCTGTGGACTGCGGTCTGCTTTCAAAGGAACTTGCCTCCTCCACCCTGTTCGGGCATGAGAAAGGGGCGTTCACGGGAGCCGAAAGCAAGAAACAGGGGTTCTGGGAAGAAGCCGCAGGAGGCACATTGTTCCTCGACGAGATAGGCAACCTTCCGCCGGAAGTGCAGCAGATGCTGCTCCGCGCATTGGAAGCCAAACGGTACAGACCCACGGGAGGCAGCAAGGACAAGCTGGCTGACGTGCGCATCATCGCCGCCACCAACGAGGACCTGCAGGCCGCCATCGCCGAAAAGCGTTTCCGCCAGGATTTGTTCCATCGGATAAAGGAATACACATTGAACATACCGCCGCTGCGCGAGTGCCGTGAGGACATCATGCCATTGGCAGATTTCTTCCTGAAACTCTCCAACGAGGAACTTGACCGGCAGGTGAAAGGCTTTGACGCGGAAGCAAGAAAACAACTGCTCGCCTATGCATGGGGCGGCAACGTGAGAGAACTGAAACGGGTCGTGCGCATGGCGGTGCTGCATACCGAGAGTGATACGGTCATGGCAGACACGTTGGAGTTCGATGAAATACCGATAGCGGATGACGCTTCGCTGGCTTTGGACGACATGGAGAAGAAACAAATCATCCATGCGCTGGAACAGGCAAAGGGCAACCGCAAGTTGGCGGCAGCATTGCTCGGCATCGGGCGCACCACGCTGTACAACAAGATGAAAGCATACGGGATAGAATAGAAAACTGTGAAAAAATGAAAGGAATTACAGGAAAAAGGCTACCTTTCGATAAGGTAAGCGGCGTTTCGGCATAAAAAACAATTGATTTGTTTTGTTCTGCCCTCAACTTGCATTACCTTTGTAGCAACATTTGAGAAAAGTCGGGTGCGGAAAGTAAAAAAATCCGTCCGATGAAAATATAGTATAGAATAAGACCGCAAGGCGCATCTGGTGAAAATCTGGACAATTGGAACTATGGAAGGCGATTGCGTGATGCTTATGCTATGCCTCGGCATAGCGTGCAGTCACGTACATTCCGTAGAGGCAGTCCAGAGCCGTCACCAGAAAGTAGTGTGATTTGCACGCTATTTTCGTATGACGGCTTTCGGTCGCAACCACTAAAAAAGAGACCGATGGGAAAAGTCATATTATTCGCCGTCCTCACGATGGACGGATGCCTTGCGGACAGTTCAGGGAAAGCGCAGCAATGGCTTGCCAAAACCGACACGCCGGACAGATTCGGCATTGCCGGAATGAAAGAAACCGCCCGTCCGCTCTCCGAATACACTTCCCTCACCATGTTGGTGCTTGACAAGTCCGACACCACCTGTTTCATAGAAGCCAACACCGCTACCGCAAGCATCATCAACGGCATGGCAAGGATGCACCTGCTGGACAAAATCATCCTCTGCACGATACCCGTCATTGCCGGGAACGGCTGCCGCCTGTTCCTTGGAGATTTGCCTGAAAGCGAATGGATGCGGGACGAGACAAAGACATACAAGGACGGTTCGCTGAAAGCCGTGTACCGCAAGAACGAGGGTGCGACTGTTCAGAAAGTGAACACCTCCCTGCTCAAAACAGTGTTCAGATTATGAACACGTGTTCAATATCTGAACACTTCCGGAAGACTGAATTCGGGTATTCCAATTTATTTTTATCAAATATGTCTGCTGTTTATCAGCGACTTGCAAAACAAGCCGCAAAAAATCCCATCCGTTGGACTGCCGTTTGCCCGATAGTTTTATGTGCGCACACTTCAACCCAAGTGTAACAACATAAAACTGAAAGCAAATGGAACATCTCATATTGACAGAAACGGAGTTCTTCCGCCTGATAGACAACCCCGAAAGCCGCAACGGGCTGAGTGCGGCATACAACGAGTTCGTGGCAACGGTCATTTCGCTCTGTACGGGAGCTGCAAGCCCCTGCCATCCGCTGCCCGCGTTGAGCTATGCGGAAACGGAACTGCAATACCACAAAGCCCTGCAAGATACGGGCACCCACCACAGCGTGTACGTGCGCAAAGCCCTCGCCTTCGTGCGCAAGATGCTGAAACACATTTCCATGCCACATAACCAAGTGCCGCCACTATCCTCCATCCCCTCCAAAGATGAAAAGAAAGACGATACGCCTGCCGATGCCCCGCCCATGCGGTGGACGGGCAAGGCGTCCGACCTCGTGGAACTTATCTATGGCATCAGCGAGATGGGCTGTATAAACGGCGGTGAAGCATCGCTGAAAGAGATAGCTTCCTACTGCTACAAGGTGTTCGGCGTACAGGCGAAAGGCTGTTACAACATATACAACGACATCAAGATGCGCAAGAGCGAGAGCCGCACCTATTTCCTCGACCGGGCTGCGGAGAAGGTGAACAAGCGGATGCTGTTGGACGAGGAACGGGAGCGGGCGAGAAGATAGCAGGGATTTTTGGCTCACATAATCCGATATGCTTGAATATGTTAGGTTTTCTCGCCGGAAAGCCGTACCTTTGCAGAAACAATTATAAGAAAACGTATCATGGCAATAGAAATCAAACCCATACCGGTGCTTCGCGGCAAGGCTGCGGCACGTTTCGTGGAGGAAGCCGACCGCAACGCCAAGGAAAGGCGCGGTTCCATAGACTTCACGAAGCAGGTGGAGAAAATGCGGGCTATCCTGAAACGTTCCAGACTATATCGGGAGGGATAGGACGGTATGTTGGAGCGTTGCGAGTTCTGCGAGCTGAATGAGGAAGTGCTGCGTGAGTGCGGCGGCTTCTCGTGCAAGGACGGGGATATAACCGAGTTCTTCACGAAAGAGTATGCCGATTACGCCTACCAGCTATTGGGCAAATCCTACTGTTTCGTAGAACAGGAAAAACGGTGTATTGTCGGCGCTTTCACCGTAGCCAATTCGAGCATCCGTGCCGACCTGCTCCCGAACAGCCGGCGTAACAAGCTCAACCGCAACATACCCAACGAGAAACGGCGTCCGCAATATCCTGCGGTGCTGGTAGGGCAGCTTGCCGTCAGCGAGGACTATAAGGGACTGCACATAGGCGACGAACTGCTGGACGCCATCAAGTCGTGGTTCATCGAGCCGCTGAACAAGACAGGATGCCGTTATGTGGTGGTGGATGCGCTGAACCATCCCAAGGTCTTTGACTTTTACCTGCGTAACGGCTTCAAGTTCCTGTTCGCCACGGAGGAAGAGGAATGGACGTTCCTGCACGGCAGGCGGACGGCGAAAGAGGGAACAGCCATGCAGCCCATGCACACCCGGCTGATGTATTTCGACCTGATACTGCTGCGCACCGAATGAGAAAAGGCTGAAAATACAGAACAATGAACATACCTCCCATGCAATCTGTTACAGTTTTGCATGGGAGTTTTTATATCAAGAGAGAATGGCAAAGAAAAAGAGAAGACATAACGGACACTATTGCAAGATATGCGGCTGCTACAAGTCCAACGAGAGTTTCACAGGCAAAGGACACACACGGCACATCTGCAAGCAATGCCAGTCATTGCCGAAAGATGAACAGGTGGACATGATGCGCTGGAACGAGGTGGAACGTGCCGCGTTCCGCTTTCCCATGAGGCGGCAGGACTGGGAACTTTTGGAAAAATACGCCAAGAGATACAAGGACAGGGAGTCGGGGCAGTTCGCACAGGATATGCTGGACATGAAACGGGGCGTTTGTGTGCCGGAAGATGATGATGAAGAAACAGACGAATGGGACGACAATATCTTGCAGATAGTGGAAACACCCTTTTCGGACTTGGATGAAGACAACCGTATAGCCGTAGAGGAACTGCTGGAGGAGAACATTAACGGGTACATGATACACAAGGACTATATTCCTGAAGGAAAGGACTTGCAGGATATAGCCGATGGTACTGAAAGAAACCAACGATACGTTTTACCTCAAAGCCGTTCCTGATGACGCTTACCGCAATCTGGTGGATGATACCGTCCGAAAGTTGGTCAAGGAGTGGCAGGACGACGGCATGGAGATAAAGACCTATACCGAATCGCTCACGGTCATGGAAACGGAACGGCTCATAATCAGAAAAATCACCCGTAAGGACATGGGCGTATTGCTCACCCTCATGGGCAAACCGGAAGTCATGTACGCATGGGAACACGGCTTTGAAAAGAAGGAAGTGCGCCAATGGCTGAACCGCCAGCTTGCCCGTTACCGTAAGGACGGCTACGGGTATTTCGCCCTTGTCCTGAAAGACGGAAGCAAGTTCATCGGGCAGGCAGGGTTAATAAAAAGTGTGATAAACGGAAATGAAGCCGTAGAACTCGGCTATATCTTGGACGATGCGTATTGGCACAACGGATATGCCACGGAAGCCGCCATGATGTGCCTGCAATACGCTTTCGTGGAGTTGGGCATGAGTGAGGTATATTGCAGCATACGTCCTGAGAACGCACCCTCCATCCGTGTGGCGGAAGCTATTGGAATGACACCTTGCGGCAGCCATACCATCACATACAATGGAAAGGAAATGCCCCATGTGCTATACAAGGCAGAAAAGCCAACGTAACAGATAAGAAAGGGAAAATCCGTAACACGGTCCGAACCGAGCTACGGATTTTCTCTTTTCGCCTGCGGTGTCCTACTTGTTCTGCAAAAGATGTTGCAGTTCGGGGTCGGACTGGATGCGCTGCAACTCGTCGGCGACAATCTGCCGCACCTCGGCACGGATGCGGTTGTAGTTCTCCTGAATCATCTCTTTCATGTGGTCGTTGCCGTCGGCGTCGGTGAAGTCCGTGATGACGGGGATGGGCTTGTAAGCCTGTTCCTCACGCTTCACTTTATCGGCATCTACTACAATCTCACAGTGAAAAATCTTCTGCTCGATGCGCTCATTGAAGTTGTCCGCCACCGCACCGACGAACATGCCCTGCGTGAGCGTGGAAATCTTGCTTGCCGGGATAAGGCTCTCCATCTGCGTGTTGATGGAGGTGGACTTGTCCTCGCGGTTGATGGTGATGCTCTGGCGCCTTTGCAGAATTTTGCCGAAACGCTCCGAAAGCGTCTTGGCGGTCTCGCCCACCACCTGACCGGAGAAGATGTTGCCCACCGTGTTCATCACTACGGCGGCTTCCTTGTCGCCGTAGTCGCGCTTCAACTGTGAGAAGTCCTGAAAACCGAGGCAGACAGCCACCTTGTTGCTTCGGGCGGTGGCGATAAGGTTGTCCAGCCCCTTGAAGTAAATCGTGGGCAGTTCGTCGATGATTACCGCCGATTTCAGCTTGCCCTTCTTGTTGATAAGCTTCACGATGCGGGAATTGTACAAGCCCAATGCCGCGCCGTAGATGTTCTGGCGGTCGGGGTTGTTGCCGACACAGAGTATCTTCGGCTCATCGGGATTGTTGATGTCGAGGGTAAACTCGCTGTCGGACATGACCCAATAGAGCTGTGGGGAAATCATACGGGATAGCGGTATCTTCGCCGACGCGATCTGTCCGGCAAGCTGTTCCATCGCGCCGCCCTGCCATGCGTCCATGAACGGGGAAAGGTAGTTCTCCAATTCGGGATAGCTGGTGAGAATTGGAAACACGTCCTCGTAACGGCGGTTCAAGAGTTCGATGGCATGGGGAAAGGTGCAATACTTGCCGTCCTTGTAGATGCGCAAAAACCATATCACAGCGGCAAACAGGATAATCGGACTCTCCACAAAGAAGTCGCCCTGCTTTTGCACCCAAGATTTATTGAGGTTGAGCATTATCGTGTAGGCACTCTCGTAGGCATCGGTGATGTCCTCCATGAAATCGGGGTGAATGGGATTGCAGCGGTGGCTGCGGCGCGGGTCGTCGAAGTTTATCACGTAGAACTTCGGCTTGACCTTATATCCCTCCGGGTGGTTCATCAGGTGGTTGTAGGCAATAGTCGATAAGTCGCTGAATTTGAAATCATAGATATACATTGAATAACCTTTCTCAATCTGTTGTTTGATAAAACTGTTTACCACGGCATACGACTTTCCGCTGCCCGGTGTGCCCAGTACGATGGACGCACGGAACGGGTTTACTACGTTGATATATCCGTTGTTCCACTTCTTCCTGTAATAGAAGCGTGTGGGCAGGTTCACCGAATACTCGTTCTCGATGAGCCGCGTTTCCTGCATGAAGCTCTCGTTCTCCACGTTGAACACGTCTTCCATGAGGTTGGTGCGCAGAAGGCGACTCATCCATGTGCCGGACATCAGCAGGCAGACATAGCCCGCCGCAACGGTGGCGGTGTACAATGCCGCGTTTGCCTCTACGGGCAACGGCAGGGACAATATCCACCAGTTCAGAAAAAACAGCACAAGCCCTGCTGCAAGCACCGTCCAAATCCTTGCCCACGTGATTTTTTCCTCCTTGACCCCCTTCGTGCCCAGACACGAGAGTGCCAGCAGCGCCAACGCAAAAAGTTTCGTATAAAGGATGGAGCGGAACAATCCTGCGGTGCGGTCGAAGTTCAACAGTACCCTGTCCACCACGCCGATGTCGATGCCCCACAGCCTTACGGCTTCGTAACAATACCAATAGAGGTGAATGACCACCAGTAAAATGCTTACGGCACGCAGAAAATCCATGATTTTCGCCAATGCCCTCAAATCGTCTTCCTGTTGTGACATAAATCTGTTTCTGTTTTTTAGTTGATGAATAATCGTGTTTAATACCGATAGAAAGTGAAGATACCTAAGGTACGGACTTAGGCTATCTCTGTTCCGTACTTAGGTACCCTTAGTTCCGTACTTAGGTTATCACAGCCCCAAACCCTTGCGGCGTTTCTTCTTCCTGCGTTTGAGGTCACGCTCGAAGGCGGCTTCTTCCGCCTGTGCGCCCGACGCATCGCCACCGAGCAGCCCCAAGCCGGTGGAGTGCCCCTCGTCGTGTTCCACATAGGTACGGGCTTCCTGCTGCGGTTCGTCCTCCGTAATGGTGAACGGTATCGGCGGAGTGCCTGCATACGGCAGGGTGAAATGCTCCTGCAAGGCGTTGGCGGAAAACTCCCTGCCCAAGCGCGAGCCGTTCAGCACGCAGCCCGTGCGGTGGTCGATGAAGGTCGCCCCGTATATGCGCCCCTCATCCGTGTGGCGGAACACCACATCCACGCCCTTTGCATGAAGCAAGCCGATGAACTCCTCCTTACGGTAGGTCCGGGCGAGCGCGGCGGCGACGGTCTTGCGCGTCCTGTCCGCCAGACGCTTGTCGCGGATCTGCCCTTTGGAAAATTCAAACCTGCGCAGCACAGCTTCATAGCCGACGGACTTCCCGATACGGGATGCCTTGAAAGGATTGCCCACCTTGTTCCCGGCATCGTCGGTGGCGGCATAGACCAGCCCGTGATACTCACGCCCGTCCACGTTGCCACGGGCTTCCTCCACCGTGACATTATAAAGGGAGAGCAGGGCGCGGTATTCGCCCATCGTCCGGAACTTGTAAGCCGCCATGACCGCCTTGGCGGTGTTCGCCACCTGACGCTTCACGTCGCCTTGCGAAACGTCCACTTTCCGCAAGGGGTTGTCATGGCGGTGCTGCCTGCGGTCGGCGGGGTGCAGGCCGTACTTGCGTTCCAGTTCACGGGTAATCTCCCGGCTCCTGCGGAAGTTGTAGCGGTCGCTGATGCACCTGCCGTTATCATCCACACGGATGGTCACGATGTGCAGGTGGTGGCGGTCGATGTCCTCGTGTTTATAGATGATGTACGGCTGTTCGCCGAACCCCATCCGTTCCATGTACTCACGCGCAATGCCCTCCAGTTCCATGTCCGTCAGTCGGTCATCGGGATGCGGGTTGAGCGATACGTGCATGACGGGCTTCTCCGTCCTCACGTGGGGCGAGAGGTAACGTGAGAAGTCCTGCATGGCGCGGTGGATATCCATCCTGCCGGAACAGCCGTCGAAGATTTTGTTCGTGCCGAGCAGTTTGCCCTGTTCCTTGTTAATCTTCTCCCCGTTGTACGCCAATGCCCCGAACAAGGATTTTCCTAAACTGATTTTTGCGACCATCGTTCCTCGAAATCCTTTGTCAGTTCCACGATTTGGCGGGTCAATGCCGCCAGTTCCTTCGTGCATTGCTCCAGCCGGTAGAGCAATGCCATCGCCTTTTTCTCGGAGAAATGGCAGCGCAGCTCCTTGACGGTCTGGTTGTAGTTGTTGCCTATCATGCGGTACTGCGCATGGAATGAAGACAGCTTGGCGTAGTATTCCACCAGCGTCCTGTCCTCCCGGAACACACGGAACTCCCCGCCGAAGATGCGTGCCTTGGCGAACACCGCCTTTGCCTTCACCTCCGTCTGTTCGTACATGGCGAGGAACCTGAGCCATTCCTCGTCGTTGAAACGCAGCATCACATGGTGCGTTTTCTTTTCCAACTTGGGGTGTCTTCCCCCTTTCTTACGTTCTCTGTTCATTATTACTATGGATTTAGTGGTTTCACGGCATAAGCGCAGCTTCCGGCACACGTGCCGCAGGTAGGAAACAGGCTTCCCGACTTCGGAGAGGAAGCCCCCTTCCCCTTTCAGGGGCAAGGCTTGCGGGAGTAACCCGCAAGGTTTCGGGTAACTCGAAACATACCTTGCTGTGTCTTAGAGGACACAAAAATCCGTAGCAGACGGATTGGGGATATACCTGTTATAACAATCCCATAAAGGTATCGGTCGCCCGATACCCTCCGGCTGCCCAAAAGAAGGACGGAGCCGGGGCCTGCGGTACGCACCGGGAGCATTGCCCTGCCGCTTGGGTGCAAAGGTAGGGCGTTTAAGCCCTTGAAAACGTGATAAGAACGAAGCCACTCCCTACCACTTGCTGCCAGAAGCTGCCACCAAAGGCGGAAACGATACGGATATGGAAAAATGCCCTTTACTTTGCAGGCAGAAAGGTCGGCAAGCCTGCCTATTTCCGTACAGGCATATCCGCAAATGTGCAAATCCTTGCACCTGTCTGCCCTCCTGCCTGTGTGCCTGCCTGCCGGCACGCAAGCGTACAGGCGGAAACGCAAGCAGGCACATTAGATTGCAAGCAAGCGAGTAACCTCATGAGCATACAAGCAAAGCCGCAAATGTGCAAATGAACAAGTCTGCGAAATGGCATATATGCCGACCTGCAATAAACCGATGTCTAACAATTAAAAAAAGAAGAATGAAAAAAGAACCTTTGTTCATCGCCTTCTCCACCCAGAAGGGAGGAGCCGGCAAAACGACACTCACCGTACTGATGGCGAGTTACCTGTATTACGTGAAAGGGTACGACGTGGTAGTCGTGGACTGCGACTTTCCCCAGTTCAGCATTAAGGACATGCGCGAGCGTGACCTGAAGAACATCGAGCGCAACCCGTACCTGCGCAAGCTGGCATATGACCAGTTCAAGCGCATCGGCAAACGTGCCTACCCGATTGTGGGCAGCCGACCCGACAATGCGATAGAAACGGTCAAGCCCTTCATTGAGTCGGCGACACCGCCCGATTTCATCTTTTTCGACCTGACGGGTACGGTGAACAACCTCGGATTAATCAAGACGGTGGCGACCATGGATTACATTTTCTGTCCTATAGCCGCCGACCGATTCATCATGGAAAGTTCGCTGAAGTATGCAAGCATTATCAATGACACGCTGATCACCACTGGCAAGTCGAACATCAAAGGTATCCGACTGTTGTGGAATATGGTGGACAAACGCGAGAAAACCGACCTGTACGACATCTATGACAAAGTGATTGCCGGGATGGGGTTGGAAACGCTGAAGACAAGCCTGCCGGACAGCAAGCGTTTCCGCAAGGAAGGTTCGGAAGAAGGCGACCGCCCGTTTTTCCGTTCCACGCTGCTGCCACCAGACAAAGCACTGGCGAAAGGTAGCGGCATCGATGACCTTGCGGAAGAAATACTCGGTATCGTAAAGCGCCCGACGCATGGCTAAAAAACTTGATGTCGATATTGATCCCGGCAAGTTTCTGGACTCGTTCCGTCCAGAAATGCCCACGTCCGCCGCCCCTGAAAATGCTGGAACGGATGAAAATGCCCCAGACAAGGTGACAAGACCAACGGAGAAACCGTCAATAAAGGCGAAAAAGGAAGAAACCATACAGGAAGAGGAATATATGGAACTCTTCCTACATGCGCCGAAAACTCCCATATGTTCAGGCAAGACTGCCTATATCCGTAAGAATTACCATGAGCGGATACAGCGCATCGTACAGGTCATCGGGAAAAACGGGATTTCGCTGTCAGTCTATGTGGACCGTGTGTTGGAACAACATTTCCGCGAGAAAGAGGAAGTGATACGCAGGCTCTACAAAAAGAATTATGAAGACGTTTATTAACATTAAAAGCAAAAATGACAATGGAAAGAAAAATAGACAAGAAAAAAAATTCAGGAACAGGTATCGCGCAAGATGCGAGTGAGGTGGAAAAAGTAAAAAACTACATCTATACATACCTGAAGAGTGCGGACTTTACCGCCCGCACATGTAAGACAGCTTATATCCGTGACGAACACCACGAGCGGATACAACATATTGTCCATATTATCGGGAAGAACAAGATTACGTTATCCGGTTACATAGACAATGTACTGGCAGAGCATTTCGCAAGCCACAAGGATGAGATGACCAAACTGTATGAATTAAGCAAACCGATTTTCTAACTCAAAAGAAAATAATCATGAAACTGAACATCAACATTTTCAGACGCAAGGGAAAGGAAGAAGCCTATGCGGGCAAGTACCTCAACGGGCGCAGGCCGGAAGGAACCGCACAGAAGGCGGTGTACATCAGCCGCGAGAACCATGAAGCCGTCAAGCGGATCGTAGGCATGGCGGGAGGGCAAGGGACAACCATATCCGGTTACATAGACAGCATTGTCACCGAACACCTTGAACAGCACAGGGCTGAACTGGAAACCCTGCATGGGAAGAAGAGCCACGGGATGGTCGAACAGATAACGATAAGCCGATGGTGACGTTCCTGATTGTCCTGATGATGATGTGCAACCTGTGGATACTTTTCTATCTGACATGGGAGCAGCAGGAACGGCAGAAGGCCGGCAGTCAAGAAAACACAGACCGGAAACGGCAGGAACCGCCGCCCGATGTCGTGGGCAGGAGCAAGTTCAAAATATCGGACTGGATTGGGACAGAAAAGGACACCACAGTGCCGGAAGCTGCCACTTCCGTGGAAGCCGAGGCGGTGGAAGAAAAGGACGTTACCTTTGCCGATGAAACGGATACCGACGGAGGACAAGCACCGGAAAACAAGCCGTCACGCCAAGTGCCCGATGACGAACTTGATGAAACATTCAGCGACAGCCGCGTGTCGGACATGGCAGAATATGACGGGAATGAGGATTACGATGGCGAACCCCATGAGGCAAGCGGCTTCACCTTCGAGGACATCGACCTTGCCATGCGGACGGTAAAGAAACCGGCAGCCACAATGGAGGAACGCCGCCACGCCGGGATGGTGTTCTGCGACATGAAGGGTAACGAGCTGTTCGCGATGATAGAAAAGAGTTCGGAAGCGACCCGCAGGAAACTGAACGAACTGATGGACTTCTATATGGACAGCGTTTCCGCCACCATACGGAAGGAACCGACCCCGACGGCGGTACGGACTACAGTCCCAAACGTGCCGGACAATATTGAGGATTTCAATATCCGTGATTTTGTATAACAAGTAAAACTAAACAATGATGCGAAAAAAGAAAATCGACTACGGCTAAACTTCGGCTTGCCACCGAACCACTAAATCCACAAGCCGGCTTCATCCAAAGCCGCAAGAAGTAAAACAAGTATCAACCGCCAAAGGGACTATCCAACCCGGAGGCACAAAAAAAGAAACGATTATGACAAAGACATTGAAGAAAAAACAAATCATTCTCGCAGCCCTTCTGCTGGCTGCAAACATCTCAGCGTCCGCACAAGGCAACGGCATGGCGGGCATCACCGAAGCCACCAGCATGGTCACTTCATACTTTGACCCGGCGACGAAACTCATCTACGCCATCGGCGCTGTCGTCGGGCTTATCGGGGGCATCAAGGTATATGGCAAGTTCAGCGCCGGCGACCCCGACACCTCGAAGACCGCAGCAAGCTGGTTCGGGGCGTGCATCTTCCTGATTGTGAGCGCGACGATTCTCCGTTCGTTCTTCCTTTAATAAACGTACATTCCCATACATATATAATAAGGTGTAAGGACAATGGCTGAATACCCTATCAACAAGGGCATAGGCCGTCCGGTGGAGTTCAAGGGACTGAAGGCGCAATACCTGTTCATCTTCGCAGGCGGGCTGCTTGCCGCCTTCGTCCTCTTTGTCATCCTGTACATGGCAGGCGCGAGCCAGTGGCTCTGCATCGGCTTCGGTGTGGTGTCGGCTTCCGCCACCGTCTGGCTCACGTTCCGCCTGAACGCGAAGTACGGCGAACACGGGCTGATGAAGCTGGGCGCGGCACGGATGCGCCCCCGCCATGTGCTCCACCGCAGACGGGTGTCCAATCTGTTAAGACGAAAAAAGAAAGGAAGAAACGTATGAGAAATGTAATGAAAGCCACCACGCTGGAAAGCCGCTTCCCGCTGCTCTCGGTGGAGCACGGCTGCATCGTCTCGAAGGACGCGGACATTACCGCCGCCTTCGAGGTGGAACTGCCGGAGGTCTATACCGTCACGGCGGAGGAGTACGAGACCATCCATGCCACGTGGTGCAAGGCGATAAAGGTGCTGCCCGACTACTCGGTGCTGCACAAGCAGGACTGGTACGTGAAGGAGCGGTACCGCCCCGACACAGGCAGGGAGGGCATGGGCTTCCTCGCCCGCAGCTACGAGATGCACTTCAACGAAAGACCTTTCCTCCATCACAAGTGCTACCTGTTCCTGACCAAGACAACGAAGGAGCGCATGAGGCAGCAGAGCAACTGGAACACCCTGTGCCGGGGGCACATCGTGCCGAAGGAGATGCAGGACAAGGAAACGGCGGTGAAGTTCATCGAGGCGGTGGAGCAGTTCGCGCGTATCCTGAACGATTCGGGGCACATCCGGCTGCGCCGGCTCTCCGATGACGAGCTTACGGGCACGGAGAAGGAAACGGGCATTATAGGCAGGTACTTCGCGCTCTCGCCGGGCCATGTGGACTGTCTGGAGGACATGGAAATGACGGCGAGGGAGATGCGCATCGGCGACAACCGGCTGTGCCTGCACACCCTGTCGGACACGGAAGACCTGCCCGCTGCGGTGGCGACGGACTGCCGTTACGAACGGCTCTCGACCGACCGCTCGGACTGCCGCCTGTCGTTCGCCGCTCCCGTGGGCCTGCTGCTTCCCTGCAACCACATCTACAACCAGTACGTGTTCATCGGCAACAGCGACGAGGAACTGCGCCGCTTCGAGAAGACGGCGAGGAACATGCAGTCGCTCTCGCGGTACAGCCGCCAGAACGCCATCAACCGTGAGTGGGTGGAGGAATACCTGAACGAAGCGCACTCGCAGGGGCTGAAGTCCGTCCGCGCCCACTTCAACGTGATGGCGTGGAGCGACGACGCGGAGGAGCTGAAACGCATCAAGAACGACGTGGGCAGCCAGCTGGCTTCAATGGGCTGCGTGCCGCGCCACAACACGACGGACTGCCCGACGCTGTTCTGGGCGGGCATCCCCGGCAACGCCGCCGACTTCCCGGCGGAAGAAGCGTTCCACACGTTCATCGGGCAGGCGGTGTGCCTCTTCGCCGGCGAGACCAACTACAAGGACTCGCCCTCCGCCTTCGGCATCCGCATGGCGGACAGGATAAGCGGCAAGCCGCTGCACATCGACATCTCCGACCTGCCGATGAAGCGGGGCGTGACGACGAACCGAAACAAGTTCGTGCTGGGTCCTTCGGGCAGCGGCAAGTCATTCTTCATGAACCACCTTGTCAGGCAGTATTACGAACAAGGATCCCACGTGGTGCTTGTCGATACGGGCAACTCCTACCAAGGGCTGTGCGAGATGATACACCGCAAGACCAAAGGAAAGGACGGCATCTACTTCACCTACACGGAGGAAAAGCCCATCTCGTTCAACCCGTTCTACACGGACGACGGGGTGTTTGACGTGGAGAAGAAGGACAGCATCAAGACGCTGCTGCTCACCCTGTGGAAAAGCGAGAACGAACCCGCCACGAAAACGGAGTCGGCGGAACTGGGCAGCGCGGTGAACGCCTACATCCTGAAAATCCAGCAGGACAGGAGCATCGTGCCGTCGTTCAACTCGTTCTACGAGTACATGAGGGACGTGTACCGTAAGGAAATGGAGGAACGCTACATCAAGGTGGCGAAGACGGACTTCAACATCGACAACTTCCTGACCACGCTCCGGCAGTATTACCGGGGCGGACGGTACGACTTCCTGCTCAACTCCACGGAGAACATCGACCTGCTGCACAAGCGGTTCGTGGTCTTCGAGATTGATTCGGTGAAGGATAATGCCGAGCTTTTTCCGGTGGTTACGATTATCATCATGGAAGCATTTATCAACAAGATGCGGCGGCTGAAAGGCGTAAGGAAACAGCTCATCGTGGAGGAGGCTTGGAAGGCTCTTTCTTCGGCGAACATGGCTGATTACCTGCGCTATATGTACAAGACGGTCAGAAAATACTTCGGCGAGGCGATTGTGGTGACGCAGGAGGTGGACGACATCATCTCGTCGCCCATCGTGAAGGAAAGCATCATCAACAACTCGGACTGCAAGATACTGCTCGACCAACGGAAGTTCATGAACCGCTTTGACCAGATACAGGGGCTGTTGGGGCTGACGGAAAAGGAGAAGTCGCAGATACTCTCCATCAACCAGTCCAATGACCCGTCAAGGCGGTACAAGGAGGTGTGGATAGGGCTGGGCGGCACGCAGTCGGCGGTGTACGCCACGGAGGTGTCCATGCACGAGTATCTTGCCTACACGACGGAGGAAACGGAAAAGATGGAAGTCCGCGAACTGGCGGAGAAGCTGGGCGGCGACATGGAAGCCGCCATACGGCAGATAGCGGAAAGGCGAAAAGAAGAGGAACAGTAATGAAACAGCGTCCTGCCTCACACGGCGTATGAGCCTGCCTCCAACGGCGTATGAGGGTATCTCAAACGGCGTATGAGAGAAGGACACATTTTTACCAACTAAAAAACAAGATTGAAGAAAATGAACATTGAACTGACAAAGACACAACGGCTGCTGCTTTGCGGCGGTCTGATTG
>ERZ827452.349-NODE-349-length-66691-cov-6.402020_pt1 | contig 66691 bp, 75 predicted proteins | sample MGYA00519866_ERZ827452 | MGnify/ENA primary metagenome ERZ827452 (study PRJEB31778, sample SAMEA3449307) | human gut metagenome | biome: human gut; feature: human-associated habitat; material: faeces | place: United Kingdom | collected 2010/2012 ... | reverse complement strand
TCAAACAAAAAAGTGGAACATCTTTTTTTATGTCCACTTTTATATTACAACTTCACTAAAAATCTTCCTTTTAACATTTTTTATCAATAGAACAAGAGTTTTTATTTTCTGTAACACATTCTAAAACACATTTAAATTTATTATATGTTTCTTTTTTCATTTCATCTGTTAATTTCATATATGCATCTGTTTGTGCATCACTTATACCAGTTGTCATATCTTCTGCTTTTCCATCTACAATAGAAACAACTGTTGGTGCATATATTCTTTTCTCATTCGCACTTACTCCTTCATTATCTTTATTTGTAAGTGTATAATCATCTAAAACATTATCTAGTAATTTTAATAATTTATAATATCCACTAGTTCCTTTTTTATCTGTTTCTACTTTACCATCATCATTAACTTTCATTGTATCACGAATATCTTTTACATCTACATAATATATTTCTTCTAATCCTAAATCACTTGATACTTCTATTAATGATTCTATTACACTTCTACACCATGGACATTCTTTAAATCCAAAATATACTGCGAATGTTTCTTTATTTTCTATTTTCTTTGCTACTTCTTCTGCACTAGAATAAATAAATGGATTATTCTTATCTATATTTACTTTTCTTACAGATTTACCTTCTACTTTTGTACCATTTAATGATTCATATTCATTTTTAAATTTCTTTGAATCACTTTGATTAAATGAACAACCTGTAACTATTAATACTAAAGAAATAAAGAAAGCAAAAAATAATTTACGCTTCATTTTTTGCCCCTTTTTTTGTTTTCTTAACAGAATCCATTTCTTCTAATTTATCCATGATTTCTAATTTATTTTTATTATTGAATAAAACAATTATAACAGTAGCAACCGCAATAAATAATAGATTTACAATAATTATAAGTGCTGTTGTATCTGATGATTTTGTTGTAGTAGTCTCTTCTGCATTATCAGAACTTTCTGCTAATTTTTGCATAACATCATATTCGTTTTTTGAATCATATTGTTTCTTTATTGCTTCTTTTATTTCATCATTATAACTTTCTGCATATCCTGCGAAAACCTTATCACCAATTACTATATAAGGTACTCCTTCAGCCTTTTGACCTAATAAATTACCTACTTTTTCCATTAATTCTGCATTATCATTGTCATACCAAACTTCATATGATACAACTTTAAAATATTTACCATAATCATCAACAATACTATTTAAATATGTTAAAAATTTCTTACAGTAAGCACAACCCTTTCCTCTAAATAAATATATAATTGCTTGATCATCTGTTTCTTGATAATTAGAAAAATCATGATCAATTTCTTCTTCTTTTAGTGCTTCATCTAAATTAAGAGTTTTGTATTCTTTTTCTTCTGCATTAACACTAAAAGGAATAAAACACAATACTGAAATTAATATTGCCAAAAATACTTTTTTCATTTTTATTACCTCCACTATCACATTATATCATTTACGTAATGATTTTAAAAGACAAAATACTACATTTTTTTACTTTTACATATAATGAATACCAATACTTTTATATATAGTAGTTGCTTTTGGAAGATTAAAAAGTTTAGTGAATATTAGATTATAAAATTCATCTGCTAAAAAGATAGAACATATACTTATTGTAACAATTAAAAATACCTTTTTATTTGACTTGTTTGCTACATGAAAACAAAATGGTACAATAACGTACATTAAAAGTAAAGCAGATAGTCCAAAAAACATTACACTTCTAAGGCATACAAATCCATTAATATTTCCAAAATTTAATATTTCTGTATTATAATCCCAATATCTAAGTCCATCACCTATAATATAAATTCCAAGACCTGAAAAATACTCTAATAATCCAGTTGAAATAACACTTATTAAAAATACCTTTAATGGATTTTTTCTATATTTATATGTAAGAATATATATCATAACTGAACCTGTCGCATATATATTTATCCAAGGAAGAAAATTTCCTCCCCTATAATAAAACTCTTTCATACCGCCATTAAAAAAATAAAATAAATATTCATATAAAAAACCAAATACACCACCTATTACAATAATCATACAAAAGATGCCAAGCATTGTTTTTTTATCAAATGAATGATTCTTTTCTAAATAATCTTTATACTTCATAACTACTCCTATTATATAATTTATTCTAACATATATTTATGCAAAATAAAAGCAGTTTGTTATTCTGCATTTACTTATTCTTTACTTAGGATTTCATCCTCTTTTTCCTTAGTTATTTTTTTATATTGAACCATTTTATCTAAGACTTGTTTTTGTCTTTCTTTTGCAAGTTTTAAATTTTCTTTTGGATTATATACTGATGGAGCATTTGGAATGCCCGCTAAAAGTGTTGCCTCACTATCAGTCATGTCTTTAGCATCTTTATTAAAATATCCTTTACTTGCCTCACTTACTGTATAATAACCATTACCAAAATAAGATGTATTTAAATATAATTCAAGTATCTCATTTTTTGTATAATTTTTTTCTAAATCAAGAGTTACAAATACCTCTGCAACTTTTCTTTTTAAATCTTTTTCTTGAGTAAAATACATATTTTTGGATAATTGTTCTGTTATTGTGCTTCCACCTTCTAAAAACTCTTTAGCTTCTATATCATGTAAAAACGCACGAACTATTGATGTAACGCTTACTCCATGATGCTTATAAAATTTATGGTCTTCAACAGAAATAACTGCATCAAGATATATTTTTGGCATATCAGTTATTTTTGTATAATTTTCTTTATTTTGAATTTCCTCTACTTTTTCACTCAATGGTGTTTTATCTATTGCATCCTTATACATCTTATATCCACTAACTGTAAAATATATACAAAATGATACTAAAAAAAGTAATATTATAAACAAAATTTTCTTTATTATTTTCATTTTTACCACTTAACTTTCTAATACAATTTTAATATATAATTATTTTTTTGTCATTTGTTTAATATTACTTAATATTACATTTTTGAAATTTAATACACATTGTTTACACATTTAATTTTGAAATAACATTTTCTAAATTTTCATGTATTACTAAAGTAGCATATTCATCTAATGGCGTATCATTTTCATTTATTATAATTAAATTATTTCCACTAAAATTTCTAACTAAACTTGCGGCAGGTTCTACTGTTAATGAAGAGCCTAATACAATTAAAGTATCTGCATTATTTATATAATATATAGCCTTTTCAAAGTCGTCATTTAACATTTCACCATATAAAACAACATATGGTTTTATTGTGCCTTTGCAATCACAATAAGGAACCCCTTCACTATTAAAAACATATTCTGCACTATATTCTTTACCACATTTCGCACAGTAATTTTTATATATAGTACCGTGTATCTCAAGTACATTTTTTGTGCCTGACTTCTTATCTAATCCATCAATATTTTGAGTAACAACTGCTTTTAGTTTTCCATCTTTTTCTAACTTTGTTAAATATTTATGAACAATATTTGGTTCTTTATCTGAAACATTCATATTTGATTTATAAAATTTATAAAAAGTATCTGGTTCTAAAAAAAAGCATCTTGAACTTAAATAATACTCTGCACTATGTTCAAACTTTTCCTTATATAAACCATTTTTACCTCTAAAATCTTTTATGCCACTAAGAGTTGAAACTCCTGCCCCAGTAAAAACAACTATATTATTTGAATTATTTATTATTTCTTCTAATTGTTCTATTTTTTCCATAATCTTTTCACCATAATAATTATATCACTACAAAAGAAAAATACTAATAAAAATTAGTATCTTACTTAAATGTATTTTATTTATCTAATTCTTCAATTGAATATGTAGTATAACCTTCATATCCGTAACTTACATCTATACCTTTCATATAAACAGTCCTATCATTAATTTTATCTGTTAATGCAGATTTCAATAACAATTTTATTTCAGTATCTTTTATTGGACTTCTTTCCATCGCAAGTAAATAATCTTCTTTATCAATCTTACTCCAATCAACTACTTTATTTATTTCTTTCTTTAATATCATATCAAGCCAAATTCGTGTGCTTCTACCATTTCCTTCTCTAAAAGGATGTGCTATATTCATTTCAATATACTTTTTTATTATATCATCAAATGTTTTTTGAGGCATTTCATCTATTTTAGATAAAACATCTTCTAAATATAATGCTGATGCAAATCTAAAATTACCTTTTGATATATTTTCTTTTCTTATTTTACCAGCAAATTCATAAATATCACTAAATAAATAATTATGTATTTTAGATAATCCATTAAAAGTTCCTACTTCAAATTCATTAATTTTATTTGTATCAAATAATTCTAGTGCTTTTAATTTTGTAATACGTTCTTCTTCTTTTGATAACTCAATTTCATTAGTAATACCAAGTTTATTTTCTAACATTCTGTCACCTCATTAACTATTAATATTATATCATATTTCTAATTTTTTCTAAAGAAAAATACTAATAAAAATTAGTACTTTATTTTGCAGTAAATCCACCATCTATAGGAATAATTGCTCCTGTTATAAATGATGCATCATCACTTAATAAATAACATATTAAATTTGCTATTTCTGTATCTTTTCCAAGTCTTCCAATAGGAAGCTCAGTTCCCATTGCTTCTTTTATATTATCTGGAACCATACTTAATATTGGAGTATCTACATATCCTGGTGCGATAGCATTAACTCTAATATTTTCTCGAGCATAAGTTAAAGCTAAAGATCTAGTCATTTGATTAATTGCACCCTTACTTGCTGAATATGCAAAACTAGTTGTTGAACCTACAAGACCATACATTGATGATGTATTAACAACTGCTCCTTTACCACTTTTAAGCATTTCATTAATTACATATTTATTTAATAAAAATATACCTGTTTGATTTACTGAAATAACTTTATTCCATTCATCCATACTTACTTCATGTGGTTTACTAGAGCTTCCGCCAATACCAGCATTAGCAACTAAGTAATCTATATGATCAAACTTTTTAATTATTTCTTCTATACAATTTTTAACATTTTCTTCATTTGAAACATCACATTTTAAATAAAGTACATTCTCACCAAGACTATTAATAATTTCTTCATCCATTTTTAAGTCAAGAATTACTACATTTGCGCCTTCACTTAATAATTTTTTTGTAGTTGCAAGTCCTATTCCACTTGCACCACCTGTTACAACAGCAACCTTTTCTTTAAACATATTATTCACCCATTTCTATTATTATCTAATTCTATAGTGATTATAACATATTTTATATTCTTATTAAATACCATTGTTTGTACACTTTACAATCATTGATAATCAATTTTTTTATTATAGTTATAATTAAACAGATGAATAACTACCTTTCTAATAAAAAGGATATTTTTACTCAGATTATTGACTTTATTAACACTAAAAAAACATAAATTATATTTTATAATCTATGTTTTTTATCATTTTCTAATACAGATTTAACAAATTCACATACCAATTCATCTGAAATACAAATTCCATCTTTATTTGCTGAGCAAACAGAATTATGATCTTCACCCGGAAATATTTTAAACAATGTTTCATCACTATAATATGAAGAAACAAAATCAAACCTTTCTAGTCCATTTTTTCCAAGATATGTATGAATTATTCCAATTTCCTCCGGACTATAACACTCTCCAAACCATGGCATTAACTTTCCATCAATAATTCTTGCTTCTGCTGGATCATTAAAATCGGCTCCTCCCATATAGTAATATTGTGGAATTGAATCAAATGCTTTTTTATCAAAATTTTTTATGTCTGCTATCCCTAAAGGATATTTAAGAGTAATTTTAGTACCATTTACTTCAATACTTTCTTGTGGAATAATCATCAAACCACCAATTCCTCCACCAAATGTTGCTTTAACACACTCAGGATGTATAGCAGTAAAATAATTTGCAAATTTAGAACCTGCAGAATATCCACCAGCAATTATTTTATCTTCAACTTCAAATCCTTTACTTCTTATAAAGTCTAGTGCATGTGGCAATCCCAAGGCAACTTGTTCAAATATATTATAACAATATAATTTAATTTCATTTATTTCTTCATCTGTCAATTTATTTTCTTCTTCATTTCTTTCGTCACTAGATAATTTTAAATAAGAAGTATCATTATTAAACACATAACTTCCCATAGCCTGAGTATAATATCCAACAACTCTTGGAACCAAAGGTGTTATAACTGGTATATTCAAACTATGAGCCAACATTTTTCCATGATTTATACCTATACATTTTTGTCTTATAGCCTCTATACCATCTTTTAAATGAAAAGCTCTCGTTTTACTATCTAATTTTCCCTCATTATTTATTCCAGCACAACCTGTATTTGGACTATACATTAAAACATTAGTAACTTCTTCTGTCGTATCTGGTATATATATTGCAAATCCAAAATTATAACCTAAATTAGGATCACACGGTATAATATATGTTGTCCCTTTATATAACTGATTTCTATAACTTCTTTCAAATTTATATTCCTCAATCATTATTTTCACCTCTATATCTTATTTATAATAATATCATATATAATGTAGATATGTAAATTGATGATATTACAAATTATTAATTTATAATTATAATATTTTTAATCAAAAAAAAATGATTAAGACATTGATTGATTTTATTCAAATTATATTAGGGCTAATATAGACATCTCTATGAAGATTCTTTTTATTGTTTTAGTTTTGAATTTGACAATTTATATTCTTATTAAATACCATTGTTTGTGCACTTTACAATAATTTCTTCTATATCAGAAATTTCATCTTTACAATCATTAATAATCCAATTTTTTATTATAGCCATTATTCCAGAAATATAAAAAGTTACTAGATATTTTCTATCTTTTTCAGGCACATTAAATCTTTCTAAAATAGGTATAAATATATTTTTTTCTAAACTATTATATTTATTAAATACATCCATATTAGATGGATTACTAAATGATGCTTTAAATATCTTTTTATTATCTTTTACAAAATTTAAATATGGAGTTAAATACTCTTTCTTTATCAATTTTAAATCTTCTAACTTTGATGTTTTAATTTCTTCTATAAAATTATTTACATCTTTATCAAAATAACTAATAAATTTTTCATTAACATAATCTGCTGTTTCAACTAATAAATCATTTATCGATTCATAATGAAGATAAAATGTTGATCTATTTACTGATGCTTTTTCACATATTTCCTTAACAGTTATAAACTCAATACTCTTTTTATCTAATAAACTAATTAATGCTTCATCCATTAAAATAGCAGTACTAAAATATTTACTTTCATGTTTATTCATAGTACCGCCTCCTTTATTATTTATTTTCATTTGTTATTTGATTTGCAAGTGTAATTATATCATATGAATATTTCTTTTTAGATTCTTCTAATATTCTTTTATAAATTGGATAATTCAATCCTACTCCAATTATTCCGATAATACCTATTATTATTCCTAAAACAACATTATCTCCTATTACTTCCATAGATAAACACATTCCAAATCCAAGTACAAGTGACATAATTATTCCAAAAGAATAAGCAAATATATTTGCTGGTAATTTTGCCTTTCTATCTAGTTTTTTTAAAGCCATTACCTTTGATTCTTTCTTTTCAGAATATTCATTAACAATTGCTTCTGCATATATTTTATTTGTATCCATAAAAATTTCTCCTTTCAAATCAATTGTAATTTATTATTAATTTAAAAGGAACAACAAAAAGTTATAATTATGTCTATTTAAGTGATTTATTCTAAATATAATATTTCCTTACCTAATTTTTTTGCATATTCTATCCATTCCGTTTTGAAATTTTAAACTACCACATATTGTTATTAACTTCATATTATCACTTTCCTTTTATTTTTCAGAATTAACTTCTGAACTCAAACGTAAAGTTTTTTCTTTTTGATTATTGTTCTTTACTTCTTTTTTCTTTACAGGTTCAATACATTCTAAAGCATTTTCCATTAACGATGCTTTTAATACATCTGCTGGTAAACACGATATATACTTTCCTATGGCTCTTTCTAAATCAAATTCTGGTTTTAAAATGTAATAAACCTCATCTTCTTTATTTCTACTTATAAAATAAATTGGTTCATCATTATCATACCAAATACTTGCGTAAATTAGATTTTCACTTACATCGCTATCCATTTCATCCAAATTTTTTTCTACAGTATTATAATATTTTTTCAAATCATCCAATAATACCATTTTCTGCATACCATTACTATCCATATATGCATATATTAATCCTAAATTATATATATCTTTAAAAAAAACTCTTGTCAAAATAATCACTCCTCATATAAAAAATTATAACATAAAAAAAGGTAGAATTATCTGCTTATAAAATTTAATTTAATAATTATAAACTTTTTTATATTTTTTTACAAATATTATTCCAATAATTAATGATACAAATTCAGCAGTTGGAAGTGCATACCAAAGTCCATCAATACCAAATAATTTAACGAATAGTAATACAAAAACAACTATTAATACAAGTGTTCTTATAAAAGACAATAATGCAGAAATCTTACCATTTGATAATGCTGTAAATAAAGATGACATAATCATATATCCTTTAAAAATATTTTGTAATACTATTATAGTATATTTATATACTAATTTTAAGTATAAAAAAATAGATAATTTTTATCTATTTAAACTTTTTTAATATTACTTTAATTGCTTCTTAAATATTATTCTAAATACATTTCTTACTACTGGTCCAACAAAAAATATTTGTAATGGATAAGCCATTATGAAATTCTTAATAAATAAAGTTATGTAGTTACAAATAATGTTACTATTTACTAAATGTTGAATAAATAAAGCATATATACTCATTAAAGCTACCATAACAAGTACAGTAAATGTTTGTATACTTAAAATAATTAACATTTTATTATCCTTTTTAGGATCAACTATTCTAAACGCTAATTTTTTAGCAATTGGACTTGCAATAAAATATGCTAAAAAGAAAACAATAATTACTTCAATTCTAAATTCTTTAAGAGCAATCAAAAATGTTTGATTTACTAGACCATCATTTGAAGAAATTGCTACATTATAAACTATCATAAAGTAAGCCATTAATATTGCTGTCATTAAAGTAAATACAAAGTTTTGAAATTTTGTTTGTGGCATTATGTATTCCTCCTTTCAATTAAATTTTTGGTATTTTTTCAATAAAAAAAATACCATCCAGTCGCAGACATAGACTAGATAGCATTTAATGTCGTTTTAATTATATCACATTTTATAAATTTATTTACAATATTTTTCTATATTTTGACTATCATAATTATTATTTTTAAGTATTTTATAATACTCATTTTTAGTATCTTTATTACATCTAATAACATCATAAAAAGGTGTATCGTAATAAATAGATGATTCAGATGATATTTTGTATATTGCAAATCTTGGTGCTTGCTTTATATTAATTACACTTATGTAATCAATAACAAATAACATAATAGTAAACAAAATAAAATATGTAACATTAAGAATTAATCTTTTCACATAACTAAATTTTTTTGTAAATCTTGTAATACCAATTAATGATACTAATCCTCCAAATATTGAATAAATACTTCCAAAACTACTTTCACTTTTAAATATACACATTGCACTTACTGAAATTAATATTCCAAATGTAACAAGTATAATACCTATTATATTATTTTTTTCTATTACCTTTTTATTTGTATAATCAATTGTACTAATAATATTTTCTTCTAATTTTTCTTGATATTTATCTTTTGTTACTTTTTCTCCACTTACTAAATCATTAATTGATATATCTAAAATTTCACATAATGGTTTAAATAAAGATAAGTCAGGCATATTTCTTCCATTCTCCCAATTGCTGACTGATTTATCACTAACACCTAATTTTTCTGCTAACTCAGATTGAGTTAAATTTTTTGCTTTTCTGCATTCCAAAATAAATTTTCCTATTTTCTCTTGATTCATAAAAATCTCTCCTTTTCATGCTCCATTATGATATAAAAAATTATATTTTAACAGGAAACATTACTAGAGTTTTTAAATATTTATTATTCTAAATTGCTTTCTATATCATTAATAGAAGTAAATACATATGATTTTATTCCTACTTCATTTGCTGCTTTAACATTTTTTACTTTATCATCAAAAAAGATTGTTTCATCTTTATTTAGATTAAATCTATTAATTAATAGTTTATAAATATCATAATCAGGTTTTATTAAATGTTCTTGATACGAATATATTCCACCATCAAATGTTTCATCTATATTTATTAATTCATTTATATAATTATAACTATCTTCTGTTATGTTAGTTAATAAGAATAATTTGTATCCTCGTTTTCTTAACCCTTTTATATATTCAAAATTATTTTTTATTAAAGGATATGATTTTATTAAATTTTCTTTTTTTAAAATATAACTTATATCATTAAAATCTTTTTCATTTTTTAAACTATTTATATGTTCTTGAACACTTATTTCTCCTAGTAAACATTTTTTAAATCCACCACCATAAGCAATTTTGTAAATATTATCACAATTTTTATTTAATAATTTTTGAATATTTTGTTTACTATCATCAAAAATAACACCACCAACATCTAATACTATATTTTTAATCATTTTATTTTTTCCTTTCTAATTAATTTAAATACATTTATACCTATTAATACTATCAAGATTATGAGTAAAAGAAATATAAGATACGGCTCGATCATCTTATCAACAGTTGCAGTTTGAATAATAAATTCAAAGTTAGTACCTCCAAAAACAAATTGATTCTTTTTGTGACACCATAACAAAGTTGTAACAGGAAAAATAATAGTTAATACTAGTTGAATTATTCCCATTTTCTTATTACCTTTAATTAATGTTAATATTCCTATTATTAAACCAATTATAGTTATAACGCCTATTACCCATTCCATATTTAACACCACCTTTAAAAACTAAATTTAACTTATATATTACTATATTCTTTTAAAAATTGTTCTAAATCATCTTCATTTGAAAATATCTCTTGAAAGATATTATATAAAGTATCTGTTGCCTCATATTCTCCAATTGCATAACATTTTTTACCAAGTCCGTATGCAATTCCGGCTTCTATATGTGCTGCTTTACCTGCAGGTAAAACTAATAATAGATTTTTTGAGTTTTTTTCTCCCTCTAAATCATTATGAAACAAATTCAAAACAACATCACTTTTTAAACCTAAAGATTCAAATTCTTGTTGCTTTTCTTCTGGAGTTTGATTTTTATTTCCATACCCCCAATCATCTTCATTTTTCAAAAAACAATAATAAGATATATTATATTTATCAAACAAATCACATATTTTTAATATATTTTCTTTGTTTCTTGCTCTACCAGCTATAAAAAAATCATACTTTTTCATAAATTCCTCCCAAATAACTTATTTAGAATATAATTAAAATCTTTATTACTTGCAAACATAACATTTTTAATTTATATTACTAGATTAATTATAACATAAGAAAAAGTAGAATTAAATATACTTAATCTACTTTATAAAACTCTTTATATAATTCATTTACTTTATTAATAATATCTGTTAAATCGTTTTCATCAATATTTAATTCATCACTTAATTTAGATATATCTTTCCTGTCATTCTTATTTAGACTTGATGATGATCCAATTACAACATTCTTTGTATTAATTAATGTAAAATCATAATCATCATAATTCATAAATCTACCTTGAAGATAATTACCATCTTCATAATTTATATCTACATCAATAACCTTATTATGAAAATCCATTGAAAAATCAAATAACGATGGCATTTTTTGATTTGGTACTGAAATTATAATATTATTTTTATATTTAAGGGAATAATAATTATCTATATTTTTATAAAACTTATTATTTTTTATAGATGTATTAAATTTTGTTTCGAGTTCATTTTTTACACTATTATATCTTGCTGCATATATTCCAAACGTAATTATTATAAATAATAATACAACTCCTATTACTATTAATATTTTCTTATATTTTTTACTATTTCTTACTTCTTTATCAATATTATCTATCATTTTAGTATCACCTTTTAATAAGACATCTAAAGAAACAGAAAATTTATCACTAATTTTTACAATAGTATTTATATCTGGATAACTTTTGTAATTTTCCCAATTAGATACTGTCTGTCTTGTTACATCAAGTGCTTCTGCAAATTCTTCTTGAGACATCTTATTATCCTTTCTTAATTTTAATAATTTATCACCCAGATTCATAAACTCTCCTCCTTTCTTTAAATTCATCTTATTACATATGATACTATTTTTACTATCAAATTGTTTTTACATTTTATTATTTTGTTCATGTTCTAATAATATTTCTTTGTTTTTTATTCCTCCACCATAACCTGTTAATTTTCCGTTTTTACCAACTACTCTATGACATGGAATAATTATACATATAGGATTTGATCCAACTGCTCCACCTACTGCTTGAGCAGACATTTTCTTTATTCCTCTTTTTTTAGCAATTTTTTCTGCTATATCATTATAAGTAATTGTTTCACCAAATGGTATTAAATTCATTATATCAATTACTTCTTTTCTAAAATCTGTTATATTATTTATCTTATATTTTGGAGTAAATTCTGGAACTTTTCCACTAAAATAAATATCTAACCATTTTCTTGTTTCTTTAAAAATTTCTAAGTCTTTTTCTTTAGCATTTTCATCATGTTTAATAGAATCTTTTGATCCTTCAAACCATAATCCAGTTAAATATTCTCCATCACTATTAAGTATAATATCTGATAAACCATTTTTTGTTTTATAAATACTTTTATAAGTCATTAATACCTCCTTTTTATAAACTAAGTAATATGTAAAAAACTAATGATAAAATTATTAATCCCACTCCAGTACATAAAATTACTATACCTACTGTTTTATTTATTGTAACTACTTTTTCTACAAATCCTTGTTTTGGATTTTTAGGATTATAAAATACTGGTAATTCTGTTCCTAATGGCCATTTTTCTTCCGCTAATAATCTATAGTTATGATAAACTCCCATAGTATTTATATAAAATGTATCATCTAGTATATAAAAATTATCACTTTCATCATTATTTAATACATACTTATTTTTTGATATAATCTTTTTATAGTGTCTATATGCATTATATTTTTTACCCCCTACAGTGTACTCAACAACTGGTGATATAGATCTAGCATTATTTGAACCAAGATATTTATATTTTATAACATTACCTTTTGCCACACTTATACAATTTTTCTTAAGTCTTTTTTCTTTTAGAAAAAATAATATTGACAAAATAACTAATAAAACACCTACCAAAGCTATACAAGTTGAAGAAATCATTTGTGTATTCATCTTTTTCACCTCGTTATAATTATAACATAAAAAAACAGAAGAACTAATCTCCTATTTTATTAACATAATTAATTATTTCATTAGATAATTTCGTTACACTCATTCCATTTTCATCAAGTAATTCATCTGCATTAAAATCTGTATGGAATTTTTTAGATATACCATAATTTTTAACTAACATTTTATCTGTTCCATAATATGATGCGATATTTTGTCCATATCCACCCATTAATTCACCATCCTCAAGTGTAATAACAAGTGAATGACTTTCTTTTAATTTTTCAAGTAATTCTGTATCTAAGCCAGTTAAGAATTTTGGATTAATTACAGTTATATTTATATTATTTTCTTCTTTTAATTTTTTAGCAACATCCATAGCCATTTTCATCATTTGACCAACTGCAAATATTGCAACTTCTTTTCCTTCTACTTCAACTTCATTTTTATTATATATTGAATAATCAGTATTATCTTTTTTTTCACTTTCTATAAAGAATGATGGTACTCTTATTCCTACTGGGTGTTTCTTTTGAGTTATTGCAAATGAGAACATTTTATTATATTGACTTCTTGTTGAAGGAGCCAAATATATAAAGTTAGGAATATGAGCAAACATTGCTATATCACATAATGCAATATGTGTATCAGAGTTCATTCCATATACACCAGGATTTAATACAAGCATAGTTGCTGGGTTATCATTTAAACATAAATCATGCGACATTTGATCATAAGTTCTTTGAAAGAATGGTGCGAATGTACCAAATACTGCAGTACCACCATTTCTTGCTATACCGCTACACATTGCTACTCCATTTTCTTCAGCTATTCCAACGTCTACAAATTGTCCCCTTTTTTCATATTCTTCTCTTACACCTTTTACAAATCCAAGTCCCATAGGAGTTCCTGCATTTACTACTACTGCTTCTTTATTTGTATCTAGTAAATTTTTAAGGCTATCAAATACTGTTGTATCTCCTTTTTGTACTGCAAATTTTGGAGAACCATCTTCTACATTAAATGGACCACCTGCATGCCATGCTTCCCTATTTTCTTCAGCATATTTTAATCCTTTACCTTTAATAGTATGAATATGTAATACTACTGGATGATCTATATCTTTAACACTTTCAAACAATTCTATTAATTTCTTAATATCATGTCCATCATCTAAATAATGATATTCAAGGTTAAATGATTCAAAAAGATTATTTTCACATTTACCATTTGTTTCTCTTAAATTTCTTAATGTTTTATATATTCCACCATGATTTTCTGCAATACTTTGATCGTTATCATTAACAATAATAATTAAATTTTTATCATATTCTCCAGCATAATCTAATGCTTCTAATGCTTCACCACCAGATAATGATCCATCACCAATAATTGCGATTACATTTTCTTTTTCATTTTTTAAATCTCTTGCTTTTGCAAGTCCAAGCGCTAATGAGATTGATGTAGATGTATGACCTATTTTAAATAAATCATGTTCACTTTCTTTTGGATTTGTATATCCTGTTACATCTTTAAAATGTTCTTCATAAAGATATGCATCTTTTCTACCTGTTAAAATTTTATGTGGATAGCACTGATGTGATACATCAAATACAATTTTATCTACAGGTGAATTAAATACATAATGAAGCGCTACTGTCATTTCAACCATTCCTAAATTTGGTCCACTATGCCCACCAACATTACTTATTTTATTAATTAATGCTCCTCTTGTTTCTTTTGCAAGTTCATTTAATTCATCTAAATTTAATTTTTTTATATCTTCTGGTCCATTTACTTTTTCTAAATACATTTTTCTTCCTCCTAAATCCAATTTTTTATTTTATCTTCACATAATTTTGCATCACTACCACGAATAGCAATTGCATCTTCTATAACTGCATTTTTACATATTTTTCTTATATCTTCCATTACACTTCCAATACCTGAGCCTTCATGTGTCGTAAATGGTTTTATTTTTTTACCTGTAAAGTCTAAACCTTCTAATGCCGTAAATATAGCCATTGGATAATGACTCCACCAAACAGGTCCACCAATATAAATAACATCATAATCATCAATATTATCTAATTTTCTTTTTACATTTGGTCTTTCATTATTTTCTAATTCTTCTTTTGCAACATCACAACATTTATAATAGTCATATGGATACTCATTTACAGTTTCCACTTTAAATAAATCTGCTCCTGTTAGTTTTTGAATAGTTTCAGCAACTATCTCTGTATTACCTTTTTCTATATTTCTTATTCCATCTTCCATATAATTTTCATCTGTACGTGAAAAATATACAATTAAACTTTTCATTTTATCCCTCTTTTCACATTTTTATTATTTAACTATCACATAATATTAATACTACTTAGAGTTTACTCTAAGTCAAGTTTTTTATAAAAAATTAATATCATTTTACATGTATAATTTACTCTCTAATTAATAAATTTATCTTATTTTTTCCTTGTTCTGTAGATTTTATATTTCTGTATCTTATTTTTTCATAAATCTTGACCATTTTTTTAAAGAATAATAAAAAAGAATACACCTTTAACAAGGTGTACCCGAAAAGCGGCAATTATGTTCAATAATGTCAATAAGAACTATTTTCTAGCAATATAATAAAGTACTGACATTGTATAGTAAAAATTTTCATCTTCAAATTTCAAAAGTAACTTATCTAAAAGTTCTGACATTTCTTTTTTGACATCATCACTAATATTTTTCTTATCATTTGCATTTTTAAAATATATTGAAGATGTAAACAGATTTTTTCTTTCATCTAATGATTTATTAACCGTATCAGTAATATTATGATAAAGTTCTATATCTGAATATCCTATTTCTTTTAAATAACTATATACTTTTTTACCTACATATCTATCAGTGTATTTTGTTATATCTTGCATTCTCATTATTTTATTTTCATATAGTTCAAATATTTTCTCTAATAAATTTTCTTCATCTGGATAACAAAATTTAAAACTATCATCCGGAACTTTTATAAAAAGTACTCCTCTATCAGTAAGTTTATCCTTTAATATATTTAATACTTTTTTAGGATTTTCTAAATGTTGTAAAACGTATGATAAACAAATTATATCGTACTTATTTTCAGTATCTAAATCCTCAATATTTTTTAATTCAAAAGAATATTTTTTATTATTAACAAATTTTGATTTTGCTTCATTAATTGCGTTTTCATCCACATCAATACCAGTAATATTATCAATATTTTCATATTGTCCAAATAACATTTCTGTCTTACATCCATTTGAACATCCAACATCTAAAACTTTTAAATTTTCATATTCCAATATTTTAGATTGATTTAAAACAAAATTATCAAAATTTTGATTTTCCATCGCTTGTCTTTCTAATTTTTTTAAATTCCAATTTTTATTTTTTTCTTCCATAAATCATTCTCCTTATTTTAATTATAATTAATACTATTTTTTCCTAATATATTTACGCTTTTTTAAATACGATTTATATTATTTATCTATATAAATACTTAAATTTATGTATTTCTAAATTTTTTGTTATAGTATCATATTTCATCACATACATTTCATAAATACCAGAATTATCAGGTAATTTATCATACTCATTAGTAGTTTTATTATAAAATAACAAATATGAACTATTACTAACTTCGCATATTGAAGGAATTAATACTTTTTGCTTCGGTGTTAAATTATTATATCTAATCCATTTATCACTTTTTCGAATATTTTCTATTAGAGTATTAGTTTCGTTTTTTGAATAATATACATTAATAAAAGTATAATTTAATTTATCAGTATCTGGAGATTTTTCAAAGCTTAAAACATTTAAATCACCATCATCAGGAAGTTTTACATCAATTATATCTCTGTATGAATCAATAATTTTATAATCCTGTCCAGGAAATAATAATGGAAAGGAACTAAGTCCTAGTAATATAAATATAGCCATAATTCCTACCACAATATTCTTTGTGCATTTTAACCCCTTTCTAATGTACCTAATTCCTAATACAAAAGATACTATTGGAATAGGAAGCAAATACAAAAACAAATAAAAGTTTTTTACCAAACCTATAAAATTTTCACCATAATCTTCTGAAAAAAGTTTTATTAAATAAGGAATAATTAATATAGAGATTAATGTAAGTATAAATAATACCTGCATCGTACTATTTGCTTTATTTGATGCTTGTTTATTATTTATTCCTTTAAAACTAATATTATCTCCTAAATGATTTTCTAGATTATTAAATTTTTCTCTAATAAAATTTATTGTTTTTAAGTCACAACAATTTTTCTGAACTATTATTGTCATATCATGTTTTGGATATTCGAAGTAAAAGTTAGTATCACTTTCAACACTCTTTTCAATTTCAGAATAATTAACTTTTAATGTTATATCTTCTGATGTTTGTGTGAAATACTCATTATAAAATTTGTACTTAATAACTTGTGGCATTTCACCCTTATTCAATAATTTAATATAGGCTTTTTTAATAAAAGTATTTAAACTTAAATAAGGAATTAATATTACTAACATTTGAAACATAATGAAAAAAATTGTAGTGATTATCGAATTATCAGAAATCATCATGATTATTAATGAAAGAAAAATATTAATTAATAGACCCCTTTTTATTAGTAAAACACGTATTTCTTTTTTTCTTTGAGGATAATATTCAATCATTTTTCTGTATTCGTTCCAATCGATATTACATTCACAAGTGTGTAAACATTCATCATTTGTTTTTTTAGTTATTTTATTTTTTTCTTCTTTCATTTTAAAACTCCTTTTTATATTTTTCATAATATTCTAGATATATAATTCTAATTACCTATACCATAATCTGAATCAACAACATGGACTTTATAATCTTTGTCAATTTTATCATCTAAAAATATAGTTTGTAATACATGATATCTATTATCAAATCTTGCATACATATTTGTCTTAACTTCAGAATTTAATGAATCTTTTGTTCTTTTAACCATTTTTTTAGATTTGTCAGTATCATGAATAAAATAGTCAAGCACTAATATTTTTTTTCTTTCAGGAGTTTTATATACATAAATATATATATTATCATTTATAATATGATATGAATTTATTCTTCCAAGTTTAGTTTTTCCTATTTTCCAAGAATCATTTTCTTTCTTATAATACATAACATTATGATGTCCTCTCTTGCCATATTCAATATAAGCATAATCATCAAAAACATATTTATTTATGATAGTCTCGTTTGGCTTAAAAAAATTAAAAGCATCATCTACTGATTTAAACTTAAACAAAAATGCATCAAAAGAGTTAATATTAAAAAAAACTAATATTATATATAATAATGTAATTAAGGATTTATTTTTTATGTTGTTTTTAGCAAATTTTTTTATAAGTAAAAAAGTGAATATTAGAATCAAGGGAAGAAATAACTGCCTATTAAAATAATTAAATATGTCATAATTAAACTTCATATATTATCAACTCCTAATTAATGAAAAAATATATAAATTTCAACAAGTATTTAAATTTAACTTAATTGTACCATTCATTATTTCAAAATTCAATTATATTTTTAAATAAACCATAGATTGAGCAAACATGTCCAGATACTGATCAAAAAATATATGACTTTACTAGGCACTGGATAACAAACATATAATATTATTTCTTTATTTCTAGTTTAATGTTTAATTTATTACACAAATAATCGGTAAAATCAATTAAATAATCAAAATGTTGATAATATTTTTCATCTAATTCTTTTAAAATACAATATGCTAATTCAAATTCATCTTTGGTTATATCGTTATTTTCTAATGCTTCTTTAAGCTCATCTTCATCTATAATTCTTTTTTCACCTGTAGAAGTAATTATTAAATCTAAATACAAATCATCTTCATATGGAATATCATTTTCTATTCCAATTTTTTTTGCTATGTCAAAATACCATTCAATTATATTTTTATTTTGATCAAATATTATCGTAATTGCATAATTTCCTTTATCAGGATATACTTCTATCCATTCATATCCATTATCTCTAATGCATATATTATTTTTTCCATCAAAAACAATTAAAGGTTTATCTATATTATTTAATTTTAAATCGCAAACATATCCTTTAAACATCTCATCATTAATATATATTTTCTTATAATTATCACCTAAAGAATATGCAAATCTTCTTTTCATACCCTGTCTCCTTTCTAAAATACAAACTGTTTCTACATAATAAATTATTGTATTATGAATAGTTAAACTTTATATGTTTAGTTATTACTGAATATTTCATAACATATACACAGTATACTGGAACATTTATTATGTGTAAAGTAATTAACATTAATTTATATTATATATTTATTTTTTTATAAAAAACTTCTTTTATATTTTCTCCTGTTACTTGATAAGCATTAATACCATGTTGCTTAGCTATATTCACATTTTTTTCATTATCATCAAAGAAGATTATATTATCTGGGTCACATTTAAGTGTATTAATCACTTGTAAGTAAATATCACTTGATGGTTTTATACATTTCATTTTATATGATAAAAATATATAATCAAAATTTATTTTTCCTATTTGTTGTTCATATCTTTTATAATCCATTAACCTAAGATTAGATAAGAGCCCAACCTTATATCCTTTATTCTTTAATTCATTTATAATTTCGATAGTTTCATCATATAAAGAAGTATCTAAACTATTATATATTTCATAAAATTGATTAATGGATAAATCACTTTTACAAAGTCTTAATAATTTATCAATATGTTCTTCATCTGTAACAAGTCCCATATGAGCCTTTAATACTAAATCATCATTCCACCAATATTGTAAAAATTCATCATATGAAATTTTACAATTTAATTTATTATACAAATAATAATCATCTAACGATTTTGCTAAAACATTTCCAAGATCAAATAAAAATATTCTATCCATAATTATACCTCAATATTGCTTTCTATATATTTATAAATATCATTATATGTTTCATATCTATCTAATGAAGTATCAAAATAACAAATATTATTTAAAATACATTCATTATAAAGATTTATACTATTATTAATCGTTTCTTTTGAAATAGATAAAAGATCTTCCTCACTGTATCCATAAGTCCAATCAAGATTAATATCATGTTCTAATATTTTATTTTTCAATTCTTCAGCAGAAATTTCTTTACATCCAATACCAATTATTAAAGAATTTTTAAATATTTCTTTAGCATTTTTAATTAAAATATCAGCTGAATCAATAACATAATAAATATTTCTTTTTAAATGTATATTATTTTCATTAATTATAAAATTTATAAATTTACAGAAATCTTTATTCTCAATTGTATTTTCTACTGTATATCCAAGTTCAGGATATATATTAATGAAAGCATTTCTAATGCTATCACCACTCATATAGTTAAAATTATATTTTGCACACAATATAGATGCTAATGTAGATTTTCCAACTCTAGATGATCCAATTATTATTATATTTTTCATATTTTTCCTTCTTTCAAAACATGCTTTCGTAATTTATATTTATTATTAACTCTACAACACATACAATCTTATATAGTATGAGGAAACATATCCTCCTCAAACAATCTTTATATTTATTTAGTATTTTTTGGATCAAAAATGTCCTTTTTTTTTATTAAAAATTGTTCTTCTTTTTACACCTAATGTATAATTGATTTTTCTTTAAATTTCAAGAGTTTGTTTACGTTTTAAGATACATACACATTCAACATGGTAAGTATTAGGAAACATATCAAATGCACTTACATCTTTTATATCATACTTTTCTCTTAATACATTTATATCTCTAGCAAGTGTTATTGGATTACATGAAATATAAATTATTTTTTTAGGTTCTATTTCAAGTAATGACTTTAATGTTTTTTTATCACTACCGCCTCTTGGAGGATCCATAATTAAAGTATCAATATTAGTTTCTTTTAATGTATCTATTTTATTTTCTACTTTATCACAAATAAATTCTATATTATCAATATGATTTAAAAGCATATTATTTTTAGCATCTTCTACGGCTTCTTTTACTACTTCAATACCAATTACTTTTCTGGCCTTTTTGGCAAGTAACATTGTAATAGTACCAGTTCCAGAATAAAGATCAACAATAGTATCTGAATTACTTACAAAACTAAGTGCTTTACTATATAATTTTTCAGCAGTTACAGGATTTACTTGAAAAAATGATTTAGGTGATACATCAAATACAAGCCCATTTAATTTTTGATTTAAACTTTCTACTCCATACACTAACTCATCATTAATATAAATACTGCTTACATAATTAAATAATTCTATAAACTTTTCTTTATATTCACTATTTAAATTATCAATACTTATCATTAATTCATCAGAACAAATTCTTATCATGACATTTTTAATTTTATGATTAATATTTTCTTTTATAAATCCTCTAAGTTTTAAAAGAACTTCATTTATTTTTTCATCAGTAATAATACAGTTATTTATATCTATTATTTCATTAGTTCTTTTTTTATAAAAACCAATTTTATCATTTTCTACCTTAAATACAACTTTATTTCTGTAATTTTGAATATTATAACTGTTAATACTAGATAACTTAATATCCATATTACATATTTTTTTAAAAATAGATTCTATTTTATTTTTCTTAAATTCAAGTTGTGAACTATAATTCATATGCATTAAATTACATCCACCACAATCATAAAAATATGGACATATTGGTATTCTTCTATTAATACTTTTCTCTTTTATTTCTATAATACTTCCTACAGCATAATTTTTATTTACTTCATCTATTTTTATTTTTACTTTTTCATTTTTTAAAGCACCTTTTACAAAGACAATAAATCCATTTACACTGGTAACTCCATCACCTTCATTATTTTCTCTTAATATTTCAACATCATATTCTTCATTAATATTCATAACTAACCTCTTATATTTTTATAATAATTAACTTCTTATAATTTATCTATCTTATTTATAAAATTATTTGTTTCTTTATACCATGAATAAATACCTTTTTTTCTCTCTTTGTACTTATTTAATTCTTCTGCATAATTCCATCCGTTTTGTTTATGATTATTTATCCATCTTAATATTGTTCTATTATAACAAGTATCAATATCTGTTCTAATAATTATTATTTTTCCTTTTAATATTGATATATCTTTAACACAATGAAACTGTGCACAATCTATAACAATAGTTTTATCAAAGTTTTTACAATACTCTAATATCTCATTATATATTAAATCAAAATCATCCATTAAATTTGGCAAGGTATCATATTTTTCTCTAAAATATTCTCCTAATTTTTTATTTAATCCTGATGATTTTTCATACCTAACTTCACTAAATATTTCATCAGTATCAATTATTTCATATTCATTACTATTAAAATTATTGTTTGCGTAAGTAGACTTCCCTGAACCACTTTGTCCAGTTAAATTAATAATTTTATCATTCGTTAATTGTTTAACATATGGTTCTTTACCTACAAATCTACTTATTAATAAATCTGATTTAACTTCATATAAATAACTTTCTACTTCTTTCACAAAATTATTTGCATCTTTTCTATCATCCTTATTACCATGAGAAATAAAATCATTCCATTCATCTAACACTTCATCTATATTATTTTTATTAACCTTATCTTTAAGTATTGCATACGCTGTTTTCTTGTAATTCATAATACTTACAACACCTAAAGCTTTATAATATGATTTTTCTGGTATTTTTGATATTTCATAAAAATGAAGGGCTAAACCATCATCAACTTTTCTTGGATTTTTTATAATTATCTTATTAGTTCTATAAATGGTTGTTGATTTCTCTAATTGTACAACATCAGCATCTTCTGGAATATCTACATCATAGATTGTATCTCCTCTATGTAACCATCTTAAAATACATTCTTCACTACAATAATTAAATCCACCAAAATCTCTTGGATTATCTGCTTTTGAATTCCAATTATTACTTATATTTACTTCACCAATTTTATAATTAAAATCACTCTTTGCGCCACTTGTTGTACCATACATTACTTTTACAAATTTACTCATATTTTCACCAACTAATCATGTTTTATATTTTCAATATTAATCAATTTATTTTTATCATCAAAAGTAAGTTTAAATATTTCACAATAATCAATTTTATCATTAAATACTTCTTCATCATTAAATAAAAACTTATAACTAAAATCTTCTTTACTAGGTATTACTTTACACCAAGTCATAAGTAAAAATAACATAGCGGTTGAATGAAATACTATTGCTATTTTTTTGTCATCATTTTCTAATACATTCATTAAAGCATTAAATGTTCTATCTCTTACTTCTTTTTGACTTTCACCAAATTCTGTTTTAAAATTTTCATCTAAAAATTGTTTTTCTCCAAAATTGTCTGGAAGTTCATCCCATGAATTAATTCCAAATTTTCTTTCTCCAAAATCATTGATTACATTAATTTCTATATTATTATTTTCTGCTATATATTTAGCAGTAGATATTGCTCTTACATAACTTGATGAATATAATTTATCAATATCTTTTAATTCTTCAATATTTAACTTTTCTCTAGCAATATTTTCTCCTTCAATTGATAATGGTTGTTTTTCATTTTGAATTTGTAAACTATCTATATTTTTATCATTATTAACCTTTAATGGTTTCGAGTGTCTTACAAAATATACTTCTTTAATCATTTTATTACCTACTTTCTTTATAATATTATTTTAACATATTTTTTAGCATAATAAAACTTTAACAATAAAGTTAAAGTTTCATATTCTATTTATATAAAAATTTTTTATAATATTATTTTTTTTCTTTTCTACCATTTCTTGGTACAAAAGCTAGGATTTTGCCTTTATTATCTATTTTTGTTTCTTCATAATAATTTTCTGGTTCTTTATTTCCTTTTAGTACAGCTTTTATTTTATTTTTTAAATCTATATATCTATCATCTTTTTGCATTCTTTCGTATTCTAATTGGTCCATGATATCTACAAATTCTTGTGCTTCATCATCACCACTTTCCTCAAAAGATTTTATTAATGCTCTCTCTTTAAGTTCTCTTTCAAACTCATAGTCATCTTTATCGTCAAAAGTTTCATAAAAATCTTCGTCAGACAATAATGAATTAACACCATATTCATTATTATAATCTTCAATTTCATTTTTTATTGTTGGATCATCTGCTATTTTTAAATCATTAGCAATAAATTCTAACAGTTGTGTTCCTGAAAAATATCCGCATAAGTCTTCTGATTTTTTTTGTACATATTCAATAATCCAATACATCATTTCTTCTCTTTTTATATCATTATAATTTTCAAAATTATCTTTTATCCTATCTAAGTCATTTTTTACCGGTTCAATTAATTTTATGTTTGCTTGTAAATATTCAGCTAAATTTGAATCATATGAGGCAATATAATTTATAATAAAATTAATAGTTCCTACTTTTTCTAATTTTTCTTTACTCTTAAATTTTGAATGTACTAATTCTTCTAAAGATAAACCTTCCTTAGTAAGTATTAATGAAACCATTTCTTTTGCAATATAATCAATTATAGTTTTTCTACCTTCATAAGTTTCCTTAAAACAAATAAATCCCATTTGAAGAAAATTAATTACATCATAATCTTCTTCACCCTTCATTTCACTCATATATGATAAATTTAATAAATGGAACATACCTTTAGCATCAATAAAACTATCATTTTCTGCTATATTCTCATAATCTATTTTTACTAATTCACTAACAATAATATTAATTTCAAAAATATCTGTTTCATTATCAGAACAATTTGAAAAATCACGTGCTATTTTTTTAATAAATTGTTCATCATCTTTAAACTTTAATACTAAAAACTTCATCAAATTAAAATTCTTTTTTAATTCGTCGTCACACAAATTATACATGCTTTTATCATTACTAAAATCAATTATTTCTTTTATAAACTCTGGATTACTTTCCAATTCGTCTATGTCATAATCATCAATACTTTTTCCTAATAGATAATCAGATAATAATTTTCTACTATATTTTTTCAATTATATCTCCCCCTCTTTAATACTGGCACATATACTACACTTTTTTTTCTTTTTTGTCAAATTTTCCATTACTTCACAAAATTTAAGTGTGGTTTCACTTTTCTAGATACAAAAACTAAGATTTTACATTTATTATCTATATTTCTTCATAATAATTTTCTACTATATTTTTAAAGTACCTTTAACATTTATCTTGTTAATACTAATTTTTTTACCAATTTTTTTCTATCACTCTTTAAAAAGGCTATATATTTATCATTAACAGTATCAACCTCTAATTTGTTTTCACCTAATAAATGAGCTTTTAACTCTAATAAAACCTTTATCTTTTTTTTACAATCTTTGTCTTTTATAGAACCATACATTCCAACACAAATATCATTATTATTAAAGTGAAGTAATTCCCAATTTTCAATTAACTTATCATCATATGGATTTTGAGTAATGAATTTACCAACAAATTCCTCCTCACTTTTAGGACCAACAATTATTGATTTATCTTGACAAATTGTTAACTTAGAATTTTCTTTTCCCATAGTTTCACCAAAAGGTGATATTATTTTTGTATTTGGTAAAGCAATTGAATCATATTTTCCTTTACCTACTTCCGCAACTTTTGAATCATTTATATCTAATCCAAAATTATGTAAATAACTCCTATAAATTTTTGAAATTTTTTCCTGTGTTTCTAGCCATTCACTAAATTCTTCAAAATAATATATTGAATTTAGATCTATTTTCTTAAATCCCTTTGATTTGTTAAATTGTGTTAACAAACAATATAAATACTCATTCATTTTCATTCCTCCTAATCAATATAAATATTCCTTTTTATTTTTGGATTTCTTAATTTTTTCAACGCATTTTCTTCTATTTTTCCTATTCTCGCTCCACTCAAACGATAAATATTTCCAATTTGTTCTAATGTCTTAACACTTTCATCACCAATACCAAATCTTTTAATTAATATATCGATTTCTCTTTCCTGTAGTTCACTATGATTTACTATATAATCAATAGATTTTTTTATAAGTACATCGTTTATTACTTCATCTTCAAAATTAGAATCATCTTTCGGTGTTAAACTAAAATCTTCCCTCAATGATATATCCGCCAATAAATGTCTCATAAACATTAACTTTGTTTTAGATGGAATATTATTATCATTTATATTTATTTTAGAATAAATATTTTGGAATGTTTGAAAACATTTATATAAATAATTTTCTGAACCTTTATAACAATTCCATCCATCAATATATTCAGCATTTCTAACCTCATTTAAATAATCTTCGAATGTAATATCATCATTATTTCTTTTTAACAATAAAAATATTTCCATCAAGTCTCCAAAGTTATATAGAGTTATAAATTTACTTATTTCAATATCTTCTTTTTGAGGTACAAATATACTACTTAAATATGAATAATACGTTTTTCCAAATAAAGATGAAAAGCATGGAACATTTAATAAATTTCCATTATCAACTTCATTTATATAATATTCTATAGTTGAAGAGATAATATCATCCATATCATAACTACCATTTTCTAGAATATCCAAATCACTATTTTTCAAGCAATTTAAAATGACATATATTGTTGAATTAATAAGATTATTTCTCATTTTAATTTTTTTATCATCATCATTTTCTTTTATCATTTCTTTATATAATTTTTGCGCTTCATTTAATTTCAATCGTGGATAATTTTTTATTCTTTCAAACCACATTTCTAATTTATCCATAAATCCCCCTATTTTTGTTTTAAATAAATCTTTTACATTTTTTATAGATAAACAACAATAATAATATTCTTTTGTTTCATAAATAATACTATAATTATCATTTATACTATTTATTAAATTTTTTATATGATAAAATTTTTTCTGTTTATTTTTATCTTTATTTTTTCCAAACATTCACTATTATTGTGTAATATTCCAAGTTGTGCAATATCAACTGTAGTAAATAAATTTTTATGTAAATATGTATCAACGACCCGACCTTTTATAATTATAGAACCCGATTGTTCCCCTTGATACACCATAAAATTCTTTTTTTCTCAACTAAAGTACCATATGTTTCCTTAATTCATACAAAATCATTCAATATGATTTTCTGAATTTAATTCAATATTTTTATATTTTCTTTTCTTATTAAATTGATTAAATACTTCATTTATAGATTCCTCCTTTTTGAAGGCAGGAGATTGATGATACACTTTTTTTTAATCTTTGTCAAGTCTTTTTAAAATAAAAAAAGGTTTAAAAACCTTTTCTAATTGAAAGACTGCGCTTATAAACCATATCATGAAAATAATTTGCTACTTCTCCTAAATCAAGTTTTTCAAAATCATTTTGAATTTCTTTTAAAAACTGTGCTTGTTCTAACCTACTAAAATTTCTTAATACTGAACCAGCTCCATCATCTGAAGATAATTCTACTCTAGTTGTAATTGCAGGAATAGAATCTTGTTGTAATTGTTCGAATTCATTAGGTTTACGCAAGAAAAGTGATTGAAAATATCTTCTATCTTGTTTCTTATTATAATTTGCAACTAATGTTGAATATTTAAATTGTTCTGATAATTTATTTTTTGAAATCAATAAACTATGTTGTGGATTTTCATCTTTTGATTGTTTAATTATTTTATATCCTTCAGGAAAGTTTAATACTAATGATAATTCTTCTAATGGTTTAAAATCAATAAATGCTTTACTCCTCATATTCCATTTAGAATATTCATTTAATAAACTATCTTTATTATTTTCTACTGTTTGATACTGATAATTATCTATTTTTCTTAATCTATCTTCCTCAAATTGTAATAAATTTCCATTACTAATATCAACTATTCTATGTAAAACATCAATCGTGGCACTTCCATTTGGATCTAAAGTATATGTATTATCCATTATATATTCTATTTCCTTTGGAGTTATATTAAACAAATCAACATATTTTTCATTCATAACTATTTTTTTCATATTAACGCCTAATAAATGTGCCAATTCAGATTCTTTTATCTTAAAATTAATTATTTGTTCATCTGTAAATGTTGCGATTAATGTTTTATTATGATAAATTTCATAATAATTTCTAACTGCTTCATTTAATAAACCCATAGTATTTTGAATATCTTCCAATTTCATATATAAATCTTCTGATTTAATTATTTTATCTTTTGGTTTATTACCATTAGTAATTTCAACATATCTATCAAATTTTTCTTTTCCTGTAGTCATTAAACTATCATAATAAGACAAAATTTTTTTCATGTATTCATTAATAAATAAAAATATTTCATATGAGGAATTATCACTAAATACATAATTATAAGTTGGTGAATAATTAACCAATATTTTATTGGTTTCACTAATAATAACATCACTCAATTTTTCTTTAGAAACATCAAAATTTTCTCCTAATATTACTGACATTTTTAATAATAAATTATTAATATTTAATATATTATTATATTTTAATTCATCATTAATATTGGACAATATTGCAAGACCATTCTTAACTACTGGATTTTCTAAAATTTCTTTTTCCATAAAATTCTCCTATTAAAACTATTTATATTTTTGGGTTTTCTTAAAATGATATTCATCATCTTTTATATGTTCAAATCCTGCCTTTTTTACAGCATTTATAGAGTTTAAATTAGTATTTTCTATTCTTGCGACAACTTCATCAAATTGTGGATATTTATTTAATAAATATTCACTAAATTCTTTTTCAAACTGTGAACCTAAATGCTTACCTCTAAATTCAGGTAATATTCCAAGCCCTATTTCTATTTCTTCTTTTAGTAATTTGTTATCTCTTTTTTCTTCTGGATGATAATTTAAAAATGATAATCCTATTAATTCATTATTATATTTTATAATATAACAATTAGTTATATTATCTTTCATTTTTAACTCAATATTTCTCTCTACAAATCTTTTTATATCCCCGCTAATTAATTCACTACCATCAGATTTAATCATGTTTTCAAGAAAAATTAAGTGTTCTTTATCACTTAAATTAAACTCAACTAATTCAAAGTTATTCGTTTTCATCCTCTTCCTTCTTCCTTTTAATTATATACCTTTTTATAACGTAATTTAAACATGACTTTATTTTTCTATAATATGCTTGATATTCTTAGAATTTTTCATAAGTTCATATGTTGAATTAGGTAATAACTTATAATTTTGTAAATCATTTATATTAACCCAATAAAATATTTGACCCTTATTATCTTTACAAATAAAACTTTCTTGATTAATATCTTTATTATATATAGATTTATAACAAAAACAGTATTGCATAATTTTTTTATTGTCTTTTTCTAAAAAATTTTCTTGAATAGAACAAAGTTCAAATTCTAAATCAAATCCTGTTTCTTCTTTTATTTCTCTTTTTATCGCATTTAAACTATCTTCATAAATTTCTATTCTTCCACCTGGAAGCATAAAATAATCTCTATCAACTATTTTAAATAACAAAACTTTTGTTTTATCTTTATTATATATAATTGCTGATGCTCTTGCATTAAATCTTATATTATCTATTTCAAAATCCAAGTTCATGCGTTACCTCCATAATACTAATAATTTAAAATTTCTATACTTATTTTTTTTCTTAAAATAATATTCATCATTATATTATCCTTCTTTTAGTTCATAAAATTATAATATATTTTTGCTAATATAATCTAATACATAATTAATACAATCATTTGAAATATTATCTAATTCTTCTTCATTCATCACTCTATAAAACAAATTACTTTTATACAATTTTGAATTATCAACTTCTTTATTCGATTTTTCTATATAGTCAATTAAAAACTCTCTATCAAAATCTCCTATCTTCAAGTTTTGTATATTATTTACACACTTTATATCATTAAATTTTGGTATTAAATGTTTTCTTAATAAATATTTATCATATTTTCTAAAATCACCTTGCTTATATTTTTTTGAAATTTCACACATCTTTCCATTTTTTAATTTTACCATATATGGCATTCCATCATCATTAAATATACAATGATTTCTAAAAAAATAATTATTATAAAATCTATCTGTAAGTAAATGAATTAGGTATCCCATTATTATAGGATCATTTAATTTTGATTTATATTCATATATAAATTTATCTGGATTTGCAAGTTCACTTTCATAAGTACCCTCATACTGATAATGAGATTTTGCATGATTTTTATTAATAGTTAAATCTGGTAAAACACTACCTAACATAATTGAATCTAAATCTAATTTTAATTTTTCATTTACTTTTTTTGCAATATACATATGAATTTTATGACTAGGCATTTTTACCTCCTAGTGATGGATAACTACTTAATAAATTCTCAACAACATCATCTATTATACAATTATCATTTCCTACTTCATAATGTAACTTTAAAAATGAGTCTAATACATTTTCATGTTTTAACATTTCACTAACTAAAACATGCGCTATAACATATCTTTGTGATTTATTTAAAGATAAATCTTTTTCTTTTTCAACTTGTTTTATCCTTCTTTTATCAGATAATTCATCAAAGAAAACTAATTTTTTTACGGGATTACTTTCATTTTTAATTACTTTTAACAAATTTTCTTCATTTATATTAAGATTATTTAATTTTAACTTAATTAATTCATTTTCAATTAAAACATTTCTAGCATGTTCCTTTGCACCATTTAATCTTTGATGTTTTCTAAGATTAAAATCATTTTCAGTAATTGTGCCACTTTCAACTAAATACTCTCCTAATAACATTTCGCCAAGTATTGATACAGATTCACCAAAATAATCTCTAGTATCAGTAAGTATTTTTTTGCCATTTTTATCTATTTCTTTATTTTCATTTAATTTATGAAGCATTTCATGAAAAATTATAAATATGTCTTTAGGAGTATTTTCATAATAAATATGAACTATTCCATTTTCATCAACACAATTATAATATTTTGATTCATCTTTAAATTGTTCTCTAGGTAAAATCTTAGCATTTTTAATTTCTTCATTAAAACTTTGAAACATTTTATCATCAATACTTTTAATATATAATGAAACTATTTTTATTGAATCGTTTACATTAAAATTTCTTGACCATTTATTTGTCTCATAATCATCTAATTTTTCTGTTAATACTCTTTCACACATAGGAATGACTGTATCTAAAGTACTTATTGCCTTTTTATTACTTTCATCTTTTACATAATCAGAAACAATTTTATCAATTTTATTTAAATCCATAAAAACACCACCTACCATCTTACTAACTTTATTTTAACATACTATTAATTTTTTTGTTAATTGTAGATATTTATTTTACACTAATTCATACTATATTTTTCATATTTTTGGTTAAACTAACTAAAAAAGGAGTTTTTTTATGAATATAGAAGATTTAAAAAAATTTAAAAAGTATAATCCTGATTTAAAAATAAGAGAATTAAAAAATGGTAATACTACCGTTTACATTATATATTTTGAAACATTATGTAAAAGTAATACCATTAATGATTTTATTTTAAAACCTATTTATGATGATAAGATAAAGTCATTAGATGATATAAAAAATAAGTTACCTTCTGGTAATTTATTAGAAATAAATGACGAAAATACATTATATGATAATCTTTATTCAGGATTTACAATTATTTCAATAGATAATAAGTTTATTTCTTTTGAAACAAAGGAATCACTTGATAGCGGTATAATTGCCGCGACTAATGAAAAAGTAATTAAAGGTCCAAAAGATGCATTTACAGAAAACTATCAAAATAATGTAGGCCTTATTAGAAAAAGAATTCGCTCTAAGAATTTAAAAGTTAATGAATACACAATTGGTACTAGTAGTAAAACAAAAGTTGCTTTATTTTATTTAGATGATATTGTAAATAAAGACTTAGTTAATAAAATAGAAAAAAAACTAAAAACTATGAGTTTAGATTATGTTGCAAACAGCAATTATATTATTGATGCAATGAGTAAGAAAAACAATATTATGCCTACGAATATAATGACAGAAAGGCCCGATTTAACTAGTTTTCTTCTTATGGAAGGAAGAATTGCAATTATGGTTGAAAATTCTCCTCAGGTAATTATTATACCAATGTTTTTTTCTGATACGATTCATACTATTGATGATTATTATCAAAATTCAAAAAATGTATCTGTTACCAGAATAATTAGGGTTATTGCATTTATAATATCCGTAACAATACCTGGAATGTATCTTGCACTTACTACATTTAATCAAGAAGCACTGCCTACTAGTTTATTAATTAATTTTTCTATTCAAAGACAAGGAGTTCCTTTTCCAAGCATTATTGAAGCACTAGTTATGTTTCTTATATTTGAAATATTAAAAGAATCTGATACAAGAATACCTTTCGTAGTTGGTACATCAATGTCAATAGTTGGTGCATTAGTTTTAGGACAAGCCGCTGTTGATGCAGGTCTAATATCACCTATTATGATTATAATAATTGCAGTCTCATCAGTAACATCTTTCTTATTTAATGATAATGACCTTGTTAACGCTATTAGAGTTTGGAAACTAATATTCATTCTTTTGTCTGCCTTTGCAGGACTTTATGGATTCTTTATCGCACTTTTATTATTCCTTGTAAAAATATCAAGTATGGATTCATATGGATTTGATTATGTAACTGTAGATGGTATTTTAAAATCTAATATACAAAAAAATGGTATTATTTTAACTAAAAAATTTAAACTAAATAAAAGAAATTCTGTTTTAACTAAGAATACTGAAAGGAGATAATTTATGAAAAAATTTGTATTAATTATAATAACTTTATTTATTTTATTAATATCTTCTGGATGTTATAACTATAAAGAAATAAATGATATGGCAATAGTAAGTTCAATAGGAATTGATAAAGATAATAAAAATGATAAATACATTGTAAGTGCTCAAATAATGAATTCAAAGGAAAGTGAAGATAGTGAAGATAGTCAAATTACTGTATATACAAAGGAAGGAGATACAGTACATGAAGCACTTAGAAATATAACTTTAAAATCTCCTAGAAAATTATATGGTAATCATTTAAGCAAAATAGTTTTATCTGAAGAGGTTGCAAAAGAAGGTATTGATAATATACTTGATATATTTAATAGAATAACCGAAGTTAGAAATGAATTTATTATAACAATTGTAAAAGAAGATAAAGCAAGTGATGTATTAAAAGTTTTAACAACAACAGAATCGATACCTGCAGAATATGTTAAACTTAGTTTAAAAATTGCAGATAAAACAAGTGGTCTTACATACACAACTAAACTAGATGAATTCATATCACTATATCTAAAAAAAGGTATTGATCCTGTTGTACCAGTACTTAAAATTGACAAAAAAGAAAAAAAAGGTACTACTATAAATAACATAACAACTACAAATCCTATTTCAAAAATAGTAATTGAAGATTTAGCAGTAACAAATAAAGGAAAACTTGAGACTTATTTAAAAAATGAAGAAGTAATTGGTTATAATTTTTTAAGGAACCAAATTCAAAAAATGATTATACCAGTTAAATGTGATGATGAAAATAATTATGCTTCTATTTTGATTTTAAAAAATAAAACTAAAAGTAATACTGCAAAAAAAGATAATAAATACATTATTAATTTTAATATTAATTCTGAAGCAATTATAACAGAATACAATTGTAAAAAAGATTTAACTGATGAAAAGGTAATAAAGGAATTAGAAAAAGATACTGAAAAAAAGATTAAGAGATATATTAAAAAATCTTTAGATAAACAAAAAGAAACAAAAGGAAAATTTTTAGGACTTGAAAGACTTATATATCTAGATTATCCAAAATATAAAAATGAAGATTATAGTGTTAAATATAATGTAAAAGTTAATTTAGTAAGAAAAGGAGAAATAAGAAATTCAATAAAAGGAGAAAATAATTATGAATAAGAAAATTGGATATAAGGGTTTTGCAAGTCTACTCTTTTTCTTATCACAAGAAATATTTTTAGGAATTGGACTTACAAGAATCCTTAGTATTAGTGAACAAAATTCTTGGATATCTATAATTATTGCTTTTTTAATAGGTTTTATATTTTTAGGTATGATTATATATGTTATGGACTATGAAAAAGATTTAACTGTATTTGAAAAAAATGAAAAATTATTTGGTAAGTTTGGTAAAGTAATTAATTTCGTTTTATCTTCTTTAGTAACTATTTATTTTATGTTTTCATTATGGAATTTATCTATTTATATACAAAATAAATTCTTAGATCAAACTCCCAAGTTTTTAATTATGCTTTTATTTTTAATACCTGTAATGTATATCGTTAGTAAAGATATTAAAACAATTGCTAAAGTATCTTTAATATGTTTTGTTTTAGCAATTATAGAGTTTTTAGCATCTATTTTTGGTCTTGTTAATTACCTTGATTTTAGTAATTTTAAACCATTATTTACAAATAGTTTTAATGAAATAATATCTAGTTCATTTATAATTATGTCTTACTTTATTACTCCTTTTTCTCTTCTTTTACTTGTACCAAAAAATACTATTAATGAACCTAAAAAGTTAAATAAAAGTTTCATATGTTTTTACATTATTGGATTTTTAGAACTTTTCTTAGTTACAACTTTTATAATAAGTATATTTGGTATTGACTATGCAAAATTATTTTATTACCCTGAATTTTCTCTCTTGAAAAAGATTAGTTATTTTGACTTTATTGAGCATGTTGAAAATTTATTATCTTCACAATGGTTATTTTCATTATACATTGGTTCAGTTGTAAATCTTTATTTTATAAAAAATTATTTAAAGCATTTAAATATTAAAACACTAAAAACAAAAAAATTAATTTATTATATTATTATATTTGTTTCATTATTTATATCTCCAAGGTTATTTATGAATACTACAATAGAATATCATGTAGTAAAAGAATATTTTATTTATCTATATAGTATTCCAGTTTTATTACTTTTGATTATATCAATAATTTTAATAAGAAAAAAGAAAAGAGCAAATTAAAGCTCTTTATTTCTTTTGTAATGAAACATATATTGAATAACAAGTCCTGAATATTTACCAAACTTTTCTTCAGTAAATTTTCTAATATTATTAACTCCCTCAATATTATATTTTTCTTTCATAAATTTTTTAACCCAAGTATCTATTGGAAATACATCAAGTCTATAGTAAGAAAAAAGTAAAATACATGACGCAACTTTTTCTCCTATTCCTTTATTAGTCATTAAATAGTCCATCGCACTAGATGAATTCATATCATTTATCTTTTTTAAATCAAATTCTTTATTATTTACTTTTTGAACAAATTCATATAAATACTTATCTCTAAATCCAGTTTTTAAATTTCTATAATCTTCTGGTAAAACATTTTTAAGTTTCTGGACACTTGGAAATAAGTAATATTCTCTTTCATTAAAAATAATTTTTTCTCCATATTTTTCTGATATTAAATTTAATGAGTTTCTAATTTGAGGGACACCATTATTTGCGGACAAAATATAACTTATAGCGCATTCAAAATTTGGTTGATTTATTATTTTGTATCCAGCACAACCTTTAACCATATCCTCTAAGGTATTGTCACTTTTTAATATTTCTTTATCCATTTCATCGTAACTTCTATTTAAATCAAAATAATTCCTAATAACATTTTCTAAATCTTTTTCTTTATTTGATGTTATAACTAAATCATTTTTATCTTTTTTTATATTTATTACTCTATCACTTAAAATAATTGTATATGAATTATCTACTTCTTTTTCATATCTAAAAATTTGACCACATGTGACTGTTCCATCTAAATCAATACATATATCTTTTATTCTTAACATAATACCGCCTTCTTTAAATTAATTTTATCATATTTAGTATATTTTTTACATAGTTAGCCATAATAAAACTGTAAAAGGAGAAAAGAAATATGACATGTAAAAATAATGACAGTAAAAAGAAAATAGTTTGTAAGAAATGTGAATGTAAATATGATGAAAATGATAATATTGTAGTTACATGCACAGAATGTGAAGATGGAGGAAATAAAACAATTACTTGTACTTCTTGCGATTGTACTGACAATGATAACGGAAATACAGAAATTTGTTTAAAAGGATGTACAGATGAAAATAATGATACTGTTTACATTAGTTGTACAGAATATACTGAAGATTTAGATTAATTTTAAATCTTTTTCTTTACAATAATAGTTATTATCTGTAAAATTAATATAGTAAAAGGAGTGTAAAATATGGAATTATTATTTTTATGTATTAAAGTATTTTTAGGAAGAATGGTAGATGTATCTTTATCTACATTACAAACAATGTATTTATTTAAAGGAAAAAGAAGTTTAGCAACTATAGTCGGATTTATTGATGTACTTATTTGGTTCTTAGTTGTTAGAGAAGCATTAAATACAAATTTACAAAGTATTTGGATAGCACTTGCATATAGTGGTGGTTACGCTGCTGGTACTTTCTTAGGAAGTGGTCTTTCTAAGATAGTTATTAAAGGAACTGTAAGTGTTCAAGTAATAACTAAAAATACAAAGAACAAAGTTTTATCTGCATTAAAACATTCTGATTTTGCAGCATCTGTTGTTGAATGTAAAGGTGTTCACAGAGAAGATACTAACTATATGATTTATGCACAAATTGATAATAGAAAATTAAAAGATTTTAAGAAGATGATAACTACATTAGATCCAAGTGCATTTATAACTGTTACTGAAAACAAAGAAATTTTAAATGGATATTTTGGTAAATAAAAAATTACTTCGTAAATTGAAGTAATTTTTTTATATTATTTCATCTATATATTCATAACTATCATTAATCTTTAAAACAGTATTAACTAAATCAATGTTATTAAATGCACTTATTATATTATCACTATCTTTTAGAAATATGTAATATCTATTTAATAATAATTCATCAATATTTCGAATTCCAATATTTTTAAAGAAATCAATTATTTTTTTTACATTTTCATGATTACATGCTAAACACAATACTTCATCATATTCTAAATTTTTCATTAGTTTTTCAATTAAATTTTTTCCTACTCCAATAAGTTCAATGTCTTGAATCATTGTAAAATCCTCCTATTTTCATTAGAAATATTCTCATCTATTTTTAAACTTTTCAAAGATGAAATTATGATATTCATTTCTTCTTCATCTAGCATACTAAGTTTTGTTATTACATATAAAAGTACATCATATGATGGTTCTATTTCAGGAGAAGATATTAAAGTTTGATAAAATCTTAAAACTTTTAATCTTGATATAATTACTCCACCAAAATCATATATTAAATCATTTTTCATGTAAACATTATCTAATTTTTGTATATAATAATCTTTTTCTGATATATCAGTTATATTAATATTTTCGTTACTCTTTAATATTTTATCATATAATTCAACAGTATCAGAATCGATATAATCATCAATTGTAACTGCACTATATTGATTAAATGTTTCATCTTGATCTTTTCCAAAATCTTCTCTTTTTAATGCGCTACGTCTTAAAACTTTTTTAACTCCTGAATTATTTTTCATATTTACTTCAGAAAAGAAATCCGAAGCACTATAATTTTGCTTTTCTGCTAACTTAATTCTATACATATTACTTCTGCCATCAATCAAAACTGTTATATTATCCTTATAGTATTCATAACATCCACATTCAATACCAATATCTAAATTATCAAAAATTCCAAAATATTTAAGTGCACTAAATCCTTTTTTAGTTCTTCCATATTGGTCTTTTAATGGTATTAAATATTTTTGTAAGAATTCATAATTCTTTTTATTATTACTTGCTTTGAATGAAAAGAAAGTTACACAGTCTGAAAGTACATCAGAACACTTAATATTTTTTGAATTTAAAAATTTTACATTATTTTCATAATTACTTAAACCACCTGTTATTGAAGAGTTGTTTTCTCCTGGAGTAGAATTTTTATCAGATTTTTTATTCATACGAACAGATGGATAAAAATATGCTGGACATCTTAATAGTGCATCTCTCCAATCCATTCCATTTTCCTCTGAAACATTAATCATATTTTGTAATAATTCAACTGAACTATATAATAATGTATTTGTTAATATCTCTGGATTATTAAATACAAACTCCAAATTTTTTGATTTTATAAAATCTATAAGTGATTGCATCTTATCATATTTACCATACTTGCTTAACTTATTATATAACAATAATAATTGTGAATATCTTGGTGATTCTCTTCTTTCATATATAACATCATCAAAACATTTAATTTCGTTTTCTATAAGGAATGAATTTAATTCATCAGATTGTAAATTTGTAACTTCTAAATCATCTTCTGATAAAACATTTTCTTCTTCATCATTATTTTGATTCATTAAATCATATATTTTTCCATTAATTTTATTTATTTCATTATATATTTCTATTTTTTCAAGTGTAGTAAATTCATCTTTTCTTAATATTTCCTCTATTAAATCAAATTCATCAATAAGAAGTATATCATTTCTATTGAATTTTGATAATAATGACTTGTATTTATCTATTTTCATTTTAACTTTTTCAACATTTTCATTATTCTTTTCAAGATTATATGCATTTAATTTATCAAAAACTGAACCAAATATACTCCTTTGTACTTCACTTAATCCATTTGTTGCTTTTTTAATTTGCTTTTCTTCTTTTGCATACTTAGAAAATACAATTATACATTTAGTTTCTATATCAGTTAATTTATCACCAATTTTTGAAATAATATCATTCGCTTTTTCTTCATTCAAATTCCAAACTGTATCATCTAATAATATTTCTTCACTTAACAAATTATTTAAATATGCTATTTTATTATTTAATTCTAGTATAATTTGTTCAATTTTATTAGTAAATTTTTCAATACTTGTCATTATTCTACACCCCCAGTTCCTTTTTCATTTTCTTTTTCTTTTATATTTGCTTCTTCTACAATTAAATGTCCTAATTTTATATTTTGTTCTCTAATGCTATCTTGAATTTGTTTTCTTATACTTTGTTTTTCCTCCTCTGTACAATTACTTATATCTGTATTAAATAATTTTCTTATATTTCTTAATTTTTCTTTTTGATCATAACATCTTTTGTATGATATTTGATTAATTCCATTTTTCTTTTCTCCATCAGTTGATCCATAAGCAATTTCATATATATAAATTATGGATGGAATTTTGTCATATTTTTCTGGAAATATTTCATTTAATTTAGTTGAAAACTTACTATAAAAGATTCTTAAGTCAGACCCACAGGAACAACTTCTAATTTGAAATTCCTTTTTTATTGCTTCTGAAACAAATGATGTTTTTACGGGATGACTTTTTTCAATTTCATATTCATCATTATCAGCAAACAATCCAAGTTTATGAACCGCATTACTAAATGCTTGCGATTTTTTTGTTATCTCTCTTGAATTATTGATATCATCCTCGATATAAGAAATTCCTGAATTATCACTTACAAGCAATATTTGATTTGTATTGTTATATCTATCATAAAAGTCTAATGCACTAGTTAAATATTCATCATCAAGATTGCTATTACTAATTTTATTATTTTCTACTGTATACATATCATAAACACCTAAAAACTCATTATATGTTTGTTTTAGATTTGGAAATGCTATATCAAACAATATTTCTTTTAATTCGTCATCATCTTTTTCAAAATAATAATCTTTTAAAGCATCAACAAATTCATCAAATGATGCATTTAGGTTTATAGAATATTGACTAATTGCATTTCTAAATGATGTTTCATTTTTTGTTCTAATACTACATTCAGTTAATAAAGTTTCTACTTTATTACATAGACCAATTGCATCTTCCATTTGTAACTCTGCAAGAATATCCATATAATTAGTTTGTTCTTTTTTCTCTTTTAATTTTTTCTTTGCTATTTTTTCTTGTTCCAGATTAACAACTTTTTCAAATTCATTATATGCAAATTTTAATTCTTCAAATGATTCTTCACTAAAAATACCATCGTCTAAATCTTTATTTATTTCAAGAAGAATTTGATTTTTTATATCATCAAAAATACATTTTTTTGCTTGAGCAAAATCTTCATAAATATAAACTTCATATGCTCTTCTACGTTCTGCACTATTATTTATAGGCATTAAATTTGTAATTTCAATATTTTCCATCTGACTATTATATTGTTCAATTAATTGTTTTGCATTTTTATATAAAGCAAGATTTTCATCTCCAATAAGTTGTAACAATCTATCTTCAGATATATTTTGTTCACCATTTTCATTATTATCTTCAACTATATCTTGATTACCGGCATTATTAATTTGTTCTATTTGATTTTCAAGTTGAACCATTTGAAAATCTTCGTTAGTAGTTTCTTCAACAGGTGCTTCTGCTTGCTCTTCTACATTTTCTGTTACTCTTTCATTTAATCTTGCTGAAATTCTCTCAGTATTTATTTGAGAAAAAGTTCTATAAAAATCAAATTTTTCTTCTAAATTTAATTGTTCATTATCATTTATCAAATATGTATATAACTTTTGAATTTCATCAGACAAAATAACTTGTTCATGTGAATACTTATCAATAATAATACCAATACTTCTTATTTTTTTTAACTTTTCAGTAAGTTCTCTTTTTTGAGAAGTAATTTCATTATATTCATTTCTTTTATTAGTAATAAAATGTTTTATTTCATCTACTAGATTCGTAAATACTTTAGAATATTTTTCTATATCATCGTCAAAAAATCCAGAAGTTTCTTCATTATCCCTCTTCATATCTTTAAGCATTTCATAGATTTTTTGATATGTTTCTGAATCACCAACAATCATCTCACCAAGTTTATACTGTGGCATTGAATCAAGAATTGAAGAAATTATAGAAAAATCAATTTCATTATCATTTGATAATTGAGTAATTATATTTTTCGCAGTTGAAATATTTGAATTTATATTTTCTAATATAGAAACATCAAAACTATCTAATTCTGTTATTATATCAGATTTGTTTTTTTCTATTTCTTGTCTAATTTTATCTAAATATTCATTCATCACTAACTCATCCTTTTACTATTTTCTTTTTTACTTTTTTCTTCATTCTTTTCTATTTCTTTATTTAAACATCTTTCAAGGGATTCAGGAAAAGAAACTTTTAATTTAAGCAAGCATTCCATTTCTGTTATTAAATCTATTGTTTCCTTCGTTTGATCTTTATCTTTTAACTCAAAATTTGAAAAATAACTCTTTAACAACAAATAATCATTTGATATTCTGTTATAAACTTTTTCATAATTTTTACCATTATCTAAATAATCTTTTGAAACAACTTCCTTTGTTATATTACTATATGAAGATAATAATTTAATAAATAATTTCTTATCTGTTTGTTCAGTAGTATCTTTATTTAAATTTTTTAAATACTCAGTATATAGTCTATACATTAATACTCTTTGTGATAAATCATTACATTTTTCAATTTGCACATTAATTTCATTTAAATAATCTTTTTTTACCATTATATCATCCCACCATTTTATATATATTAATTATATCATCTATAACATTAAAAGTAAAACAAAAAAACTACTTTAAAAGCAGTTTTATTCAAACATAGAACTAATTACTATTATTAGTATACCAATTAAAATTCCTATAATAGATAATATTTTATTTTTACTATGTAATACATGTGGAAGTAATTCAAAAAATACTATATAAATTATCATTCCGAGTGTTAAACAAAGTAATATTCCTATTACAAAATCACTGATTAATGAACTTATTAGAGTCATTAAAAGACCACCAATAAATGTAGATATTGTAGATAAAAAAATCATTAATATTCTTTTTTTCTTAGCTTCTTTTTTTAATGTTGAATATATAACCATTCCCATAGGAATATTATGAAGTCCAACACCAAGTGCCATTAAAAGTCCTACCTTGACTGATTCTGTTGTTATGCTGTAAACAGCCATACCTTCAATTATATTATGAAGAACGATTGCTATAGTTGATACAATACCAATATGAAGTAAATTTTCTTCTGTACATTCATGTGATAAACCATGTTCATGATCATGTTCTGGTATAAATATATCAAGTAATTTTAATATAAGAACACCAATAACTACAAATATAATTATTAAATAAATCTTATTAGAAAAAGTTTCATATATTTCAGGAAATAAATCAGAAACAGCAAGTGAAATCATACATCCAAGTGCTACTGAAATAGATAAATTTTCTATTAATTTAGTATTTTTTGATATCTTAACTAAAAAAACTCCAATTAGTATAAAAAGTCCTAAAACAAATGTAATTAATAATCCCATTTTTTACCTCCTATATTGTTTTAATTATTTCTCTTGCCTTATTAATAAGTTCTTCTTTTGAATTTGAATTCATATATTTTCTTTTTAATATAAATCTTTTCATAAATTTTATTCTTCTTCTAAAGAAACTATCTCTTTTCATAACTTCTTTAAAAGCAATATTATTATATATATCGCCATATGTAAGTTCAAGTACTCTAAATAAATAACTTAAAAGTTCTTTTTTAACTTTTAAATTTAAATTTTTCCACAGCATAATATCATTAAATATATAAATACTATTCATAAGTTTTAATGATTCATATTTTTCTTTATCAAATTTTAAACCTTTTGTATACTCATCTAATTTTTCACAGGAAGACAATATATCTAATATTTTAGCACTTCCAAATAAATTCATTCCCATAATACTTTTAGGATTAAATCTATATCTATAAAGTACTTCATTTAAATAAACTATCTTTTTAGCCTTTAGTATATTTGAAATAATAAATGGTAAATCTTCAAAGTATATTCCTATTGGGAATCTTGAATCACCTATTAAACTTCTTTTAAATAATTTATTACAAGGACCCGCAGTTTCTAAAAGAAAATAGTCTCCTTTATTTATATCTACTTCTATAGTTTTTTCTTTTAACTTTGGATATAATTTTCTATCTGCATATTCTATATTTGATATACTTCTACTAAAATCATATCTAACTACATCAGCATCATATTTTTTAGCGGCATTATATGCATCCTCTAAAGTATTTGGCTCAATATAATCATCAGAGTCAATAAACATAATGTATTCGCCTTTTGCTTTATCAATACCTTTATTTCTTGATGCACCTGGTCCAGAATTTTTTTCATTTTCTATAACAAAAAAATTAGAATATTTTTTTTCATATTCTCTAATTATATCAAGACTACTATCTTTTGATTTATCATCTATTAATATTACTTCATAATTTTTATAACTTTGTGAAAGTATACTATCTAAACATTGTCTAACAAATTTTTCTACATTATATACTGGAATAATAATACTAATCATTTTTACTTCACCCTATCCATAGATAAAATTATATCACATTTCGAAATATTTTTTAGTTTTTTCTAAATATTTCTTTCTTTTTTCTAACTTTTCTGGATTATGTGCAAGAGCATCACATCTTTGTACTTCAAGTCTTTTTTTAAGCAAAGAAGGATTTTCTTTTACTTCTTTCTCTCTTATTGGATAATCATGATTTTTTTACTAAATAACATACTTCTTCAGTAAATTCTTTATCATATCCTAATCTTTCTAAAACAATTCTTGTTATTTTTTCTGAATAAATAGGATGATTAGGATAATGCCTTATTCCACCCTTTTCAACATAGCAATATGGCTTACTTATATCATGAAATAAAAGAGCCATTCTAATAGAAAAATCTTTTTTAGATAAGGAAAGCGCATATAATGTATGATTAAATACGTCTAGATGATGATGTGGATGTTTATGATCAAACCCTATCATAGGTTTAATTTCCGGTATTATATTTAAAATATATTCTAAATTATTATTAATTTCTAAAATAACATCATCACTCATTAAAATACTATATAAATTCATTATAACCACCTGTGTTTATTATAACAAAAAAGGTAAACCTTTTAAAGTTTACCATTATTTTATTTCAATACTCTTTTTAGTATCAACTTTTTCTTGTTTTGGAATAACAAGTTTTAAAGTACCATCTGTAAATTCTGCTTCAATTTCATCTTCTTTGATATCTCCAAAGTTAAATGATCTTTCACATTTTTCATATACTCTTTCTTTTCTTATATATTTCTTGTCATCTTCTTCATTTTCTTCTTCTTTCTTTTCACAAGAAATTTTAATTACTCCATTATCACATTCAATATTGATATCTTCCTTTTTAAATCCTGGAATATCCATAACTACATTATAGTTTCCATCCTTTTCAAAAATATCACATTTCATAGATTTTTTAAATCTACTATCCTCATAATCATCTAATAAACTATCAAAAAATATTCTGCTTGGTAACATATTCATCATTCCTTTCTTATTTATTATGTACCTAATCTATATTTTTTATTCTATTTTGATAATAAGTCACATATTAAATTACTAATTTCTGTTGGATTTTCTATTGAAAGTCCTTCAATTAATCTACTTTGTGAATAAAGAATTTTAGTATATTCATTAAATTTTTCTTTATCACTTTTATATAATTCTTTTAATTTATCTGCTATCTTATGTGAAGAATTAATTTCAAGTATTATTTTTGCATTAATACTTTGATCAGTAGGCATAGCATTAAGTACCTTTTGCATTTCTATTGAAACAGGTCCTTCACTTACTAAACATACTGGATGATTTTTAAGTCTATGTGTAAATCTAACATCTGAAACATCACTACCGATAATTTCTTTCATTGAATTTAACATTTCTTTGTTTTCATCATTTATTTTCTTAATTTCTTCTTTTTCTTCTTCAGTATCTAAATCTAAGTTTTCTTCAGAAACATTAACGAATTTTTTACCATCATATTCCATTAACGATTTAATAGCAAATTCATCAACATATTCTGTTAAGTAAAGAATGTTATAACCTTTATCCTTTACTTTTTCTACTTGTGGAAGCATATTAATTTTATCTATTGTTTCACCACAAGCATAATAAATATTTTCTTCATCATCTTTCATAGATGAAACATATTCTTTTAATGTTATATATTTTTCATCTTTTGATGAGTAGAACAAAAGTAAATCTTTAAGTTCATCTTTATGCATTCCATAATCATTGTATACACCTAATTTTAGTTGCATACCAAATTCTTTAAAGAATTTTTCATATTTATCTCTCTCATCTTTAAGCATACTTTCAAGTTCACTTTTAATTTTCTTTTCAATATTACTAGCGATTAATTTAAGTTGTCTATCTTGTTGTAAGATTTCTCTTGATATATTAAGTGATAAATCATCACTATCAACAACACCTTTAACAAATCCAAAATAATCAGGAAGTAAATCAGAACATTTATCCATTATAAGTACGCCATTAGAATAAAGTGCTAAACCTTTTTCATACTCTTTTGAATAATAATCAAATGGAGCATGTGCTGGAAGGAATAATATTGCTTTATAACTTGTCATACCCTCTACACTTGTATGAATAACTTTAATTGGATTTTCATAATCATAAAATTTACTTTGATAGAAATTATTATATTCTTCTTCAGTAATCTTATTTTTATCTTTTTTCCATAAAGGAATCATACTATTTAATGTTTCTTCTTTTGTTACATCTTCATATTCATCTTTAGAACCTTTCTTAAGTTCTCTTCTTGTAACATTCATTTTTATTGGATATCTGATATAATCAGAATACTTTTTAACAAGTGATTCTATAGTATAAGTATCTAAGAAGTCACTATAATTATATTCTTCATTATCTGATTTAATTTTTAAAATAATTGTTGTTCCGTAAGTATCTTTTTCATCTTTTGTAATTGTATAACCTTCAGCACCAGTGCTTTCCCACTTATATGCATCTTCTTCATTATATTTCTTACTAATTACAGTTACATCATCACTAACCATAAATGATGAATAAAATCCTACACCGAACTGTCCTATTATATTTACATCTTTTTTCTTTTCGTTTTCTTCTTTAAATTGTAATGAACCAGACTTTGCAATCATACCTAAGTTATTTTCAAGTTCTTCCTTATTCATACCAATACCAGTATCAATAATCTTAAGTAATCTATTTTCTTTGTCTATTTCTATTTTAATGCATAAATCTTTTTTATTTACTTTTATACTTTTATCAGTTAACGACTGATAATAAAGTTTGTCAATTGCATCACTTGCATTCGATAATAATTCTCTTAAAAATATTTCTTTATTTGTATAAATTGAATTAATCATCAAATCAAGTAATCTTTTAGATTCTGCCTTAAACTGCTTCACATTACGCCTTCTTTCTGTCATTTTCTACCTGACAATTACATGATAGCACTTTAATTAGCACTTGTCAATAGCAAGTGCTAAAATAGACAAATTTTTACATTTTTTTATATCTGTTTCTAAGATAATCCCCATAATATTCATTACCTAAATTTTCACTTATAAATTCAGTCGCCTTATATGTTTTTTTGATTTCATATTTTGAACCATGTCTATATGCATCATACATAAGAAATCCTACTAAAAAAGTATTTATAGTCATCATATTTTTCTTATAATACATATCATGTAATTCTTTTTTAGTACTATTTATATAGACAAAACTTGTTAAATCATAGAATTTAAAATTATCTGAAGTAGTATAATTATAAAAAATATCTTCTATTTTAAAACCACTATAACTTAAAGTAATTATATCTTCCTTTATTTCAAGTAAAACATTTTCATCTATATCTTGATTTTTATCACTTATCTCAAGTTTATTTTCTGTATAACCTATTATTTTTTCATTATCATAAATAATATCAATTGGCTTATTAAAATGTTTTAAATCAAGAGTACTTAATTTTATAAGACCTTCATCACTTATTTTTTTAAATGGTGAGGTTCTGTTTTCTTTAAATATTTTAACAACCTTATCTCCATAATCATAACAAATTGATTCTTTACCTTCACCTATTTTTTTACCTAATTTTATATTTTTTAAATCTAACTTATCCATAACAAACCTCTAACAAGATTATAACAAAAAAATCACATATGTGATTTAATTTTTAATTATATTATCAAATAATTCTAATACATGTCTTTTTTCTTCAGCATCATTAATTATTTCTATGTTTATTTCTTCTCCATTTATAATTTCTTTCGCAAACATTATTTCTATTGGTTTAAAATTACTAAGTAAGTATAAATAATTTACTCCATTATCTTCTAATCTTGCGACACATATATATTCTTTTTCATTATCCAATTCTATTATTTCACCATTTTCTATTTTCATAAATCCTCCTTATTCTATAATCATATCTCCAACTAAAGAAAATGACTCTTTTATTGCATTAAAATAGGCATAAACTGTAGTTAAATATTCTTCTTCAGTTGCATTTTTTAAATCATTATAAAGTGCCTTATTATATAAAATACTATTATCAGCATCATTAATTTCATTTAACTTAGACATTATAACTAAGAATTCTTTTAATTCATTAACTAATACTTCTCTTTTATTTTCTAAATTCATACTTTTATAAATTTCAATCATTTCATCAAAATTTTCATCTTTTATCATAGACTTTTACCTCTTATTTTTTTTGATAACTTTTCTTTAAATTGTGCAAATTTACTTTTTTTCTTAACTTCATCCAATTTTTTCTTTTTTTCTTCTTCATGAGCAAGTGCAAGAGATGCACCAGCTAAAGCTCCTGCCATAGTTAGAGGTATTGAAACATTATCTTTTCCAAATCCTATATCAACACTACTCACTTCATTTTCCTTTGTTACAGATTCTTTATTTTGTATATCTATTACAACATATGATTTATTGTCTTTACCATCAATTTTATATCCAATTTTTTCAAATGGTACTTCTATTTTATTTTCATCATCATTAATTGTAACTATATTTTGACCATTATATTCCATTGTTCCTATTGTTGTACCAAGATATACGTTCTCGGTATGACTTTGTCTTTTTATTCCTGTTTTATCTTTATAATCATTAAAATCTGTCCATCCTGTTACCTTTTCTCCGCCAAAATGTATTCTAGCTTTTAATTCTTCCTCATTACAATTTAATGCTTTAGACACTTTACTTATTGTTTCACTTAGATTCTTTCCATTATTTCTTTCTACATATACTATTTTTCCATCTTTTAAAATTGAGAAATAATCTACATTGTAGTTGCCTTCTTCTCTAAGTTTATTTCCTATAGTATCATTATTATTTCTTCCACCAAAATCATAATCACTAGATTCATGGTAATCTACTCCTTCTGGGAAATATGAATCATTTCCTATGACTAATGAACCTGCAACTCTATCTGATAACTCTTTATATGTTTCCTGTATTTCTTTCTCTTCATAATTTTGTACAGTATATTCTATACTTTTTGTAACTATTTTCTTTTGTTTTATATTTCCACCTGTAACACCTAATGTGCTTAAAAATGCTACTGTTGATGCAAGTAATAATGCAGTGCCTAAAAATTTTTTATTTTTCTTCTTTACTTTATGTTTTTTATTAACAAGATTATCCAAATTAGGTATTTCATCTTTCTTTTCTTCATTATGTTTAATCTCTACACTACTATCAGCATTCATATTAAGTAATTTTTTTAAAACATCTTCGTTATTTTGACTATGAATATTTTTTTCATCAATATCTATTACTTTTACATCTGATGATTTTAATGTAATTTCTTCACCCTCTAAATGTTTAAAAAATTCTTCACTACTTTTTGGTTTTTCATTCTTCTTTTCATTAGAAAATACATATTCTTCTAATGCCTTTTGTAATTCTTCTTCTAAAATATATTCACCACAAGGTAATTTAAAACCTTTATTTCCAAGCATTAATATTCCTGCTCTTTTAAAATTTTTTATTCCAGTACCTTTAATATATACTGTTCTAGAATCTTGATTTTTTATTTTATCATTTTTCTCACCTAATTTTATTGATGATGAATCCTTTAGACATTTAAAAGTTTTTTCAAGTATCTCATCAACTGATACTTTTCTTCCAGTCTTTTTAGACTTTATTACTTTATTTTCACTAGATTCATTTAAATATTTCGATAAAGCATTTTTTATCTCATCTTCGTTAACATATACTCCATCTTGTAAATTTTTATTATCATTACCAAGCATAATATTACTTGATCTCATAGATAAATCTCCCTCTGTTATGAAAGTTGATTTATCTTTTCTACCTGTCCTTATAGGATTTTCATATAAAGAAATCTTTGATCCATCATTATAATTAAAATCTAATTCTTCTATATCCTCTAAATTATTATCTCTATCCATATATACACTCCTATTATAATAATATAAAACTTTTTTATTTTTTTCAAGTTTCTTTACATTTTCATTGTACTTATGTTTTCAGCAAGTTCACTTACTTTTCTAAAGTATGATATTGCTTCATCTATATGTGAATCACATTTTTCAAAAAAAGTACTATCTACATTATCAGGAATATCATCTTTAGGTAAACCCGCTAATTCATCCTTTAATCTTTTATATTTAACAAATAAAATTTCTAATAATTCTTTATCTATCTTTCCACTTTGAAACATATTTTGAAATTCTAAAAACATATTGTCTATTTTATTTAAGTCTCTTACAAAATCCTTATAAACCTCTAAATTTCTCTTTTTGTTATTTATAACTTGTTCTTTATTTGATTTGTCTTCTGAATGAATATTGTATTTTTCAACATCTTCAATATGAATATTATTAAGAGTATTCTTTACTCTATTATAAAACTCTAAAGCATATCCACCCTTTTCTGATATGTTTTTAGTTAATAAAGAAAACTTTTTTAAATCCTCTTCACTTTTACAACAAGATATTGCATCGTAAAACTGTTTTTCCAATTTACTTATTTCTTCTTTACTTCTTATAAGATCAGTAAATACCATCTGAAAAATAAGAGTAGAACAAGCAGAATTTAACACTCTATTATCACCAATAATACTTCTATAATCAACGTCAAAATATGGACTTGTTATTCCATTTGGAATAACTTTAGATGTTTCATTATCTTCTATATTATTTTTTCCTTCATTATTTATTTTTGAACCAACCATATTAAAAAATTCATTAGCATATCCGCCCTTTTTTGCCATTTCATTCATAAAATTATAAAGATAATTAAAATCTTCACTACTTTTACACTTTGAAAGTACGTTATCAAATTGCTGTTTTAATTTAGTTATTTCTTTGTCTGATCTAGTTATGTCCGCAAATGCCATATCAAAAACTAATGATGAACACTCTAAACCTAATTCTAAATTAGACTTGTTTATTCTAACATCAAAATAATCACTTCTAATTCCATTTTTTATTTTTTCTGATACTACATTTACTTGTTCCATATAAACCTCCACCATTATATATATTTTAACATTATATTATATAGATAAACAAAAAAAGATACATTTTTATGCATCTTTACACATAGTTTACTATATTATTTTTTTACCGTACTTTCTAATTCATCTTCATTTACTTCTTTTTTATTAAATCCATTTATATCTAATATTTCGTCAATCAATTCATCTATACTTTCTTTTGAATATCCTTCACATAATTTAATTTTCCTTACTAAATATTCAAATTTTTCCTTTGGAAAACTTATTGAATCTAAGTTACTATCATTTTTCATTTCTGATTTTGATATTTCATCAGCTCCATAATAATCATCTTCATTTAATTTTGGCATTTTTTCGCCTACAAATTTTTCTTCATATTCATTCCTAGGCACTAGAAAATATTTATATCTTGATAAACGGTCATATTTTCTTACAACAGTATCATTTTCTTCAAGATTATTCATATCTCTAATCTTTTCATTACCATCTTTATCAATAACTTTTACAAAATTTCTTGCACTATCCCAAGTTGGATCAAAAGCATATGTTCCATCAATCCCATATTTTGGATCTTCAATTTTTAATAAAACTCTTTTATGGCCAAAATTTTCACCATCTATTGGTACTGCTGTACCAAATGCGTAACCATTTATACCAATTTCTTTCATTAATTCTGCATAAAAGCTAGCATACCCAACACAAACTATATTTCCAGATTCAATTATACTATGAATATTTCTTGATATCGATTTATTTTCATCCTCTTTAACTTCGTTGTATACAAATGATTTTATTATATCGTAACCAAACGTTGCTTTTTCAAGTGGTGATAAATTTTTGTCTTCTATTAAAGATTTATAATAATCAAGTGTCGCTCTCATAGTAATAAATTCATCAGCAGTTATTGTTTCAAGAGAATTATTATATTCTATTTTCAAATTATATTTCTTTTCTAAATGTTTTAGTTTAATCATATCTGAATAAGTCTTATTTTCTAATTCCAATATTACTTCACTAATATCATAATTAGAATTAACAAATGAATCAATAACTCTTTGAGCATCTTCTACTTTATTAATATTTTTTAGCTTAATCATTTTATTTGAAATATTATATTTTATTATAGAATTTGAAGTTTCTTTTTTTTCTATATCTTCAATTTTATCATATACCATAATATCTATATTTTCATCAATTTCAAATTTATTCTTACCATCTTCTATAACTTTTATTATAGTATCTATATTTTCATAAGGATTTTGACTATATATATTATATCTATCAATAAATTCTTTATAAAAAAAGTTACCAGAAGATATTTTTTTATCTTTGTAAACTCCATATTTATCACCTTCAACATCCATAAATATTCCATCTTTTAGGATATCATCATCAAATTTACCATCCGTATTAAATTCTTCAATATTTGAACGTTTTAAAAACATTTCTAATTCATTTTTAGAAATAATTTCGTCAGTATCTTTTATTGATACTTTTTTTAAATTTGGAAATAATGACAATTCTATATTATCTAAAATTCTATTTGAATATGATAATTCTTCAATATTTTTACTTACATTTTCAATAAAGACTTTTTGTAATTTTTTTCTAAAATTATTCGAAATAGTAGTTTTACCATTACAATCCAATAATAAACTAAAGCAATCATCAGAAATATTATATACAGGACAATTTGAAAAAAATTCAGTATTATTTCCGGAATAATTTACTATATCATCAAATGAAACATTATTCATCTTTATATTTACTTTTTCAGAATTATTTTTTAAATATTCTTCGAATTTTTTTAATATTTCATCTTCTTTCTTTTTTAATTCATTTTCAATTTGTAATCCTAAATATTCAACCTTATTCATAAAAATTTCTCCTATTATATCACCTTTATAATATTATTTTTTCGTTTATATGTAAATATTAAAAAGATGCATATTAATGCATCTTTACACATAGTTTACTATATTATTTACGTATTACTAATTTATTATCTTCTTCATCTATATTAACTTCTTCACCAAATTTAATATTATCATTAATTATTTCATTTGCAAGTAATGTTTCTAGATTTCTAGATACAAACCTTTTTATAGGTCTTGCACCATATTTTTCATCATAAGAATTATTAATAATAAAATCTTTTGCTTTAGTAGTTAATTTTAATGTAATTTTTTTATCATCTAGTCTTTTTTCTATATCACTTATAATTTTATCAAGTATTTCATATACAACTTTTTTATCAAGTGATTTAAATATAATTATTTCATCTATACGATTTATAAATTCTGGTTTAAATGTATGTTTTAATTCATTCATTACAAGTTCTTCTTTATTTTCAACATTTTCCAAAATATATTCACTACCTAAGTTAGAAGTCATAATTATAATAGTATTTTTAAAATCTACTGTTCTACCTTGTGAATCTGTTATTCTACCATCATCTAGTATTTGAAGTAATATATTAAATACGTCTTTATGAGCCTTTTCTATTTCATCAAATAAAACTATACTATATGGATTTCTTCTTACAGCCTCAGTTAATTGTCCACCTTCATCATATCCTACATATCCTGGAGGCGCTCCAACTAATCTAGATACTGAATGACTTTCCATATATTCACTCATATCTATTCTGACAATATGTCTTTCATCATCAAATAGTTCATAAGCAAGTGTTTTAGCAACCTCTGTTTTACCTACACCTGTTGGACCTAAGAATATGAATGAACCTATTGGTCTATTTGGATCTTTTATACCTGCTCTTGAACGAATTATTGCTTCACTAACAAGTTTTAAAGCTTCATCTTGTCCTTTTACTCTTTTTTTCATATTTTCTTCTAGATGAATTATTTTTTCTCTTTCTCCTCCGACTAATTTACTAATAGGTATTTTAGTCCAATTTGAAATTATTTTAGCAATATCTTCTTCATCTACTGTATCAGATAATATTTCGTTTTTTGCTTTTTTATTTAATTCTTCTAATTCTTTTTCTAGTCTAGGAATTGTACCATGTCTTAATTTAGCTGCTTCTTCTAAATCATATCTATTTTCTGCTTGTTCTAATCTAAAGTTAGCAGTTGATATTTCTTCTTTTTTATTTTTTATTTTATCATTAATACTTTTTTCTTCTTCCCAGTCACTTCTTAATTTTTTTTCATCTTCTTTTAACTTAGATAAATCAGTATTAATTTCTTCTACCCTTTTCTTACTTATATCATCTTTTTCTTTTTTTAGGGCTTGTTTTTCTATTTCAAGTCTCATTATTTTTCTTGTTAAAGTATCAAGTTCTGTTGGTACTGAATCCATTTGGACTTTAATAGTAGCACAAGCTTCATCTATTAAGTCGATTGCTTTATCAGGAAGAAATCTATCTGTTATATATCTATTTGAAAGAGTTGCCGCTGCGACTAATGCTCTATCTTTTATTGAAACACCATGATGAACTTCGAATCTTTCTTTTAAACCACGAAGTATAGTTATTGTATCTATTACTGTTGGTTCTTTAACAATTACTTTTTGAAATCTTCTTTCAAGTGCACCATCTTTTTCAATATATTTTCTATATTCATTAAGTGTTGTTGCACCAATACATAATATTTCACCTCTAGCAAGCATAGGCTTTAACATATTACCAGCGTCCATTGCGCCTTCTAAAGCACCCGCTCCTACTATCATATGTATTTCATCTATAAATAAAATTATTTCTCCATTACTTTCTTTTATTTCTTTTAATACGGCTTTTAATCTTTCTTCAAATTCACCTCTATATTTAGCACCAGCAATAAGTGCACCAAGGTCAAGCTCCCATATTGTTTTATTCTTTAAACTGTTAGGGACATCACCTTTAACTATTCTTTGTGCAAGGCCTTCAACAATAGCTGTTTTACCTACACCAGGTTCACCTATTAAAACTGGATTATTTTTAGTTTTTCTAGATAATATTCTAGTAATACTTCTTACTTCTTCATCTCTACCTATTACAGGATCGATTTTACCATCTTTTACTGCTTTTACAATATCTCTACCATATTTTTCTAGTGGATTTTGTAAATTTTCTTCATATGGATTTTGTCCGTTCATAGTTATCCCCTCCTTATATAATTGCATATAAAAAGCATGCTTTTTACTGCATACTTTAATTATATCACTATTTTAGCACTTGTCAAGTAAGAGTGCTAAAAATTAATAAATTCTTTTAATATTTTTTTGACTTCTTCTATATCTTTAGAATTATCAATTTCAATAGTTTTTATACTACTATATTTTTCTTTTATTTCTTTTGACATTTCTAAATATGTATTTTGTTGTTTTATACTATTTGATACATTAAATTTAGCATATTTAGGTTCTACTTTTCCTTCTCTTTGAAGTCTTTTTTCATATAATGACTCATCACTTAAATATAAAGTAATATAATATATATCAAAATCTAGTTTACTAAATTCATCAAGTAATTTATTATATACTTCTGTAAATGAATATTCTTTTAAACCTAATCTACAATAATTTTCTTCTGTAAAAAATGTCCTATCAAATAATAAATTAATACTTTTGTTTTCTAATTTTTTTATATAATCTATTAGATCAATGTACATTTCTTCTGCTTTTTTTAATCCTGATATAGAACTATCAGATGTACCACATAATCTATATAAATTTGTGTATTTTACACTATTTCTTAAATAATCTGTTATTGTTGTTTTACCAGCACCTTGAGCGCCTTCTACAACTATTAATTTTGAATTTGCCATATACAACTCCTATTGTTCATCTACAACGTTATTTTCGATTTTATCTAATTCTTTTTTAAAATTTTTAACTTTAACTTTTATAATAACGCAATCAATAATATCTAGTACTGCATATATACATAAAATTATTCCTATAAAACTAGTAACAGTAGTTGCGCCACTTATTGGATTAACTATAAAGTATCCTCCTAAAACTATTATTAATATTGAATATATAAAAGTTATAATCCAAGACTTTTCTCCTAAATCTTTTATTTCAAAAGAAACTTGAATTTTGTTTATACCATTAATAATCATCCATACACCAATAAATACTGGTATTAGAATCATAAGTAAATCCTCATTTATTAAAAGCATAAGTCCACATACTATACTAAATATACCAGAAATAAGTCCTACACTCGCACCTAGTCCTTCTTTTCTGTATCTAAAATAATCAATTACTGGAAACACACCAATAAGTAATAAAACTACTCCAATCGCAACTGTAATTGATTTTATAAATCCTTCTGCATTAACTGCTAAAACTAATCCAAATAAGAATAATAACACTGATGAAATTATTGAAATATTAAATACTTTCTTTAACATACATATCCTACCTTTCTTTTTTATTATATCACTTTATCAAATAAATTTAAAGTTGATAATTTTTTTAATTTATAATCAATTATTTTGCCTTCATAAATAAATTTCAAATTTTCTATTTTTTCAAAATCCATAGGTTTTACTATTTTTTTAGTTTTTTCAAATAGCTTAACACTATCATCAGAAAGAATTTTATATATAAATTCTGAACAATAATATTTTCTTCTATTTATTTTCTTATTAAAGATTGCTAAAACTAATCCTAAAAAATTGTAACCTTTACAAGGAATACCATATTCATCTAATAATCTTTTTATATTTTCATACTTTTCATCTGATACAGTTAGTTCATATATAAGTATTTCCGCTCTTGGTGATACTGAATAAAGACCCTTATAAATACTTTCATTCATATATTTTCCAACAAATGGACAATATTTATATTTTCTACCTATAGAATACATATTTGTACAATCTTCATCAAATGAAATTGAAATATGTGAATATTTATCTTTAGTAAATAATTTTATTGTTTTGGCAAGCATACTATAACTTTGTGATAATACAATATATATTTTTTTCATAACTACTCCTAGTATCATTATAATATAAATTTATAAATATAAAAAGTTTAAAAAAGAAAAAAACTAGATTTCTAGTTTTTATTCATTTATTATTTTTATTTTTTATATAAGCAATCAATAAGAAAAATAAATATAAAATGAAAAGTGGAAAAATTATATCAAAGTATGATATGAAGTCTTTTATAAACATAGTATTACCTCTTATCATATTATATTTTTAATTTTAAATAATGTTAAAAGGAATAAATTATTATTCCTTTTTAAACTTTTTATTTATCCAATTTTTTCCGTCTATTACTCTTGAAACAAGCATAGAAGATGATGTATCACCTACAACATTTAATAAAGTTGCGGCAGGATCTATTATTGTTGCGACAATTGTTAAAATTGGAAGTGCTGTAAGTGGGAATCCCATCATTGTAATAATAAGTGTTTCAGATATTGTTCCACCACCTACTGGAATTGCAGTTACTAAAAGTGTTGAAATAAGCGCAACTAATATCACCTTTCCTGTGCTTACATCTGCATTAAATAAATATACTAAAAACATAATTTTAAATACACTACCTATAACAGAGCCATCTTTATGGAAACTTGTTCCAAGTGGAATCATTGTTTCAGCTATATCATCTGATACACCAATATTCTTTGCACTTGTTATATTTACTGGTATGGATGCTGCTGATGAACATGTTGATACAGATGCTACTGTTGGTGGTAATATATTTTTCCAGAATAATTTAAATCCTTTTTTACCACCTGAAATAAATGCATATAAACTATATATAACAAAATAGAATATTATTGCCGTTACAGTATATATTACAAAAGTTTTTGCATATCCTACAGCAATTTCTGCACCAAATGTTCCAATAAGATTTGCGAAATAAGCACCTAATCCTATTGGGGCATAATAAAATGTAAAATCAATAAATTTAAATATTATTTTATTAAAAGACTCCAATACTTTTATTGCAGGTTCTGCATCTTTTCCAACCTTTGATATAGCAAGACCAATTAATATTGAAAATATTACAAGTGCTATTATATTTTCTTTTGTTAATAATAATGAAAAATCACTAACACTTATAGCTTCTACTGTTCTAGATAGTATACTTATTTTTTCACTATCTTTTGTACTTTCATTACCTAATACATCTATTATTTTGCTAGAATCCTTAGTGTCTACAAGCTTTATAGAACTTGTTACAACAAGACCAACAAGAGCTGCAACTATAGATGTAACTAAAAATGTTAAAAATATTGTAATTAATACTTTTCCTAATCTTTTTGGTTCTTTTATTTTAGCAATTGATACTGTTATTGTTAAAAATATAAGTGGAACAATAATAACAAACATTAGGTTCATATATAAATCACCAAGTGGTTTAAGTACTGTTACTTTTTCTTTAAAGATAAGACCTAATATACCACCTATTATAACCCCTAATAACAATAGTATTGTTCCTTTATAATTTTTCCATACTTTCTTCATACTACTTCCTCCCTACTATAATGATATTCATAATTTAATATAATATCAAGTAAAATAATTAAAATATTTCAAATTTTATTAAATATCTTAATAAATATGTTATAATGTTTCTAGTGTCTTCGTAGCTCAGTAGGATAGAGCAATCGCCTCCTAAGCGATAGGTCGGCAGTTCGATTCTGCCCGGGGACACCAGATTGATTAATATCCAAATAGATATGTTTGGTAGTAAATAAATGAACTAACAGAAATGTTAGTTTTTTTATTGAATAATTATATCTATAACTATTAAGTCATGTTATAATTATAATACAAGGAGGTTTAAGTATATGGATAATAAAGAAAAAGATTATGCAAGATTAATAGCAGCACAAAATGAATCTGCAAGAAGACTAAAGATAAAAGGTATTAATAATACATTATCTGAAGAATATAAGAAAAAGAATAGCTTTGCAATTGCATCTGGTATATGTTTTGCAGGATTAGTAGTTGCAACTCATTTTTCTGGTGTTGATGTAAATCAAGCAATTCAAACAGAAATTCAAGCATTACATTCTTTTGATGCAGTTAAGGAATATCTTGGAACATTTACACCTGCAATGTGGGGAACTATGGTTGCTGGAGTAACAACTCTTTCTAAATATATAAAACATAATAAGGCTTACCAAAAAGCAAACCAAGAATTTTATGATATGATGAATAATGAGCCTGAAGATTATCAGGATATTGTTGAACATCAAGCAAAAAGTAAATAGGAGGAATAAAATGTTTGAAATTGGAAATATTTTAACTCTTGCTGATGATAATGAATATAGCGTTGTTGATAAATTTAATGATAATGGAATTATTTATGTTTTTTTAGTTGATATAAACAATAATTCTAATATTATTTATGGTAAATTAGAAAATGATGAAATTGTTGAATTATCTGATGCAGATGAATTAGAAAAAATTATAAAACTTGTTTATGAACACACTCATAAAAATTAATATATTAGGAAGATATTCTTCCTTTTTTATATCTTGTTACAAAAAAACTATTTCAATGAAATAGTCTTTTTTAATGTTTTAATGCCTTTAACATTTTCTTCCATAATTTGTTACTTGAATAGTTAAGTATACCCTCTTTATAAATTTTAAGTCCATACTTAAGTAATAAATATATTACAACAACCATCAATAATATAGATAAAATTATATCTTTAAATCCAATTACACCAGTTACTAATAATGATGGAGATAATATAGCAGATATAAATGGTACATAAGAAAGTACTCTTATAAATATCGCACCATCAAACATAGTATTCATTATTGCCAAATAAAATCCTACTAGTGAAACTACAAATATTGGAGTTTGAAGTTGTTGAAAATCTTCCATATTTGTTGTCATTGATGCTAATATTCCAGCAAGAAGTGAATAACCTAAAAGTGTTACAGCCATAAGTATTAATACAAGTGGTATATAACCTACTAAATTATTTATCATACCAGTTATATCCATTCCGCTAGTAACGTTTGAAATTACATCAACATTTTGAATACTATCTAGGCTTTTACCACCTCTTAACAATATTCCAATAAGTGAATATAATCCTAAAAGTGCGCACTGAATTATTACAAATAAATTAGCAGCAAGTATTTTTGAGAAAAAGTGCACTTTAGCAGGAACATTTGAAATAATAATCTCCATACTTCTTGTAGATTTTTCTTCATTTATTTCAGCACCAACCATTTGTACCACAAGTGTTATAAGCATAAAGAATGGAAATATTACAATAGGAGTTACAATTCCCATTATAAATTCATTTTGTTCTTCTTCTTTACTTTTATTTGCTTCAATATATTCTCTTTTTATTTCAACACTTTTACTTATCTTAGCAAGCTCTTCAGCACTTATTCCAATTTCTTCCATTGCAAGATTCTGTTTAGATGCTGTAATAGATGAATTTATTAATTGATATAAATTTGAATTAATATATCCATATGTAATCATTGTTACATTTATAATATCATTTTCATCATTATTAATTATCAATAATATATCTTCATCTTTTTTTATTTCTTTCTTAGCCTTTTTTTCATCACTAACTTTTTTTACTTTATATTTTAGTCCTGTATCTATAATCGTTTCTTCACTATCTATTGTTTTTTTAAATATTTCATATGTTTTATTAGTATTATCTAAAACCATAATATTATTTTGTTTATCAAAATTACCACCAAATAACATTACTACTCTATCAATATTTATAAGTGCAACAAGTACTATTAATAATAAAATATTTACAATTATAAATGTCTTATTTTTCATCTTCTTTTGAAGACTATTTTTTGTTAAAAACCAAAACTTATTTGTCATAAGAAACACCTACCTCTTTTGTAAATATCTCATGAAGTGATAATTCCACTACTTCAAACTTAGTTACATTTTTACATTTTGAAACATAATCAAATATACCTTTTGCATAACTTTTATTTTCTATTTTTAATTCTATTTCATCACCTTTTATTATTGTACTTTTAACACCATCAAGTTTACTTAGTTCAGATTTAGATACATCTGCTTTTATAAGTATTTTTCTTTCATCATAATTATTTTTTATATCTTTTAAATTACCTTGTATTATTGTTTTACCATGATTTAATATAAGTAATTTTTCACAAAAAAGCTCAACGTGATCCATTCTGTGTGATGAAAATATAATTGATGTTCCTTTATCTTTTAACTCTAATATAACGTTTTTAAAAAGTTCTATATTAAGTGGATCTAGTCCAGAAAATGGCTCATCTAATATTAAAAGTTCTGGTTCATTTATAATTGCAGATATAAACTGAACTTTCTGCTGATTACCTTTTGATAATGTATTTATTTTTCTATCTTTATAATCTTCTATTTCAAACTTTTTAAGAAGTTTATCTAGCCTTTCTAAAATGGTTTTTTCATCTAATGATTTTAAAGCTCCATAATAAAGCATCTGTTCTTTTACCGTTAGTTTAGTAAGTAAACTTCTTTCTTCTGTTAAAAAGCCTATTTTATCTGTTACGTCATAATCTATTTTTTTATTGTTAAAACTAATGGACCCACTAGATGGACTAATTAAATTCATAATCATTCTAAAAGTTGTTGTTTTACCAGCCCCATTAACTCCTAAAAGTCCAAATATTTCTCCTTTCTTAACTTCAAAAGAAATATTATCTACTGCCTTAAAATTTCCATAATACTTAGTTACGTTTTTTACCTTTAGCACACTATCACTCCTTTTTGGTAACATATAAAACTGATTTATTATCAAAGTTTAAAGTGTTAAACTCATGCTTAAACTCATCAAAGTCATAATTTTTATAAATATCATAAGCATTTTCTATAATTTCTCCGTGCTTAATTATATAGTTATATATCATAGATGCAACGTTAGATGGGCTTTCAAATAATCTAACAAGATTTGTTGTAAGAACCTTTTTATTTAATTCAAACAATTTTTCATCAAATAAGTTTTCTCTTAATTTTTCGTCTATTTTTTCAATAAACAAATCCTTCTTATCTGTATCAGATGAAAACATAAGTAAAATAACATCATCAAAACAAGAATAATTCATATCTAGTCCTGTCTTTATAATACCATCTTTAATTAAGTTTTTCTCAAATGCAATCGAAAAGCCGAATTTCATGTCCAAAAGCATATCTAAGAATAATAATCTCTTATGTGACTCTACTCCAGTAAGTTTTGGAACCTTTATTTTATAACAAATACCAACTTTTGGAATAACAACGTTTTTCTTAACTTCTTTATATTCTTCGCATACTTTAACATCTTCATCATACTCTTTAATTTTTATATCAGAAGATTTATTAAACCCTTTACTTTTCATTATGCCCTTTATTAAGGAAATAGTTTTTGTTGGATCAATATTGCCATATAAAACCAAAACCATATTAGATGGATTATAAAAAGTATTATAGCATCTATATAAATCATCTTTAGTTATTTTAGAAATACTTTTCTTATCTCCTATCGTTCTATACTTATTTGGATTAGTATTTAACGTCATATTAAACATCTCTTCAAAAATATACCTATCAACGTTATCACTAGTCATATTTATCTCTTCATTAATTATTGGTTTTTCTTTTTCTACGTTTTCATCAGTAAAATAAGGAGATAAAACAAAGTTAACTAATTCTTCAAGGCAAGGATAAAAATTATCAGTACAAGAAAAATAATAGTTTGTAATTAAGTGATTTGTAAAAGCATTAACGTCCGCTCCAAACTTCTTAAACTTTTCAAATACCCCTTCATTATCACTTGATTCAAATAATTTATGCTCTAAAAAGTGTGCTATTCCCTTTGGAAAACTTACCATCTCTTTTTCGCAGGTTGGTACAAATTCATTATTAGAAGAACCATAATGAGTTACGAAAAAAGCACCTTTTTTTGCAAAACCATTTTTTTTATAAATGTATACGTTAAGTCCGTTTTCTAACTCTTCATGATAAATTACTTCATCTATTTTCTTCATTATTATTTTTTCCATAACTTTATTCTCCTTTTAAAAAGTAACATATATGTGGATAAACTTTAGAAGCAAATTTTTCTATGTCTTTTTTTGTTACTTTGTTTATATTTTCTATTAATTCACTAGTACTTTTAATACCAAATAAATTTAGCTTGTTATAGCTTCCTATAATATTTGTAATTTTATCTTGTGATTCCTCGTATAAAGTTATGTAACTTTTTTTAGCGTGTTCTACTTCTTCTTCACTTAAATTTTTCATTTCTCCTATAATTTTGTTAGTAAGTTTATATGCCTTATCAAAGTTTTCTTTTTCAATTCCCATTATTATATACATTAAAGAATCATCTTTTTCATATCTTGCAAATGAATAATATGCTAGTTTATTTTCTTCTCTTATTATAGAAAATAGCCTTGATGATACACCGCCACCTAAAATAATTCTATATAAAGGCGCAACATAATTTCTTTCGAAATCTGTTAAGTTTTTTAAATATAAAACATAGTTTATTATGTTTTGAGTACCAAAAAAATCTTCTGTTATAACTTTGTTTTCTTCCTTTTCATTATCATTATCAATTAGAAGTTTAACATCAAACTTTTTATTTTTCTTTACTTTACTTGTTATTATATCTATTATAGGATTATCAAAATCTATATCTCCTGATAAAACAAGGGATATACTGCTATTATTTATCATATCTAAATAATCATCATATAAACTTTTACTAGTTATTTTATCTAAGTATTTTAAATCACTCATATATGTATAAGCTTTATTTTCATCTAAATTCTTTAAAACCTGTCTTTCTATATATGAACCTGAATCTTCCTTTATCTTTTCTAAAGCACTTTTTTTAGTTTCATAAATTAAATCAAAAGTATCTTGATCAAATGCTGAATTACTAACTAATGGATTAAATATAATCTCGCAAAAAAGGTCTATCACATCTTTTAAATTACCCTCTTTAGTATATTTATCAATTAACGTAGAAAAAGTAAAACTAGTAATATGATAATTTCCAACCCTACTAGATGAAGCATATAAAGATGCGTCATAACATTCTAATGATTTTATGTATAATTTTTCACTAGTATCATATTTTTTACATGATTCCATAAGCATGTTTCTAAGCATCATTCTATTTGTTATCGTACTTTTTAATACAGGACTTTTAAAATACAATCTTCCCGCTACTTGCTTAAATTTATTAGTTTTAATAATGGTAACTGGGACGTTATTAACTTCTCTTTTTAATATTTTCATTTATATCACCTTTCTTATTATGGCTTTATAATTAGATTATATCATTTATCACAAAAAAAGATAGAAAATCACTTTATTTTCTATCTATTAATTATAACTTCTTATAAAATGGACTCTAATGCTAATTTTATCATTTCATCAAAGCCAATTTGTCTATCTATGCTTGACAAACTTTCTTTTGTAACTAAATTATCTGATATAGTAAGTAAGCAAGCTGCTTTTTTACCTAAAACATTAGCATTATGAAAAAGTGCAAATGTCTCCATTTCAATAGCAGTGCAACCATATTCTTTAAACAAAATATTTGGGTTTTCCGTTTCATTATAAAATGCATCACTATTATATACAATTGATTTAAGTACGTTTATATTTAAATCTTTTGCTGTCTTAATTATTTTATCATTTAAAATTTCACTACTACTTAATACCTTTTTACAAGTACCATTTTGCACTAGGGCATAACTTGATTTAGAATATGATTTTTCTGCTAAAACCATGCTTTTAAGAGGAAGTTTATCTGTTGTTGCTCCTGCTGAACCTACTCTTATAATATTATCTACATCATAAAATTTATATAGTTCATAAGAATAAATACCAATTGATGGATTTCCCATTCCATGTGCCATAACGGTTACTCTTTTGTTTTTATAATAACCAGTATATGCATACATTCCTCTTACTTTATTAACTAGCTTATAATCACTTAAATAGTTTTCTGCTATATATTTAGCACGCATAGGATCCCCTGGCATTATAACGGTTTTAGATATATCTTCTTTTAAAGCTTCATTATGTGGTGTTGGCATAAAAAGCCTCCTTCCTATGATTAAATTATACCATAATTTACTTGATATTTTTACAATATATGTTAGAATAGAAAACACTTTATAAAGGGTGACTTATATGAAAAATAAATACAAATGGAATAAAAAAGAAATATTTAAAACTTATTTAGAAAATATAAGGGAAATATATGGTTATGGAAACATAATAGAAAGACTTTATGACAAAGACTATTTAAAAGATATGATTCTTGAAACATTAAAACTTCCATACTATTATCCAAAAATTTTAAGGTATTTAAATTTTAAAAATGATATGAATGAGGATTACAACTTTGTAAATGAAGTATTAACTTCTTTTCAAAAAGAAAAAATAGAGATAATTATTAAAAATGCTTTAGAGTTTAATTTCAATTACTCATTAAAATATAATCCATATGAAGAAAACACAGATTATATAAAACTTACTAAAGAATATTTAAAAAACATAAGTTTAACTTTATACGATGAATTAAATAATGTTATAGATAATAACAGATTATACATAGATAAGCATAAGGATTCAGATAATATAGCATTTGAAGGTGCTTGTTATTCTTTGGAAAATAAAAATTTCTACAAGATAAATCATACCTGTTATAATAATTTATTTATTACGTTAAATCATGAGAACGTACATGGCACATTTAATAAGATATCAAATAGGAAATTTGACAAGAATAAAAAACTTTCCTTATATCGTGAGGTGGGAAGTATATTAATCGAATTATATGGTAGCTGCTATTTATATGAAAATGGTTACATAGATGATAGTCAATACAGTTTCTTACACGATTCCGTTTACCTAACAAATATTTATAATGATGCTGAGTTAACCGATTTTTTATATAAAATGGCAAACGCTTCTTTTGATAAGAATATAAAAACAATGAAAAAAGTTATTAGCTCAGAAATACAAATTAATTCTAATTATGATTTTAAAATAAATGAGCTAAATGAACTTCCTTTATCTTACTATTTAATTTATTTATATTCTGCTGCAATTGCTATTTGTATATTTGAAAAATATAAAGATAATCCTAAAGAAGGTATGAAAGTAGCAATAGATATTATGCTAAACGTAAACGAAGAAAATGAAAAAGAACTTTTTGAACTTTATGATATTGATTTAGAACGATACTTAAATGAGTATAAGTTTAAAAATAAGTGTTTAGTAAAAAGAAGAACAAACTAATCGTCAGTTTGTTCTTCTTCGTCATTATTCTCATATTTTACTAATACTTCACGAGGTTTTGAACCATTAGGCGGTCCTACTATACCTCTTTCTTCTAGTAAGTCTATCATTCTAGCTGCTCTGTTATATCCAAGACGATATTTTTTCGTATGTTCGTCCTGAACGACAAAATGATTTCCCTTTAAGCTTGAAAGGATCCTGTGAGTGGAGCTTGCCGGGATCCCAAGCTGCTCCGCCAGATCCGTCACCGACATTCCATTCATATTTTGGCTCAGTATTTCCAGGGCATTCAATGCCCGGTCGATCAATTGCATAGTCTCCTCCAATTTCTGTAATGTGCGCAGCCACAGGATCCGTGGCTGTCTTATGTCAATGAGTTATCGTTTCTATGCTATTCCGTGTATCGGAATACTGTTCCGTTTATCGAAATATTGCAATTTCATT